>Ga0209697_10002995_pt1 | contig 23460 bp, 16 predicted proteins | sample AliMusrvi5mmetaG_FD_184115 | JGI IMG/M metagenome (GOLD analysis project Ga0209697, IMG submission 184115) | Freshwater lake bacterial and archeal communities from Alinen Mustajarvi, Finland, to study Microbial Dark Matter (Phase II) - Alinen... | ecosystem: Environmental > Aquatic > Freshwater...
GTCTATGGCGCCCTTCACGGCATCGAAGGCGTGCTCAAAGAAGAATTCCTCGATCTTTCCGCTCAGCCCTGCGATGAGGTTGCCCTCTTGCGGTTTACGCCAGCCGCCGGTTCGATCGGCACCTGCCGCTACAAGCTGAAGAAGGGTCAGGAGGAAGACTTTCAGCGGGTGATCGACGTCTTGCGTGCCCACGACGTCGGCTACTTCATCTACATCGGCGGCAACGACTCGATGGATACGGCCAACAAGATCGCGCAGTTGGCCCACCACAGCGGCCTCGACTTGGTGGCTGTTGGCGTGCCGAAGACGATCGACAATGACATTGGCGACAGCCAGTTCCGTTTGATCGATCACACGCCCGGCTACGGCTCGGTGGCACGCTACTGGTTGCATGCGGTACAGAACGCCAATGAAGAGAACGCCGGATCATCGCCGGCCGATCCGGTACTGGTGCTCCAGGCCATGGGGCGAAAGATCGGCTTCATTCCCGCCGCCGCCCGACTGGCCGATCCGGCCCGCGAGATGCCGTTGCAGATTTACCTAGCGGAAAGTCCCTGTTCGCTCGAACAGCTAGCGGACCAGGTCAACGATCAGTTGCGCCGCTCCGGCCGCTGCCTGGTTGTGGTCAGCGAAGGTTTTGACGTGGGCGACGTCGGCCGCATGCAAGATGCCTTTGGGCATACTGCGTTCGGCTCCAGCAAGCTGACGGTGGTCCAGATCGTGGTGAATTATCTCAATGAGGTCGGTTTGGCTGCCAAAGGCGCCGCGCGCGGCAACGTGCCCGGCACCGATCAGCGGCACTCGATGGCCTATGCCTCGCCGGTCGATCTGGATGAGGCCTATTGCCTGGGGCAGACGGCCTTGCAGCTTGCCGCCACCGGCCAAAGCGGTTACATGGCCACGATCCTGCGGAACCCCGGCTGCGTTTACTCGGTTCGCTACGACAAGGTATCCCTGGCCGACGTGGCCAACAGCGAGCGAACCTTCCCGGCCGCTTGGATCGCGCCTAACGGCTACGACGTAACCGATGATTTTGTCCGCTACGCCCGGCCGCTGATCGGCAACGACATGATCGGCCTGCCGATCCTCGACGGGCGGCAGCGGCTAGCTCGCTTCACACCGATTCATGCCGAGAAGAAGCTGCCGGCCTACGTTCCGCAGGCGGATCAGGGTGGAAACACCAGTTTTCGCGCGTAGGCGGTTTTGCCTCGTTTCAGGACGTTCTCAGGCGAGGTGGCGAAACGGGAATAGCTTCAGTCGCCTCGGCCAAGCCCATCTGGAACAGATCGTCAGTTTGAATCAGACCGGCCAAGTCCGCGACCGCCTGCCACTGGTCGCCAAGAAGCTGGATGTAGGTGGAAATCGTGCTGGCAACACGCAAAGACACTAGCCCGTAAAGACACTAGCCCCCTTGCGATTGTCCCATTCGCCCGCCATAATTTACGCTTTCTTTATCCTAACTCCTAACTTCTTCCATCATGCCTGAAGCAGCTAACAACCTCGACGCCAAAGACTACGGTATCGGCATTCCCCAACGCTCCGAAGGTTTCTTCCTAAAAGGGCTTGCACACCTCGACTGGGGCATGAAGGACCGCTTGGCCCGGATTTTCAACCCCAACAGCGGGCACACGGTCATGCTGGCCTTCGATCACGGCTACATCATGGGCCCGACCTCGGGCTTGGAGCGGATGGACCTTACGATCGTGCCGCTGATTCCCCATGCCGACTGCCTGATGTGTACCCGCGGCGCGTTGCGGCAGATCGTGCCGCCGACGTGCAATAAGCCGATTTCGCTCCGCGCCTCGGCCGGCTCGACGATCCTTACCGACCTGAACGACGAATGCATCTTGAGCATGGAGGAATGTCTCCGACTGAATGCCTCGATGGTGGCCCTGATGGTGGCCGTGGGCAGTACGTTTGAAGCCCTCACGATCCGCAACCTCACGACGATGGTCGATCAAGGCAGCCGCTACAACGTGCCCGTGCTCGGAGTGACGGCAGTCGGCAAGGAGTTGGTCCGCGACGCCCGTTACTTGAGTCTTGCCACACGGGTTTGTGCCGAGAATGGCGCCCACGTGGTCAAAACGTATTATTGCGAGACCGATTTTGAAAAGGTCACGGCCGCTTGTCCCGTGCCGATCGTGATTGCCGGCGGGAAGAAGCTGCCCGAGCGCGAGGCATTGCAGATGGCCTATGAGGCGATCGACCAGGGCGCGGCCGGCGTCGACATGGGCCGCAACGTCTTTCAAGCCGAGTCTCCCGTCGCCATGCTCCAGGCCGTGTGCGCCGTCGTGCATGACGGCGAGAAGCCGGAAAAGGCATTTGAGATGTATCGGCAAACAAAGGGGTAAAGGTCGGACGTGATGGAAGGGGCTTTCGTCGAGTGCCCCGCCGCATCTGAAGCCAAGTATTTCCGGTGTCGCTACGCAAATTCGTGCGGCTCGCGAGGCGCACGGGCTGTTATGGTATACGATTGCCAAGCTCCTGGTATTTCCAATACAAGCATGGTGCGCGACATCGAAAAGGAGGGTTGGCCATGGCTGCTGCACAGCCCACGATCCATGAGGTTGACTTCTGTTCGCAGATAGCGTCTGAAGCGAACCTCCTTATCCGGCAGAATCCAACGGCCTATCCCTTCCGCGAGGTCCGCGTGGAAGGCATGGGCGAGGGGGCGGCGCGGCGGAAGCGCAAAGACCTGCGATTCTACGGTCCCAACGGCAAGTTGCTTTTGTGCGGCGAGGTGAAACTTCCCGGAACGCCGGAAGGCCGGTCGCCTTATGCCGACAAACTGATGCAAGACGCCGAAGCCAAGGCGAGCAACGCGCCGGTCCAATACTTCTTTACCTGGAATGTCAATGAGTTTGTTCTCTTCGACCGGAAACTCTTTGACCGGCCCTTGCTGGATCGGCGCGTGCGGCCCTGGCGGCTGGGCCGTTATCTGGCCGATCCCGCCGCGGTCGCCCGCGAGGACAACCTCAATTTCATCAAGACGCATTTCCTGCCCGACCTGCTGCATGGGCTGGCCGATGTTCTATCTGGCCGCCGTGCCGAGTGGCTGCCGCCGGACGACTTGTTCATCCGTTCGCTGGAAAGTCACCTGGAGTGGCCGGTTCAGTTGTGCAGCGCCTATATCCTGCAAGAGACCAGCAGGAACAAGTCATTCGGCCTCCGCGTTGAAGGCTGGATGGCAGAACAAGAATGGACCTTTGTGCGCACTCCGCATGAGGAATGGGCCAAGGCGGTGGACAATATGGCCAAGACCCTGGCCTATGTCTGGGTGAACCGCATTATCTTCTATAAGGCCCTGCGAACCCGTTTTCCCGATCTGCGCCGGCTTGAGCTTCGGCCGTCGGTGAAGAGTGCCGATGATGCCGTGTCGGCGCTCAATCAACTATTTCAAGATGCCGTCGAGCGAAGTGGCGATTACGAGTCGCTGCTGATGCCCCAAGCGACGGATTGGGCGACCGCCGTGGTCTTTCAACCGGAATATGGTCTCGACGCTTGGCGGGGCTTGCTGCGCAGCATCGAGTCGGTTGACTTCCGCGCAGTGTCGTCCGACGTGCTGGGAAGAATCTTCCAGAAACTCATCGGTCCGGACGAGCGCCATCGCTTCGGCCAGCATTTCACCGGCGACGATCCCGTCGATCTGATCAACGCATTTTGCATTCGTGGCCCAAGCGACACGGTCATGGATCCGGCCTGCGGATCGGGCAGTTTTCTTGTCCGGGCATACTACCGCAAGCGGCACTTGGGCGCGGGGCGCCCTCATTTGAACCTGATTGGCGAACTATTCGGCTGCGATATTTCGCTCTATCCGGCCCACTTGGCGACATTGAACCTGGCCGCCCGCGAGATCAACGATGAGGCGAACTACCCGCGTATTTCTCGCCGGAACTTTTTCGATTTCTCTCCCGAACAACCCTTCTGTTCTATTCCCGGCACGGCGGGGAAACCACTTCCCATTGCCCTACCGGCACTCGACGCGGTAGTCGGCAATCCGCCCTACGTTCGGCAAGAGAAGGTGGAGAAGAAAGAAAAGGCCCGTTATGGAAGGATCTGCAACAGTGCCTGGCCGAGCCTGCGGCTGACCGGTCGCAGCGACTTGCATTGCTACTTCTGGCCGGCCGCGGCCCGTTTTTTGAAAGAAGACGGCTACTTCGGTTTCCTCACCAGCTCGTCCTGGATGGACGTGGAGTATGGATTTGCCCTGCAAGGGTGGATGTTGCGGCATTTCCGCATCCTGGCGGTCATGGAGAGCGCAGCCGAGCCGTGGTTCGAGGACGCCCGCGTCAAAACTTGCGTGGCGATCCTGCAACGCTGCGATGATGAATCGGCGCGAATGGCGAACCGCGTCCGTTTCGTTCGTTTTTCTCGGAAGCTGGCGGAAATCATCGGGATCGCGCCGACCATCGAGAATGAGGCATCGCGGCAGTCGGCCATCGAGGTCCTGCGAGACCGGATCCTCGACACGGACGCCGATTTTGAAGATCACAACTGGCGGATCATCATCAAGACACAGCGAGAACTATGGGATGACGGCGTTCGCGCCGGTACGGTTCTTGGGGAGGCTGCTATTGTAGAATCGGCGGACGATGCAGACGACGGGGAAACGGCGGAGGATGAGGGGACCGAATCTCTCGAAGTGGCAATGAACCATATCAACGGCCACGGAGCCAAGAACTATCGCGCGGGCAAATGGGGCCGCTACGTTCGTGCGCCAGACGTCTACTTCGACATCATGCGCCGCTTTGGTAAGCGGTTCGTGGCCCTGGGTGAAATTGCAACAATCCGCCGCGGAATCACATCTGGCTGCGATGCTTTTTTCATGCCCAAGGACATTACTTCCGTGTTATTGGCCAGGCACGTGAGCGACCGCGACTTTCGCCGCAGTGCCGGCGGCGCGCCGCGGAGCGACGTCGAATCCGGCAAACTGCGCATTATCAAGGCCGGCGACGGGAGCGTACACCCCATCGAAGCCGACTGCCTTGCCCCCGAAGTGCATAGCCTGATGAAGCTAGATCGGCCGATCGTTCGCGCGGCCGATATCGATCGGGTGGTTCTGTTGGTTGCCAAGCCCATGAGCGAGCTTAAGGAGAAGTCGCCTTGGGCGTGGCGGTATCTGCGCTATGGCATGACGGCGGCATTCGCCTCAAGCAAGTCAAAACCCGTCCCCCTCCCCGAGCGATCGACCTGCGCTGCCCGCGATCCGTGGTACAACCTGACTGGGTTGGTGCGCCCTGGAATTGCCTTCTGGCCCATGGCACAGCAGTATCGGCATATCATCGCGGCAAACCCAGAGCGTCTGATTTGCAATCACAACCTGTTCGACGTTTCCTCGGATAGCCTGAATAAGAGGGAGCAATCGGCCCTGGTGGCAATCTTGAATTCCACGCTCGTCGGTCTTTTCAAGACATTTTACGGTCGTTATGCGGGCACGGAAGGTAATCTGAAAACCGAGGTGGTGGACGTGAACCTCCTCGACGTACCCGATCCGCGAAACGTGCCGACGGAACTCGCCAAGCGGCTTGCCGACGCCTTGAAACAATTGGGTAAACGCACCGTGGGCCGATTGGTCGAAGAGCAGTTGATGGACTGCCACTCGCCCGACCGCGCCCGCAGGCTGGCGGCTGGCCCGCTGATGCTGTCGCAAGAATTGCAGCAGCCCGATCGGCGGGACTTGGACGATGCCGTTATTGAGCTATTGGGCGCATCGTCCCGCGACGAGCGCGCGGAGTTAATCGGCAGGCTCCACGACGCAACGGCGCAGCACTTTCGCGATATTCGCGTCGTTGAAATCGAGAAGATGGAGCAACGCTCCAAGGCCGGCGCCAAGCGATTTCGCGTGGAGGATCTGGCAGCCGATATCTGGGACGCGGCGGAACTCATTGACGCCACGCCTTTGGCCCAATGGCTTGACCAGCAACCGGAATCGGATTCTCTCGTGATCCTCTTGGAAGAGCGGCCGGCGGCACTTTCCAGCGACGTGATGTTTCTCCCCAATACCGTCTACTTTGGCAAGTCCCGCAAGGGGCAGATCGACTGCCAATCGCGCGGGCAGGCGGAGCTTGTCGTGCGCTTGGCCAATCTTGGCGTGTCGGGACAGGTGAAACTCCCCACCGATATATCTTCATGCTTGAAAGTACTCGATCGCGTTGACCGGCGCGTGGAAAATGCCCACGCAAGGTTCAGGGAGTTATGTGAAAGCCGAACAGGCGACGAGCGCATCAGGGACCAACTCATGAATCTCCTGGAACGCTGGTTCGTGCAAGGACGCTCGGCCGAAAAACCGGAAGAAGAAAAGGGGGAAGAAGAAAGAGGATAATGCATGACTTCCTCCTTCTAGGAGAAGTGGATTTTGCAACCCTTCCCTCCCGGCTTGCCTTTTAATGGCAGGGTGGGCTAGACTGATATCGAAAATAAATGCAAAACACGGACCAACTTCGGGGGCGGGGCGGATGACAGGCATCCAATCGCTGTGGAATAAAATCTGGCGGAAGGTGCTTGCGCCTGAAGTCGAGCCGAGTGTGCTGGACGATCGCCTTCTCGCCGTGAAATCGGCGCTGCCGCCGCCGGTCATCTGGCTTCTGGGAAAGGCCCAGTCGGGAAAAACATCGCTGGTCCACGCCATGACGGGCAGCAGCCGCGCCGAAATTGGCGGCGGTTTCCGGCCCTGTACCCGCGCGGCCCAGATGTATTCCTTTCCCAACGAGGAGGAATGTTTTCTCCGCTTCCTCGATACCCGCGGCCTGGGCGAAGCGGGCCGCGACGGTTCAGAGGATATTCCCAAGCTGGAAGCCGAGGCCGATTTGATCCTGGTCGTGGTCAAGGCGATGGACCATGCCCAGCAACAGGTGCTGGACATCCTCCGCGGCGTCACGGCACGCCACCCCGATTGGCCAATTCTCGTTCTGCAAACCTCGCTGCACGAAGGCTACCCAGCCGGCAAGATGCAGCACTCAGTTCCTTATCTCTACGCGGAGCCGCCCTATCCGCCTTCCGTGCCGCACGACCTGGCCCGCTCGCTCATGGCGCAACGGGAATTGTTTCGCGGTTATCGAGCCAGCTTTGTTCCGCTCGATTTTACCCTGCCGGAAGACGGCTTCCAGCCGCTGGATTATGGTTTGGAGCAACTCTGGTCGGTGATTGAGGAACTGCTTCCGCTGGGACTGCGCGGCATGTTGGGGCAGACGTCGGAAGCTCGGCAGGCAATCCACGACGAACTCTTCCGCAAGGCCCAACCGCATATTGTCGCCTATGCCATGGCGGCCGGCGGGGCGGGGGCCGTGCCGCTGCCGGTAGTCGATGTGCCGCTGGTTCTGACGGCCCAGGCCAGGATGCTCCATGAAATTGCCGAAATCTACCAGCAGCCGATGGATTTGCAACGCATGGCGGAAATCGCCGGTGCCCTGGGCTTTGGCTTCTTGACTCGGCTGGGGCTGCGCGAGTTGTTGAAACTCGTGCCTGTGCCTGGACTCGGTCCAAGCGTGTCGGCGCTCTATGCGGCGGCCTCGACCTACGCCCTGGGTGTCGCCTTGTGCCAATACTTCAGCCGCGTTCGCGGCGGCGCGAAACTCGACGTCGAAATCATTCGCCAGCTTTACGCCACGGAACTGAAGCAGAGCAAACTCTGGATCGCCGAGCGGATGCGGCATCGGACCTCCGCCAAGGAACCCGCCCCATGAACCCCGGCATCGCAAAAATCCGCACTGCGATCGCGCTGGGATTGCTTGCTATCCCTTACCTGCTGCTGTTTGCCGCCGGTTCGATCTGGCTCTTCCAGAATCATGTCCTGCTGGGATGGGCCGGCATCAGCCTAGCCTGTACTGCGGCCGGCTGGTATTTGCTGCGCGGAGTATGGCATTCGGCCCAACCGCCCGAGGTGCAGCCCAATCCATCGTGGCCGCCGCAAGGCATGGAGGTCTGGAAGCAAGTCGAACAATTGGCCGCGGAGGTCGAGGGCGAAGAGTTGCCCTTGGATCGACCGGAAAAGCTGGTGGCGGTGGTGCGTCGCGTGGCGGACGTGGTGGCGCGGCATTATCATCCCGCTGCCGCCGATCCCTGGCTGGAGACGCCCTTTCCACACGTCCTGCGGATTGTGGAACTCGTGGCCCGCGATCTTCGTCAGGCCACGCTGGGCTACCTGCCAGGCTCGCATATCCTGACAATCGGTGACTTGCGGCGATTACAGAAGTTGGCGGGCATGGCCCGTCGATCGTATTTTTGGTATCGGATTGCCTCGTTTGCGATCAATACACCAGCCGCCTTTCTCCGCGAGGCCCGCGACACGGTCTTCGGCCAGCTCAAGGACATGTCGACGGAAACGGCGAAACGCTGGGCCATCGGCTATTTCGTCCGCCGCACCGGCTATTATGCGATCCAACTCTACGGCAGCCAGTTGGTCCTGGAGGACGCCCAACCGGACGATTCATGCTTGAGGCAATCCAAGCAGGATACTGGCAAAGATATTCAACGGACCGGTGCGCTCGACAAGGAGCCGCTTCGGATCCTTGTCGTGGGACAGAAGAAGGCCGGTAAATCGAGCCTCATCAACGCCTTGTTCGGCCAATATCGCGCCGCCACCGATGTCGTGCCGCGGACCGACCAGGTCGAGCCTTACGTGCTGGAACGCGAGGGTCTGCAACAGGCGATCGTGCTGGACACCGCGGGCTACGACATCGCCGACCCTGGAAAGGCGCTGCGGCCGTGGATCGATCATCTGCACGGTTGCGACATTGTAGTTTGCGTTTGCTCGGCCGCATCCGCCGCACGAGAGGCCGACCGCTGTTTCCTTAGCGAATTGCGGGCGGAATTCCAAAGAAACCCGGACCGCCATCTACCGGTGGTGATTACGGCTCTGACGCATATTGATCGCCTGCGTCCGCTACAGGAGTGGAACCCGCCTTATCGGCTCGACCCGGCCGAGGGCACGAAGGCCGTGCAGATTGCCGACGCCCTCGAAGCCGTAGCCACCGATCTGGCAGTGCCGCCTGCCGATGTGATTCCCGTCTGCCTGCTGCCGGAGCGGATATACAACGTCGAGGAGGCCCTCGTTCCGGCAATCCTGGACCGCCTGCCGACTGCACAACGGGTGAAGTACGTGCGCTGTCTGCGGCAGCTTCGCGACGAACAATACTGGCATCGTTTATGGCAGCAGACGGTCAGCGCCGGGCGAGTACTCCTTGGAGTGCGAGCTAGATAATAAGGTTCACCTATTATGCGCAGCGCGTAACCGTTTTGTCAGCCTGCTTGACACTTGCTCGTGCCCCAGGGATACTGCTCCTGTGTATCACCGAAGGGTGGAGTGGTTTCACTAGCCACCACGCCTTACCCACTTAGGAGAGCAGCATGGGCGGACTCGTGATGAAAAATGTCAAACGTCTAGTTCGATGTTTCCTGGCGGGGCTTCTTGCCGTCCTACCGGTGGTCATTACCTTGGCGATCGTGGCCTGGGCGGCAGGCTTCGTTCATCAGATCCTGGGGCCGGGCACACTGATCGGCGAAGGGCTGACGGCCTTGGGGCTTCGTTTCGCTACCAACGATACCGTTGCCTACCTGATCGGCGGCCTGCTGGTGCTTTGCTGCGTCCTGCTGATCGGAGTCCTCGTCGAGGCCGGGGCCAAAAACCTCGTGCAGAAACTCTTGGATATCGCCATGCGGCGGATTCCCATCGTCGGCAGCATCTACGGCACGTCAAAGCAATTGGTGACCCTCTTTGAAAAGAAAGATCCCGATCAGTTGCAAGGGATGAAGGCCGTCTTCTGCTTCTTTGGAGAAAAGACCGGTGTCGGAATTCTCGCCCTGCTGGTCTCTCCCGAGCAGTTTTGCATCAACGGGCGCAACTTTTACATCGTCATCGTGCCCACCGCCCCCGTGCCCGTCGGCGGCGGATTGTTCTTCATTCCTGTCGAAATGATCCAGCCCACCGACGTCAGTGTCGAGGGGCTGATGAGCATCTATGTCTCGATGGGCGTCAGTGCCCCGCAGTTCTTGCCAGGAACTACGCCAGAACCGCGGTAAATTGTTTTTTGCCGAGCGTCTGAGTATACTAATTTCTAACACAACTCAGGTCGTCCGTTATTCATCATCCCGCCGCCAGCGTTTTCCACCCGCATACGAAAGGACTTTTCCCATGAAGTTGTTCCGAACCTTGACTTGTCTCTTGATGTTGAGCTTCCTGTCGCTACCGGCCCGCGCGGCCGATCCCGCCGCCAAACCGTCAGCGGAAACCAAGGAGCAGCGCGACGCGCGGATGAAGTGGTGGCGCGAGGCCCGCTTCGGCATGTTCATCCACTGGGGCGTCTATTCCGTGCCGGCCGGGTTCTATCGCGATAAGCCGGTGGGCGGCATTGGCGAGTGGATCATGAACCGCGGCAGGATTCCCGTGGCCGAGTACGCTGAATTCACCAAGCAATTCAACCCCGTGAAGTTCGACGCCGACGAGTGGGTCCGCATCGCCAAAGAGGCGGGCATGAAGTACATCGTCATCACCTCGAAGCACCACGACGGTTTCGCCATGTTCCACTCGAAGACCAGCCCCTACAACATCCACGATGCCACGCCTTTCAATCGCGACCCGCTGGCGGAATTGGCTGCGGCCTGCAAGAAGCAAGGGATTCGGCTCGGTTTCTACTATTCCCAGGCCCAGGACTGGCATCATCCCGGCGGGTCGGCGATCCGCGGGCATTGGGACAAGGCCCAGGACGGCGATATGATGAAGTACATCGAGACTGTCGCCGCACCGCAGGTCCGCGAGATCCTGACGAATTATGGCGACGATACCCCCGCGGTACTCTGGTGGGACACGCCTGCCGGCATGAGCCCCGCCATGGCGGAGAAGCTCATGGCGGTCGTTCGCGAATGCAAGCCGAACGTGATCACGAACAACCGGCTTTGCCGTGGTTTTCCCGGCGATACGGAGACGCCCGAACAGCACATTCCGCCCACCGGCTACAAGGATCGCGACTGGGAAACCTGCATGACGATGAACGGCACGTGGGGCTTCAAGCGGGACGACCACAACTGGAAGAGTACGGAGACCTTGATTCGCAACCTAGCCGATATTGCCAGCAAAGGCGGAAATTATCTCTTGAACGTCGGTCCCACAAGCGAAGGTCTGATTCCGCAGCCCAGCGTCGAGCGGTTGGCGGAGGTGGGGCGCTGGATGAAAGTCAACGCCGAGGCGATCTACGGCACCACCGCCAGCCCCTTCCCCGCGCTGCCTTGGGGCCGCGTGACGAAAAAAATCACACCGGAAAGCACGACCCTTTATCTGCACGTGTTCACTTGGCCCGGCAATGGCAAACTCCTGCTGCCGGAGCTAAAGAACCAAGTGATCAAAGCCTGGCTACTCGCCGATAAAAAGCCGCTGACGGCCCAGAACAACGCCGAAGGCGTGGTGATCGATGTGCCGAAAACCGCCCCGGATCCGATCGACACCGTCGTCGTGCTCCAGGTTTCCGGGGAGGTATCGCTGCTGAAAACGGATCGTCCCGCCGGAAAATAACAAATCGGCCTAGAGGCCCTTTCACCATTCAATCGAAGGGTAGGATGACCGGCGGAGCGGCGGTCTCTGCCCACGAGCCGACGTATTTGTTACAACCGATCTTTGGATCAGATGTGAAATCGTAGTGAGTCATCGCAGAATCAAAGAGGTAAACGGAACGCCTATTTGCCGCCGAAGGCGGTCGCGCAGCGACTCTGCAAACAGGCATTGCTGGTCGCTTCAGTCCCGAAACCGATAGTAATACACCTTACGCCGATCCTTGCTGATGACGACAGTAAAACGCATAGGACTTGCTTCGTCCGAATTGCCGCCAAAAAGGTGTTCGCCCTTTCTCATCTCATTAAATCCTTCTGGATCAACCAGCCGAAAACCCTCCAAGTGTTGGATCACAGGGAGGCCATCATCATCTACTGGATAGGATTGGGCTGGATGGAATTGATGGAAGTCGAATAGCGAATCCAGATCACCAGGATCGACCCGGAAAACGAGGTAGAGCCAATAACCTCTCATGTGCGGACGGTAATGGATTTTGAGGTCCGTCACGGAATTGGGGATTGGGGTTTTGACGTAACGTCGAAATGCCTCCGCCGCCGAGGGGCCATAGACACACTCGCGGTAAGCCTGGACCGCTCCGACGCCGAGAACAGTCATTACGGCTACGATTGCCAAAGCAATCCATCGCTTTCGTGATTTTGCGGTACTCGGATTAGCAACCATAGAATATCTAAGCTCTACCAGCGGAAGGCGTGCTCGACGCGCAGCGTGGTCCGCGCAGCGGACTCTGTGAGTTACGCAGTGTTGGCGGGTAGTTGCTTGCCCTGAAAATCCGAGCAAAACTCCACATGCCAATCGCGTTTCTCAAGGACGTGTCGCAAAAGCTCATACAGAACAGCCTGGCTCGTCCGGTGCATGGCGAAAGCGAGACGTTCGCTCCGAAGCCCGTTGTCGCGTGGCTGGAACACGATCTGAAGGCTAACGCAATTTTCGCCCTTGTACGTCCCAAAATGGATCGCGACCAGTTCGCCGTACTCAATGTCTATAGTATCCGAAATGAATGGGCCACGGCGTCTAAGGCGGAAACGTCGGGCGGAAATAGCTAGCGTCTCGCGTGACACGTACCGCAGCCAGATGGCGAACACTGGTTCCCATCCTGACATCACGAACAGCGCTATCCCCGTTATCAGGACACAGGAGGCCGTTAGCTCAAAGTGATCGGCCAGGGCTTGGTGGAACACGATTAGTGTCGCCAAGACTGGCACAGTGACTACCAGCATCCACACGATCCCACACGCATCCGGGCGGACAAGGATGTTTAACCAACTGACTATATCCTCATCCTCGGTGCTGCTATGACGGACACCCTGGGGCAAATGAATTACGCTCATGCTCACCGTCCGACGCTTTGTCGAGGCCCGCCAACGGTTCCCGCAGCCGTCGCCGCACTTTGCAACGGCACCCGGCTGAAACCACCGATCATTCTACCATCTTCCCAGGCCTAGCGCCACCAAGCGGCGACCCGCTCTGCGGCTGCGGGCTGTTGACAATTAACGCTTAAACAGGTTAAACAACGCTCTAAACAAGATAATGAAAATGGCGGAAGCCAAAAAACATACGGGCAGAGCCAGAATTGCAAGAAAGACCACCATAAAGAAGACAGGTATCACGTCCTCTTTTACCGGGTATAGAAGGCAGCGTATCCAAATCACAACCACTGCGGCGACCCATAGTACACAGCCTAAGATTACGCAGAGACCACAGCCTGAAGGGGCGAAACATGGTGGTTCCCTGGGGTCTGTGCCTTGCCGCTCTTTGGCCATAAGTCGCTCGGGAACGGGGTCAGGATAAGTGGCAGAAAAATGATGACAAAAAGGTGTTGCATCCATTCATTGTCTGGAATGGAGGGGCTGGTCCAAGAGCCTAATTCTCTTCGATAGCGACAACGGGGATGCCGATCATTTCGTCAATTGCGGACAACTTCGCGACCAGTTCGGAATGACGCGAGTGCCGAGCGTCCGCCAAGACGGAAAAGTGGTCTGTATCGAGCAGGATCATTGGCTTGGCTTGCGATTGGTCGCTGCTTTCGATCGGGTTTTCTTTCGGTCCAAATCACGGAGGTGCATCGCTTCCTGCAATATCTGCACCAAAGTCCAGGGGAACTTCCATAAAGTGCATAGTGCCGGTTTGCCCCCGGTCTCATGGGCTAAGGCAACTCGGCCCAGGGGCCGCGGGCGTTGGTCTTGTCGCGCGCGGCCCATTTTTTCCATCCGGTCTTGTCGTGGAGCATCTTGATGAAGATTCCGCCGATCACCGGCCGCGAGTGCATCAAGGCGGTGTCGGGCCGATCGGTGAAGTAGAGGTCCGTCAGGCCGACCCGTCGCTCGGCGTCGTTCATGAACGAGTAGATCGGTGCCGTAATGGCATCGAAATCCTCCCGGTTGTTCGTCAGGCAGGCGGTCCAGAAGGCCCAGTCAGTCTTGCTCCACAGCGCTTCACGCTTTCCGGGTGCTCCATGCTTGCGGTTATCCAGCGGCAGCCCGTACTTGTCGAGGTTCTTGCGATAGAAGGCCATCTCCTTGGCAACCGCCTCCTCGGGGAACAGGTTCAGGTCGAGAATCTTGTCCCACGCCATGTTGTACTTTGAACTCCATGTGTGGGGCTGGTTGAAGGCCAGACGGAAGTGATCGCCATCGTCAGCTACCTTGACCCATTCCAAGGCGTATTTGCGGGCCAGTTCCAGGTAGCGATCGCCCGCGGCCTTGTCACCACGCATGGCCGCCAGCTTGCCGTAAGCGCCAAGGGCACAGATTGACTTGACCGAAAGATTCGCGTTATGGGCCAGGTGGCCGGCAAAGTCGTCCGTGCAAAGCTGGTTCTCGGGATCGAAGCCTTTCTTCTCCAGGTAATTCGCCCAACGGGTCAAAACGGACCAATACCTTGAGGCGAAATCGGCGTTGCCGTCGATCTGGGCCACGGCCGCCACCAGCAACAACATGTTGCCTGTCTCCTCCACGGGCATGAGGCCGTCGCAGGTCGTGCCGCCGTAAGCCTGGCCATTGGCCTGTGGCCAAGTGCCCATGTCGTGCGGGGCGTTGGGCCATTTCCATTGCGGCGAGCTGGCGTATTCGAGGACGGGCACCAACATCGCCCGCGAAAGCGATGGACTGATCAACAGCGGCAGCGGGGCCTGGGGATAGAAGACATCGACCGTGCCCATGCAGCCGTTGCTGGTATTTTCCTTGCAGAAGAACAATGGCTGGCCCTTGGCATCGACAATAACTTTGCTGGCGGCCAGCGACTGGCGATAGGCCAACGCGCCGAGCCAAGCGTACTTGGGTCCGCCGGCCTTTTCCAGGTCGGCCATGAATTCCTTGTCGAATTCGGCACAGCGTTTTTGCAAAATCTCATACTCGGCTGCCGAACTCTTCAGCAGATCGCCGATCTCGGCACCATCCTTCTTCCAATAAGCCTTCATGGAGCGGCGCATGAACTGGGCCGAAGAGACGTCGTCATAGGCCAGCATCAGCCACCGCGATACCGGCTGCGGGCCAACCTTGCCAAAAGAGAAGCGGACCGAAAGGGCGGGTGCATCCTTGGCCAACGTCGGCTTGGCATCGACGACATAAAGGCGCGGCGGCTTATCCCACGGTTCCTTCGGGGCACCGATATTAAACCACGTCTCCGGCGACCTTTCGGCAGCCACGTATAAATAGCCCCAGTTGATCCGCACGCCGTCGCCCTTTTTCTGCGTCACGGGCTGAGCGACCGAGCCAACCTTGAGGGCGGTGATATTGTCGAAGTCTGCCGATGCCCAGGTCACCTTCTCCTTGGCCGCATCGTGTACGGTGATCTCAGGCCGGGCGTCAAAATCAACCGCGACGTTGTGCGACTTTCCGTCAGTCGCCGTGGCCGTCCAAGTCAGATAAGTCACCGGGCGAGATAGAAGCATTAGGTCTTCCGGTAGCAGCGGCGTCGTGAAGGCCAGGCTCACGCGGACACCAGCGCCTTGGAATTGATAGGTTACCGTCGTCGGCAGGATCGTCAGGCCCGTCTGCTCCAATGCCGGAACGTCCTCAGGCTCACTGCCCATCAGGCGATAGCTCTTGTTGCCGTCGATGGTGATCTGGCTGCACAAGCGGTTTGGGGCACCAGTCCAATGCACGGTGTTGGCGTCGGTGAGCTTATCCGCAGGTGACCAGATGCTGAAGTAAGGATCAACCGGCACCAGCGGCACGGACGGCGCGCGCAAGGCAACCTTCGCTTCTTCGGCCAACGCGGCAGAAGTCCCGAAAATGGCCAACGCGAAAGCGGCGATTCGGCAACAGAGACTTTTCATTTTGGTACTCCTTTAGTCAATTAACCAGTTCTTTTTCGATTTCTTCCAAGGTCTTGCCCTTGGTTTCCGGCAGGTGTCGGAAAATATAGAAGAAACCCGCGATGCAAATTGCCGCATAGAGCCAGAACACTCCGGCCATGTTGAGCAACTTCTGCAAGACGGGGAAGGTGATGGTCAGAATGAAGCAGGCGATCCAAAGCGATGACACAGAGACTGCCATTGCCGCACCGCGGATGCGGTTGGGAAAAATCTCGGAGAGAATTACCCAGGTAATGGGAGCAAGCGACATCGAGTAGCAGCCGATGGCCGCCAAGACCAAGGTCAGAATTGGCCAGCCCTGTAGATCGACGGCATAGCCAACCCCCAACACCACATAGATGATCGCCAAACCCGCGGCACCGATCAGCATCAGCGGCCGCCGCCCCTTGCGATCGACGAATTGCATGGAGCCTACGGTAAACATCATGCTGATGGCGCCGGTGGCAACAATGTTCGCCAAGGCGCCGGAGACGCCGTACCCCGCTTTCTTGAAGATATCCTCGGCATAATTGAAAATCACGTTGATTCCGCACCACTGCTGAAAGACCGCCAACACCACACCCAGAATGAGCACGTTCCGCATCCGAGGATTGAACAATTCCCTGAAGTTGACTTTCTCCGTCTCGTTGGCGAGCGTGCCTTCAATCTCCGCGACGGCGGACGATGCGTAGCTCTCGCCGCCGATTCGCCGCAATACGTCGAAAGCCGCAGCAATCCGTCGCCTCTTGATTAACCAACGCGGACTCTCCGGCACGAAGAACATGCCTAGGAAAAAGAGCGCAGCCGGCACGGTAGTCAGACCAAACATCCAGCGCCAGCAAGTCGTGCCGTACCAGGAATCATGAATGAATTGGGCCGTAGCCGCTTCGGGAATGCCGCGGCCCAACAACCAATTGGTAATCTGTGCGAGAAGCACGCCGCTGACGATCGTAAGTTGATTGATGGAAACCAACCGGCCGCGCATTCCGGCGGGGGCAACTTCCGAGATATACATTGGCGAGAGGTTGGAAGCCAGCCCAATCGCCGTGCCTCCCATGATCCGCCACAGGACAAAGCAGATGAAGCTCGGCGCCAGGGCGTTTCCGATCGACGTCACCACGAAGATCATGGCGGAAATGGAAAGGAGCCACTTGCGTCCGAAGCGATCGCTCAAAGCGCCCGCGCCCATGGCGCCGAATAGACACCCCACCAGCGCGCAACTGTTAGCCCAGCCCGAGAGGAAACTGTCCCACACGGTTCCGGACGTCGCATGAATCTCGAAGAACGGTTCAAAGAACGGCTTCGCCCCGCCGATCACGACCCAGTCGTAGCCGAAGAGCAATCCGCCCAAGGCCGCCACGAGCGAAATAGTCCAGATATACCTCACGTTGTAGTGAGGTTCGGTAAACGATTCCACGCCGGTCGATGGTGCCGTGGGCATGAATGAGGCTCCCTGGATGTCACAAAAGACCGCAAGGACAAAAATTGCTCACTTAGATGTCCTTTTAGGTGCGGAAGTAGGGTGGGCCAAAACGGAGTTGAGAGCTTAAAAAGCCCTCACCCCTTGCCTGGCCTGATGAAACGCCTAACCTGTTGCCGGTATTTTTGTTGCGCCCATATAGCCGTTGCGGCACTTGGCCGTCGCGTAGCGACGATGCAACGGTAGCCGTGGGTTTCAACCCACGGAAAGCGTCCCCCAAATTCATTTTTCGTCGCGTAGCGACGGCTGAAATCGGCCGGACCAACTTGCCAACGCAAACTCAATCGTCGCTACGCGACAAGCGGAATTTGCTGGATACCCCAACCCGTGGGTTGAAACCCACGGCTACCATCATAACGTCGCTACGCGACGAGTACAGCGACGAACCTGCGCAACAAACGGCCCCCAAGCGGGAGAACCGCAAAGTCCGGGGTCTGGTCCATTTTTCGGCGAGAACGGATGAAATCCACCCGAGATCCTGCCCGAAAACATGGACCTGACCCCTTCGCGTTGGCAAGCTGCTACTTCGCAGCAGCATCCTTGGCCGGCTCGACCGGCTTGGCATCCTTGGCCGGCTTGTCGCTCTTCTTCACCTTGGCTGGCTTGTCGCTCTTCTTTGCCTTGGCCGCATCGATCTGCGCCTTCTGGTCGGAGGTCAGCATGCCCATAACTTTCTCACGCAGCTCTTTTTCCAATACGCTGAGCTGTTTGTGGGCTTCTTTTTCCTGCTTCTTCTGGTCGTCAGTTTTCTTAACCGCCTCGGCAACAGCGGCCTTCAGTTCTTTACCCTTCTTGCCTTCTGCCTGGGCTGCTTTTTTGGCATCTTCGCCCGCCTTCTTCTGATCGGGCGTCAGGGCGTTCTGCTTGGCATAGGCATCCTTCAACTTCGGCTCATATTCCTTCTTGAGGGCATCGAGCTTCGACTTCTGGTCTTCCGTCAGGGTGACCGGCTTCAGGTTGCGGTCAATCGTTTGGAAGTAAGCAATACCACCGTCTTTCTTGGCACCATCCTTCTTTCCGGCGGCACCCGCGGAATTGGCGATCAACAATGCGACAACGAGGGTCCAAACAGTACATGCAGTTTTCATCAGACAACTCCTAAAATTGGGGTAAGTAAGGTGCGGGTAACCAGGCATCGAGGCCCTAATCCTGGGGACAAACCAACAGTTAGCCGAAAAACATCATTCCACAGGGGCGGCTAGCCCGAGTGTTACCCGCTGCATAACGAACACCAGCATAACGTGAAAGTTCCGAAAATTGAAGGGGCTAAGCTCGAACTAGGCAAAGTTGGGGTTGAAGTGCTGAGGTGATCGGGCGGAATTTGTTAACGGGCGAGGCAATTTACCCCGGAGAGGGGCAGGAACCTGTTGTGGCCTAAGTTCGGAGAGGGTCTCCCGGCCCCGCCGATCCCCGTCCTGGAAGGATGATCGAGAATAGCCAACTCCGGGACAAACCACCGCTTCCGGTATCATGCTTGCTGCGCTCGTCCACGTCTACCTAAATGGCTTTGCGTGATTCCAGGAGGCGCCCCACAGCTACAGTAACGCGTTTTCCCGAACCTCCGGGAATTACGCAAGTCCATTTTAGAACCGGAAGCACAAAGACTATTGAGACTATGGGGCGTGACCGTCAACATCCTCGCGACGATTCTCAATCCGCCGCGGCTGGCCGGAGGGGCGAGAGGGCAAAGACGGGCGGTGATCCAAGTCCATGTTATCGCCGAAATAATACTCCCGCGCCTCCGGATGGCTCAAGACGACGTCCGGCGGTCCGTCACAAATCACCTTGCCCGCCCGAATCACGTAGCTACGATCCGTGATCTGCAAGGTCTCGCGGACCTGATGGTCGGTGATCAGGATGGCGATGCCGTCATTCTTCAGGCCGCGAATAATCTTCTGAATGCTGTTGATCGTCACGGGGTCGATCCCCGTGAAAGGTTCGTCGAGCAGGATGATCTTGGGATTGGAGACCAGTGCCCGTGCAATCTCCAATCGCCGCCGTTCGCCACCGGAAAGCGAAAGGGCAACCGATTTGCGCAGCCGCTTGATGTCGAACTGGTCGAGCAGTTCGTCGCAGCGGGCGTAACGGGTCTTGCGATCCATGCCCAGGAGTTCCATCACACCCAACAGGTTTTTCTCCACCGTGAGCTTGCGGAAGACGCTCGATTCCTGGGCCAGATAGCCCATGCCGCCTTCGCGGGCACGGCGATACATGGGCCAGCGGGTAACGTCGAGGTTGTTGAGTACGACCTTCCCCTGATTAGGCTCGATCATGCCGCAGGTCATGCGGAAGCTGGTGGTCTTGCCCGCGCCGTTGGGACCGAGGAGGCCGACAATCTCGCCCTGGTCGACGCGGAAATCGACGCCGTCAACTACGCAACGCGCACCGTAATACTTTACCAATCCTTGGACTTCAAGCATTGAAACCGCTCCAACGGCCATGGACTCATGGTGGGACTCGTTTCACACGGCCCACCCTACAACTACAACTACAACCCGCAATCTGCCAATACTATCGAACGAGATGCATCCTCTGGAAATAGGGAACCACATTGAAGGGCAGCGGCACGTAAGGAATCTTCCAACCATGCGGCCAGTAGATGAAGAGGGCCTTGCCAATGAGCAGTTCCCGCTCGACCCACCACTCGCCTTCCCAAAGCCGGCCATCCTTGCTTTGCGCGCTATTGTCGCCGAGGACAAAAAATTGATCCTTTTCCGGGTGCTCGACATCCCGCGGCTTGAGGACGATGTCGCTGCACGGCCAGAGGTTGCTCTCGGAGAACTTGCCGGCCCAATCCGCGGGATTCGTCAGATCGGGGAGGGACTTGAAATCCTGCAAAGAAGGTGAAGAAGATTGGTTCGCCGACATCCCTTTATTATTTACCGCGATGTAGTAGACATCGCGAAGCACCTTGATATGGCTGATTTTGAGCGCAGCCCCTTCCGTGCCAATACCCACCGGCGAAAGGTCGGCCACCGTGGGAATCTGATTTTTCAGCAGGGCAGAGTCGTAGGTCGTCGAACTGTCGAAAGCCACGACCGCGCCGTCCACCCACAGTCGCAACTCGTCGTCAACATTGGAGAAGATGATCGAATGCCGGCCCGCCCCAACCACCGGCGTCGTGCCCGTGGGACGGAAGCGGTTAGCCTCCCGATCGGCTTGCGGGTCAACTCCCAGCCCATGACGGCGGATAGCTAGCTCCGCCTTGCCCGTGGCAAGATCAAAACGGCACTGGAAATGGCAGCCGCCGCGAATCAACTCGGTTACCAGTTTGCCGGATGCCGACTTCGACTCCAGGTCGAATTGCAGGGCCAGATCGCCAACCCAATGCTGGCCGAAACCTTGCCGAATCACGCTCGGCGAAGTTCTCTGACGCTGGTCGCTCAATCCAGAATTGTAAGCGGTAGAATCGGAAATCAATTGCTCCGGCACGTTCTCCGTCGTGGGCTTGTTGGCTTTTAATAAATCGATCCACTGCTGGCGAGTCAACCCTGCCTGTCCAATCGAATTCCATTCTTGGTACAATGGCACTCGATGGTGGTATCGGATCCAGGACTCGCCTGGGACGCTGCCCTCGATCTCAAAAGAGGATAAGTCTTTGCCGTTGGCCCATGCCTTGTCCCTGCCACCCAATTCGGCCGTCCAGCGGGCAGGCCATTGCAACTCGCCGCTGATGGTCGGCGCCAAGTCATTATTGTAGACCGGCTGAAGCATCGCCAAAATTTTGGCCGGCGGCTTGCGGGCAATCTCAAAAGAGTCCCCCGGTTGGTCCGGCTGATGGATCCACAGATTGCCGTCGCGGATACGGATCGTCTCGCCGGGCAGCCCCACCAGACGCTTGATATAGTTCATCGTCGCGTCGCCGGGATATTTGAAGACCACCACGTCCCAGCGTTTCGGGTCGGCAAACTCGTAAGGGAACTTGGCAACCAGAATCCGGTCGCCGTCGTAACTCGGATTAGAGTCGGAATGTGCCGATAAGTCGGCCGTGTATCGGCACATCGGGCAGGTCGCTTCATAAATGAAGGCTGGTTTGTTGTTTTCCTGGTTATCGCTCGCGCTCACCGGATAGCGGTAATGGCACATCGGACATTCCAAGTCCTTGTGCTTTCCCATCAGAGTCGGGGCCATCGATCCCGTCGGAATCACGAATGCCTCGGCCTCGAAGGTGCGGAACAGAAACGCCAGCACAAAGGCGATAATCACGGACTCGACCGTCTCGCGTATCGCGGCGGGCGAGAACCAGGAGTCGGCATCCTTCGCATCCAAAGCCGCCGCGCGGGCGGTCTCAAGAGGATTGCGACGACTTTTCAACTCGGAAGGCTTGCGTTTTGCCATGCTAAAAAACCTATCAGGTAGTAACAATGAATCAACGAATATAGCGAATTCGCGCGAGATCGGGAACTTGAATATTCCACCCCCCCAGAATAATCTCGCAAGACGGATATATCACGACGAAAGGCTTGCCCTCGAATGACTTAAGGCCCACGAAGCGATCTTCCGGCCAGGTCCGGCTATCTTCCGAAATGGGGCTATTATCGCCCAGGACGAAGTATTCATCCCTCCCCAGAACACACGAAGATGCTCCGCGACCCGCAAGCGGCTGCCCCGACGCTGCAAACGGTGCTTCCGTATAGTATACGTCCCGGTAAACCCGCAGTCGATCCATGACCATCCCAAGCCCTTGAACGCCAATCGCCAGCGGCTGATCCGCAAGAGGGGGTGGGCCGGGAGTCTCAATCTTGGAGGTAACCAAGGTCCGCCCGGCGATGGAGAAGAGAAACTGCCGGTCGAAAAGCGAGACTTCGATCGTCTGACCGCGCAACGAACCAGGCAAGTCCCCCGCGGCATCGGCCAACGCCTGACGGTTCTTTGCAACCGTATACTTCCCCCCTGCCGGATCGATCTGGACCATGAATTCGTCCCGGCCATCCGTCGCCTGCAACCAAAGCAGACCGCGGCCTCGAAGACTTTCAATGCGAAGTGACATTGCCACGTCGGCCATGGGATGAATAGCCTCATTCCGCTGCAAACGCCCGCGATTATAGAAACCATAATCGGTGATCCGTGCGGGTCTCCGGGGATTATCGCCTCCGGGGCTTGGATGGTTATAGACAATCCATCCAATCTCTTCGCCCCTGTTTTCCGCATGGACAAGGCGTCCCTCCTGACGGCTCCAGTTACTTCCGGCATCTTGCGGCCGCCAGCGTGGTGTGGTGCCCGCGTAATCATCGTCATGCACAAGAATTCGCAACGCCCGCTGCTGCCGCAGAGTCTTTCGCAATATCTGGTCGTTTGCGTAAACGTCGCCGTCGATGATTTCAATCCTTTCGCCGGGCAAGCCGACAACTCGCTTGACCGCGAGATCCTGCCCACTCCGCCACCGATGAAAGGCGACGACTTCCCAGCGTCCTGGCCGACGCACCTCAAAGGCCGTCCGATCGATCAAAACCCGGTCGCCCGCGAGCACTCTGGCCGGCGACGAGAGAGTAAATTTTTCCGCACAATTTGGGCAGACTGCCTGCGTCGCCTCGTCGCAACCCTGGGCGTCGCAGGAGAACACAAACTTGCAGTTCGGACATGTCGAATCGACGTGGCCGCCGAGCAGAGTGGCTGCCATCGATCCTCCCTGCACAAAACAGAAAACTGGGAACCCCTCGACAAACCATGTGCGAAAAATAACCAATCCCGTCACAAACAGGATAGTCCCTTCCAGCAGGCGGCGAACACGACGGCAAAGCGAGGATTGAGTCACGACAGTCTCACAGGCAGACAACAGGCAGATTCCTTTGATTGTAACAGTCCACGAGAAAAAGTGCTGCCGGGAGATTTTTTGAAATACGCATCGCGACTCGAAACCGGTGGTGGCCCCCGCGTTGTGGCCGGTCTCCCGACCGAGCCACCCAGGAGACCTTCGGTCGGTCGTTTCGGCGGGGTCGGGAGACTACTGCTGTAAACATCTTTGGAAAGAAAAGTAGGGTGGGCCGAGCGCAGCGAGTCCCATACGCACGAACTTAAGGAATTTGGTATCCTCGTTCAATAGGGGATCTCGGAATCCCAACGGGATTCTGTCCCCTAGCCCAGGGTTGACGCGCAGCGGCTACCCTGGGAAGAGGAATAAGCGAG
>Ga0209697_10003033_pt1 | contig 23199 bp, 20 predicted proteins | sample AliMusrvi5mmetaG_FD_184115 | JGI IMG/M metagenome (GOLD analysis project Ga0209697, IMG submission 184115) | Freshwater lake bacterial and archeal communities from Alinen Mustajarvi, Finland, to study Microbial Dark Matter (Phase II) - Alinen... | ecosystem: Environmental > Aquatic > Freshwater...
TGAGATAATTTCGAATTTGCAAAAGAGCAAAATTGCTCCTTTTCGGGAGTGATATTGGGGCATTCACAAGGCCAAAACGCTCAGGAAACTCAACCGGTGAGGCCTGTTCACACCCCTTAACTTGACATGGCAAAGATATATTTGCCATAATATTGATTGATCAAAAATCAATAGACAAAACTGATTGTTACCAGCAGCGCTCCCTTTGATCGCTCATTAAAATACTGAAGACAAGACTCGGAACAAAACAAAATACATACTACAGATCGATTGCGAAGGTTAGACAGGGCACTTAAAAATTATATCTGCTTTTGTTAACCGTTTTTGCCGAACATCGCCGAATTGGAATATGTGGCTAAAATTAATATGTTACCATTCGGAACAGAAGTGTCAGGCTGGTAGTGGTAGAATAATAGTCACAATCAGCCCTGTCTGATCATTTCTGTTTTGAGCTATCACACTGCCTTTATGTACTTTCACCGCTTGTTCGGCAATGGCAAGACCAATTCCCACGCCTCCCGTCTGACGCTCTCTTGCCTTGGCAACACGGTAAAACGGTTCGAAAAGATGCAGGAGATCCTGCTCAGGAACACCCGGCCCAGAATCGACTACCGTAATTTTGACCTCTTTCCCTCTGGCCGATAAGGATATCTCGACCATTGTATTTTTGGCTGTGTAGTGTGCCGCATTGCGAACAATATTTTCAATGGCGCGTCGTAAAAGTTCGAGCGATCCAGTTACGGTAACCTCTTGAGAAGAGACGATCCTGACGCCACGTCCATTGCTTGCGGCCTCAAAATCTACATCTCTTGCCACCTCCGAGAGCAACATGTTCAGTTTTACCGGTTCGGCGGCGATAGGAATTCCTGCACCGCTTTCAAGCCGGGTCAGGGTGAGCAGTTGGCCGATCAACTCATTGAGCCGCTCGGCTTCCTTGCCAATCTTATTCAAGGAGCTGTCATCCTCAGCATCCAGCCGTTTCTTCGCCAATGCAAGAGCTACATTCATTCGGGCAAGCGGGGAGCGCAACTCATGGGAGATGTCACGAAGGAGTCGCTTCTGTGAGCTGATCAATGTTTCAGTCCGTTCTACCATTAGGTCAAAATCACGACCCAGATCGGCTATTTCATTTCCGGTCCTGCCGAGACTTTGGCCTACCCTGGCTGAATAATCACCACCAGCGATCTGTTGGGTGGTCTTCTGAAGTTTCCTGATCGGAATCGATAGAGAGCGTGCCAGCAGATAACAGACACCAGATACCACTATCAGCATGATTGCTATACTGATCATCTCACCTCTGGCAAAGAATGGTGGGGGAAAACCGGCAAAAACAGGCCGGTCTTTCCCCTGGGAAGGCATCCCAGGTGGAGGACCGATAGTATGTACCCCAATCACAACGATGGATTTGCTGTCCTTAGGTTCTAAGCTTTTAGCCACCGTCAGGATATCACCTGATTTCTGAATGGATACTTCAGTATTTTTTCTTGCATTCTCAACAAGTGTCAGCAGCTCATTTGATACCTCAGATCCTGTAATTGTCCGATTATCCTCTCCGATCAAGGAAATTCTGGTTCGAGCACCCTCGACAAGCCCATTGATGTAGTTTTCATACTCTGTTTGTCCCCCGCATATGTATATCTCCTGCGCCGCCCGTCCCGAAAGAACAATCATTTTCGCCAAGTTCTTGTCAAATTTTTCCGACATGTCCTTTTTGAACAACTCGATGGAATCGTGTTGCAAGGTGAAGAAAATTGCAACACTCACAGCCCCACCTAGGATCAGAATCAGCCAGAAGCTGAGAAAGAGTTTTAAGAACATACTTCTCATGTCGCGATCATCCCCTTTTGCAAAAAGTCGTTTCAGTCCGACTAATATACCTTTGTGTACATATACCCTACACTTCTTACAGTCTTAATCCGTTCTATCCCATTGAACTGAGCCCCTAGTTTTTTGCGCAAGCTCGATACATGGACATCAATACTCCGATCAAATATCGCCAGCTTTCTGCCCAGGACCTTCTCTGCCAGTTCCCCACGGCCTATAACCTCTCCTGCCATCCGTAGGAGTTCCTGTAAGAGTGAAAATTCTGCCGCCGTCACATCTATTTCCTTCCCTTCCTTCTTGACTACCCTGGTCCTGGTTTCCAGGACCAGATCACCGACCACCAGCACCTCATCCGTCGACCGGCTATCCAAGCTTCTCACAAGCTCTTCAGTGCGGCGGAAAATCGCCTTGAGCCGGGCAACAAGCTCCCTTGGATTGAAAGGTTTCGAAAGATAATCATCCGCCCCCATTTCAAGTCCGACGATTCGGTCAACCTCATCTCCACGAGCGGTAAGCATCAGGACAGGTATTCTGGAAGATGCCCGGATGCGACGTAAGACCTCAAAGCCGCTGATTTCAGGTAACATTACATCGAGCACGACCAAAGAATGTTCCCCCGACAGGGCGCGAACTATTCCTTGCTGAGAATCATTGACTTTTTCTACCTCGAACCCCTCAGGCTCCAGATATTCGGCCAACAGTTCGCATAACTCAATGTCATCATCTATAACCAGTATATTATGCACCAATAATTCCTCTCTCATATATCTGTGAGCCGTTTCTATTCCTCCTTTTGGTTCCTTGAAAATACAGCCAATCTTGTTTTCTTGCAGTAAAGAATTGTAAAGAGCCCTTCCTCCTCCTTGGTCAAAAATTTACACATTTTTACAGTAAGTTAACAGATCTTTGCGAAAAAAATTTTATTGTGTATTCCGATCAAGCAATAACAAGATGATTAATTTTTCAGTGAAAACAATGATACAAATTTTGTGACTATTCACTTGCCCGAGACACCTTTTTTACCGACCATGAAACGAGGACTCTTGGAAAGGTTGCCATTCTCGGAAAGAAAGTGGCCAATGAACTGTTCCCACATCAGGACCCAATCGGAGCGCAAATCAGCATTCGGAATCTGCCGTTCATGGTTTTAGGGATCCTGGCAGAAAAGGGGCAGACAGGGATAGGAGGATATCAGGATGATGTTATTCTAGCGCCAGATGCCACCATGCTCTACCGCCTCGGAATCGGTATCGTTATCCAATCCTCTATAATCTTGATCTCCTTTCTGTTCACAGGTCTTGTGGGTATTTTTTCTGAATTATACCGGCGAGTGAACACTTGTGTCCATGGCATGGAATATGAAGAGGATGTTTGCCCTGAATAGCTAAGATATATCAAAGAACAAGGTAAACTGAACAGATTTCAACTCAGGTTGGCGGCTAAAAGCCACGTAAGTGATAAACATTGTCAACTAGGCAAGATAGTTGGCTGCGTCTGCTAGGTTTTGCCCTGGGTAAGCGGGTTCAAAATCCGACAGACTCCTAGAAGGCTGCTTAACATTTCTTTACAAAACTTCACCAAAACTTAACGAAGAAATCTGCAGGCCGGGCCGATATTACTCCAAGGGGGAAAGGGTATTTGTATACATGCAACCTGTGTTTCATTTTTTTCGTCAGGTGACACACACAACCAATGGAGGAAAGCGTATGAGCACTATCACTGGAATAAACAACAGCCTGATGAGCTCGATGTTACAAGGCATGCAATCGAGGCCGGATCCAAGCCAGAAGTTCAAGGAGCTCAATTCCGACAGCAGTGGTGGCCTGGACAAGACAGAACTGAGCACAATGGCAAAAGAACTGTCAAAGATGACGGGGAAGACGTTAAATGTAGATGACGCTATTAAAACCTATGACACCAACAATGATGGCCAGCTCAACCAGAACGAAATGGATACCATGATGAAGAAGACAATGGGACCGCCGACTTCAAATGGGTCAAGTATGCAACAGGTAATGGAGGCATATCAAAAGAATTCGGGTGACGACCAGATGTCTTCCTTGCTGAATATGTTGGATCAAAGCTCAAGTTCATCGGCAACCTCCGGTACATCAACATCCAGCTCAAGCGATGACACAATGTCTATACTGCTGAACATGTTGGATCAAAGCTCAAGTTCATCGGCGACCTCCGGTACATCAACATCCAGCTCAAGCGATGATACAATGTCTATGCTGCTGAACATGATTGATAAATTAGCAAGTTCATCTTCAGCATCTAGCTCTACACCGAACCGGGATGAGATGTTCAAGAAGCTGGATAGTGATGGTAGCGGTGGCCTGAACCAAAGTGAACTTGATGTCATGGCAAAAAACATTTCGTCCATGACCGGCCAGACCATAGATACAAAAAATGCAATCAGTACTTATGATGCCAACGGAGATGGCCAGCTTGACAAGACGGAGTTGGACACCATGATGAAGGCGACAATGGATAAGTCAAGAGGTTCTCAGCAGTCCTAGGATGCAAAGCAGGCTGACGCGACCAGCAACGACCAATTGTCCCTTCTCCGTCAACTCTTGGATCAGTACGCAACCAATTTTACAGCCGATTCCTATAAAACTTAACTTCATATATTCAGTGCCTTAGAAGGATTCTTCATGAAAGAATGCATTCCTTCAGAAGAGATTTGAAAAGATTTTCGTTATCGGGCTTAGGCACTTGAGGAACATTCACCCAGCCGGTCAGAGCTTTTCTTCTTCTCCCTGGTTCTGGCTGGCTGTTTGGAAGACAATCAGGTTCAATAGATCCTGAACCACGAGAGACCAAATAATCATTTTTGGTCGCATTATTGACGTAACACATTACGAATATTAACAATTATTTACACGAAGATCCTTGATTAATGGTATTTTTTAGACGACATTACTTAAAAAATAAATGGCGCATATGCACCGGGAGGAAAGATCTATGGATATAAGTTCGGTTACCAGCACATCATATCAATCCGTGAGTGGCAGCGACCCCATGGCCAAAATGAAGCAGTTGTTCCAAAGCCTGAGCGGTGCATTGGATTCCGGCAATCTCTCTGATGCAAAAAACGCATTGGCTCAACTTCAAAAAAAAATTCCTGCCAACAGCAGCGATGGCAACAATCCAATCAGTGCCAAGGTCGAAAAACTCAGCAAAGCCATAGAGGCTGGCGATCTCAAAGCAGCGAAGGATGCCTACGCCGACATCAAAAAAACGATGTCACAAGGTCCGACCAATCAGGCTCGTGCAGGGGGTCCAGGAGGAGCCTCCCCCGGTGGCTCGAAGCAATCATCTGGTGCAAACGGCACGAGTTCAAAAAAGGAGTATGACAAAAAAGATCTCAATAAAGACGGCGTCGTCTCGGCGGAAGAAGAAATACTCTATGACCTGAAAAATCCTGGGGAAGTGAAAAAACCCTCAACTGTCGTTAAAAAAGATTCGGGTCCGCTGATTGATACAACCGTCTAAACCTTATGCTTGCCGGCCCCCCCTGATCTATATGTGAATCGCTGGTAACAACCAACAGACAGGAAGATTTTATGTCTATAGCAGGGAAGCTGCTTTTTTTATTAAGTAAAAATTTAACGTAACTATTCCCGACAGGACCTGTGCTTGCCATGAAGGAGAGCAATTCCCCCTGAAAGAGCAAGCGTAAAGGTTCAGATGCATATGGCCTTGTTTTCTGCAGGTCGACAGGTAGCTGCGTATGCGGCAGAATATTTGGACGCCTTCTATTGATCTGAAACAACCGGACACTTTCTGCTGGACCTTGATCATACGCAGGTCGTTTTCGGCCTGATTATTTGAGAAAGGTGCAATTGGATTATGCATGAATCGCAGAGTATTGAGACTGCCAGGCAAAACCTCATAACAATCAATTTTCGCCCCATGTTGACGTGTCTACTGTTCGCTTAAAGCTGGATCCACCCAGGTTTCAGGCTCAGAATTGCTCGTCCTGATTAACCAGAATATTGTCAGGCATGAGGTTTCATCCCACGACAATCAACATCCCAACCAGCACTATCATTTGCGAGTATCTGTAAGGCGTAATGAAAACCTGTTAGTGAAAACCGTCAGATCAGGTCTCGATTTCTACACCTCAAGCAAGAACCCCTCAACCTGATTGCAGATCATGCGCATATTACGGCGCAGAAGGAAACAGACCAGGAATTTATATTCGCCGGTGACGTTTCTCCTTCATCACCTTTGCCGGGAAGGGCTCTGCTGTATCGCAGAGTCCTTTTTTTTGCTTCAAGAGTGTGCGAGAAAACCGCACGCAGGGATCTGAAAGGGGCGGTCGGGAAACTGGCTGTCCTAATTCGATATCCTTTATTTTAGAGAAACATTTCTGAAGTGCATCGGAATTGCGAGCATCTACCTCTTAACTACCATGTTGCCCCGACACTTGCCATAATACCAAGCATCCGCGCATTAGCCTTTTGCACCTGTGGATCACCCATATGCGGAATAATACGGACATAGGATTGGGTAAAGCGCTGCATAAGTAATTCCAGCTCATTTCTGAACTGCATGTGCCGAGCTGGGATCCTCTGTTCATTCTCAAGGCCGGGATATTTCTTTGAAAGTCGCCTGACTTTTGGGGCAAGTTCTTCCATTTTATCACAAAGCTGGTTCATAGCCATGACTAACTCCAGAGAATTCTGCGTATTTTCTGCAACGTTGAGGTATCTTTTCATCGCTGGGAGGTAAGGCTTTAGCACCCCTGCCGCTTCATCGTACTTGTCTGCTGAAAATCCATGCCCGGGCAAAAGCTACAGAATTGAAAGTACAAATAACGCTATGTTTTTTTTCATAAAAAATCACAATAATAACTACTAATAAGACGGTCACTGATTGCCGTACATATGCACTTCATTGTCAAACAAACATATTTCTGAAAATCACTCAACTTATAATTTGATGCTTCGCTGTCCGAAGCTCGATGAATCATCGATTTACTCCCCCATGTATCAAGATTCTCCTATTAAAAACCCTTCCGTATGGAAGCAGAAACCGATGACTTGAAAAGTCGAGATGGTTCAAAAACACTTTACTCCGGTTCAAGACACTAGATTAAGGTTGCCACCTTACCTTCAACAAATTTGGCATATGTCTCTACTCAAAATGTCTACTGTTCGTAAGAAGTCCAGAACATCTCGACAATGCGGGGGAGATTGGCGACGTCTCCCCCAGCAGTTATTCCTGATCACCCATAAAGGGTCTCGATCCACCTGATCGCTTCCGAATCATTTACTTTGCCGAGATATCTCTGCGTCGTGGACAAATCCGCGTGTCGCAAAATGACCTTACTGACAATTTCAATAGGGGTGCCGGATCTTGAGGCATAAGTCGCTGCGTGTCGTCTCAGATCATGTGGCCGTAGTTCGATATCAACCATGTTGCCCGCTTTCTTTACCATGGACCAGGCAGCAACATATGAGATGGGGAAAATTCGATCGTTCAAGCTGATTTTATTGATTCTGACGTAGTCGTTTAACCTTACCAATAATTTTCGTGGAACATAAACTATCTCCCCGACTCTTCCACTTTTCGGGTTCTGAATCGCAAGAGTTCTCTCCTGGATATCGACTGGTTTGAGGTTTAGGACTTCGCCGACTCTCATTCCACCTCTGGCCATAAGCTCCAACATAAGTCTGTTCCGGGTGTTCATGGTCCGGAAGATAATCTCATCAACCGTTTCTTTATCGACAATTTGCCATTGAATGGTTTGGGGACGCTTGAATATTTTTTTTATAACTGCCATGTTGCAGGGATTGGTAAGGGAGGGCAATCCAGTGTTGATGCTGAAAGTGTAGAAAGAGGCGAGTACTGAGTAACGGTTCCTTTTCGTTGCCTGTTTGTTGTCTTTGGTCAGCGAAAGCAGAAAGCCCAGCACCTCTTCAGTGGATATGCTGGCAAGATCACGTTTGTCAAACTGGGTTGTAAAACGGGAGAGGACGAACTCACAGGTTTTGACAGTATTTTTTTTTCGAGTTGGCCCGGTGATACTGCAGATGGAAATCGACTGCTTGTGCTACTTTCATGGTGCACCTCTTGTGGTTAGGGTTGTTGGAGCAAAATGCTCTTACTGAAGTATACACCATGATAATGAAAGGCTGACAAAGGGTACTGACTAACCCAGGAAAAAAAAGAATCCAAAATGCTCCATACCCGTCATTCTTTCTGAGATAATTTCGAATTTGCAAAAGAGCTATTTTACTCCTTTTCGGGAGTGATATTGGGCCATTTCTAAGGGCAAAACGCTCAGGAAACATCTCAATCTCTGCTCTTTGCACTTTTGCTTACCATTGCCACTGCACATCCTACAACAGTGATAGTTCTCCAACGATAGCTGGCGGCCACCTAGTATATTTCGCATACACCCTCCCCGGCTGCACCCCCTCGGCTAGTGAAAATCCAGGATAAAAAAATCTTGACATATTGGAACGACCGGTCTAATTTGTAATCATGAAACGAATTCACAACAAAGAAGATATCATCCAGGTTGGGCTCGACCTCGTATTGAGCAGGGGGTTCAATGCTACTGGTGTTGAGGCGATCCTCAAGCAGGCAAACGTGCCAAAGGGTTCATTTTACAACTTCTTCTCCAGCAAGGAAGAATTTGGCCTTGCGATAATCGACAAATTTGTCGCAGGCAGGGCTGAAGTTCTCTCCCCCATTTTTAGTGATGAATCCATACCACCGCTCGAACGCGTCAAAAAAAGCTTCGATACCATGATTGCGATATTTGGAAGTGATGATTGCTCCAAAGGATGCTTGATCGGCAACCTGGGCCAGGAGATGGCCGATCAATTTGAGAACGTCCGGCAACGCCTCAATCAAGCCCTGCAAAGCTGGACAAAGGAGTTGTCCAAATTACTTCTTCAAGCACAAAAAGAAAATACGATCCCCGCAGATACAAACGTAGATATGCTGGCGGAAAACCTGATCTCATCATTCCAGGGAGCACTGCTTCTCTCCAAGATCAAAAAGTCTCCAGAGCCGTTGAGGAATTTCATCCATTTATATTTCGATATATTTCTTGCTCAGAGAACAGAGAATTGAACCATCTTATGATTCTCTTTTTTTTAGGCGTATTATTACATAGACCGGTCTAGGCTAAGTCTATTTACGAACAAACAGAGGTAAACAAAATGACAACAAGAGACGATTCGTGGGTTCTCATCACGGGCGCATCGAGTGGCTTCGGTGAGGAGTTCGCCCGCCAATATGCGAAGCAAGGCCATTCACTGGTCCTGGTGGCGCGCCGGCTGGATCGGTTGGAAAGACTCGCCGAGGAGCTACACCAACAGTTCCGCATTGATGCCGTCGTCGAGCAGGCGGATCTTTCGGATGTTGCGGCAGTCACCCAGCTGCATGAGCGGCTCCGCGAGCGAGGCATATCAATTGACATCCTGATCAACAACGCCGGCCACGGCCTGCAAGGCCCGTTCCTGGATGCCCAGCTGGACGCGGCGCTGGCAATGGTGCAGCTGGATATCGCGAGCTTGACCGCGGTCACCCATGTCTTTGCACAGGACATGCGGAAGCGAGGACGCGGGAAGATCCTGCTTGTCGCCAGTCTGCTGGCCTACCAGGGTGTACAGAACTTCGCCGTCTATTCAGCCGCCAAGGCCTACGTGTTGCGTCTGGGAGAAACACTTCATCGAGAACTCAAACGCGATGGCGTCACGGTTACGACCCTTTGTTCGGGCATGTCGGACACCGGATTCGCTGCCGCTGCGCAACAGAAGCTTACGCCAGCGTTGAAGCTCTTGATGATGAAGTCGGCTGTGGTGCGCGCCGGTATCCGCGCCTTGCAGGCCGGACGCATAAGCGTCGTACCGGGTTGGGCCAACAAGGCCCGTAATCCTTATGTGGGCGTCGCCACGCCGGCTGCATCAGGCAATTTTCTCTTACATCATGAACGGATGAGCAGAACGATTTACCATACTGGTGAGGATAGTTTATGAAAACAACAGGTATAAAGAAGTTTGCCGGCTTGTCGCCCAGGTATCGCATAGCGCTCCTTATGGGAGCGTTGGTTGTCACTGTCTGCGGTGCTGTTTTTGGATTTGAAAGAGAAAATAAAATGGTTGTCGCATTGGCATCTCCCCGCCTGGTTCGCTCCTGTATTGTTATTCCAGCGCAAGGCGGTGTCGCTGAATACACCGGGGTGATTCACGCTCGTACTGAGAGCGATCTCGGTTTTCGGGTGCCCGGCAAGATCCTTGAAAAACTTGTTAAAGCCGGGGATCACGTCAAACGGGAGGAGGCTTTGATGCGGCTTGATCCGACAGACCTGAAACTTGCCGTCAATGCCGCCCAGGCAGCTGTGGAAGCAGCCAGGGCACTGAATAAACGCGCCCTCGCGGATGAACGGCGGCAACGTGAGCTGGTCGCCATAAAAGCCGTATCCGTGCAGGAATATGAGCAGGCCAAATCGGCGGCGGATGCAACAACTGCACAGCTCAATTCCGCCGTTGCCTATTCCGCGCAACTGGAAAACCAGGCGGGTTATGCCGTTCTCAGGGCTGAAGCGGACGGTGTCGTCATGGACGTACCGGCAGACGTCGGACAGGTGGTAACCGCGGGTGCCGTGGTGGTTCGTCTCGCCCATGATGGTGCCCGCGAAGCGGTCGTAAACCTTCCCGAGGGGAATGTGAAACTTGCAAAGTCCACGGCCGTCGCCCGCCTTTACGCTGATGCAGGCCAGACTTTCCCTGCAAATCTGCGTGAATTGTCGGCAATGGCCGACCCTCTCACCCGAACCTATCAGGCCCGCTACAGCCTTGGCGGTGTCGGGGCAAACGCTCCTCTCGGTGCGACAGTAACGGTTGATCTGGCCGGAGATAACGCAAACGAAGCGGTGCAGCAATACGGAATTCCCATCGGCGCGCTGTACGACACCGGCACCGGCACAAGCGTATGGGTAATAAATCCCGACACATCGTCCTTATCACGCAGACAGATCGAAGTTGCGAAACTCGGCAGCGAGACCGCGCTGGTCAGTAAAGGCCTCAAGTCCGGTGAACTGATTCTCGCCTTGGGTGCTCACCTCGTCACGGAAGGCGAGCGAGTCAAGATCCTCCCCGCTCCGGCGAAGGAGCAGAAATCATGAGCCGCTTCAATCTGTCCGCTTTTGCGGTTCGCGAACGTGCTATCACCCTGTTTATGATTATTGCGATTATGGTCGCCGGGGGATATGCCTTCATACATTTGGGACGGGCAGAGGATCCTCAGTTCACTGTAAAGATCTTGACCGTATCGGCCATATGGCCCGGTGCGACCGCAAAGGAAATGCAGGAGCAGGTGGGTGACCGACTGGAAAAACGCCTTCAGGAACTTGAGTTTTATGATCGGGTGCAAACCGCCGCATCCCCCGGAATGCTCCTCATGAAGCTTTATTTGAAAGACTCCACACCTCCCAAGGACGTGCCGGACGAATTCTACCAAGCACGAAAAAAGATGGGAGATGAAAAAATACATCTGCCGCAGGGGGTGATCGGTCCCATTATCAATGATGAGTATGCCGATGTGTATTTTGCCATGTATTCACTAGAGGCAAAAGGTCTCCCTCAGCGTCAGCTCGTGCTGGAGGCGGAAGCACTTCGTCAGCGATTTTCCCGGATGAGTGGCGTAGAGAAAGTCACCATTCTCGGTGAGCAGGATCCCAAGATCTATGTCGAGATTTCCTACAAACGCCTGGCAACTCTTGGCGTAAAAGCGACCGATCTGTTCCATGCGCTGGAAACCCAAAACGATATGACCCCTTCGGGGTTTGTGGATACGGCCGGCCCGCGTGTCTATCTGCGGCTCGACGGAGCCATTAACGGAGTCGATGCAGTCAAAGAGATTCCTGTGACAAGCGGCGGGAAATTACTAAAAATAGGCGATGTGGCCGAGGTTACCCGCGGCTACGAAGATCCGGCAACAAAGAAAATTCGTCACCAGGGAGAGCCTTCGCTCATCCTCGCCCTCGTCATGAAAAAAGGCTTTAACGGCCTGGCGCTGGGCAAGCTGCTGAAAGCCGAAGAGGCGGCGATTCACCAGGAATTACCTGTCGGACTGGTGCTGTCCAAGGTATCTGATCAGTCTCACGTCATTTCCGAGGCAATTGATGAATTCATGCTCAAGTTCGTGGCTGCCCTTGCCGTTGTCATCGTGGTGAGTCTTGTTACGCTAGGGTTCCGGGTCGGGATCGTCGTGGCGGCAGCCGTGCCTCTGACGCTTGCCGCCGTGTTCGTCATCATGCTGCTTACGGGAAGGGATTTCGACCGAATTACCCTGGGGGCGCTGATTCTTTCATTGGGGCTGCTGGTGGATGATGCGATCATTGCTATCGAGATGATGGTGGTCAAAATGGAAGAGGGATTGGATCGGATTCAGGCAGCTACTTTTGCCTGGACATCCACGGCCAATCCCATGTTTTTCGGTACGCTGGTTACCATCGTCGGCTTTCTGCCGGTTGGTTTTGCCAAATCAACGGCAGGTGAATATGCGGGAAACATCTTCTGGGTGGTGGCTTTCTCACTCATCACCTCGTGGTTTGTCGCCGTTCTTTTTACCCCCTATTTGGGCGTCAAGCTCCTGCCTGACATCAAACCGGTCGCCGGAGGGCATGATGCTATTTATGCAACTCCGAACTATCAGCGGTTTCGCCGCATCGTGCGGAGGGTTGTCGATCATAAATGGATCGCAGCCGGCATCACAATTGTTCTTTTTATGTTGTCTGTGATCGGAATGGGATCTGTCGAGAAACAGTTTTTTCCCAACTCGGATCGACCCGAATTAACAGTTGAGGTCAATCTCCCCCCCGGCAGTGCTTTTGCCGCAACCGAAAGATCGGTCAAAGTCATCGAAAAAACGATTATGGCCGAACCGGAGGCGCGAATGGTCACCAGCTATATCGGCCAGGGCATGCCACGCTTCATACTGCCGACAAACCCCGAATTACCCAATCCGGCCTATGCCCAAATCGTGGTCGATACCGAAGGCCATGCGGCACGCGACGCGCTCAAGATAAAGCTTCGCAGCATCATTGCCCAGGGCGCGTTCTCGGAAGCACGCGTGCGGGTGACACAATTCGTCTTCGGTCCACCCGTCACGTTTCCGGTACTCTTCCGCGTCATGGGACCGGACGTAAACGAGCTGCGCCGGATTGCGGATGATACCCGGGCCATCATGGCCGAAAACCCGAACCTGCGCGATGCGCACCTCGATTGGGGTGAACGGACTCCAAGTGAGCGATTGGTCCTCGATCAGGATCGTTTGCGCCTGCTCGGCCTCACCCCGCAAGAATGCAGCTTGCAATTACAGGCAATTCTCAATGGTGCTTCCACCACCCAGATGCGCGACGGTATCCGTTCGGTCGACGTGGTGGTTCGCGCTCCCGGTTCCGAGCGCCATAGTCTGGAAAACATCGCTAATATTTCCTTGACCACCAGAGACGGGCGCTCGATCCCGCTGTCGCAGATTGCGCATTTCGAATCGAGGATGGAAGATCAGCTGCTGAAACGGTACAACCGCGAGCCGTATATCGCAGTACAGGGGGATGTCGTCGATGGGGTCCAACCTCCGGATGTAACTGCCCAGATTCTTCCCAACCTGGAAAAATTAAAAGCAGCCCTTCCCTCCGGATACCGCATAGAAACCGGTGGTTCCGTGGAAGAGAGTAAGAAAGCCGATACGGCGCTGGGGCTGCTCTTCCCACCGATGATGCTTCTGATGCTGATCTGCATCATGCTTCAGGTCCGGTCATTCGCCACCATGTTCATGGTGTTTGCCACGGCCCCTCTCGGCTTGGTCGGGGCCGTTCCGACTCTACTCATATTCCACCAGCCGTTCGGCTTCAACGCCATACTGGGGCTGATAGGATTGGCGGGAATCATTATGCGCAATACGCTGATCCTGGTCGACCAGATTCGCCACGATAAGGCAGCGGGACTCAGTGATTACGATGCAGTGGTAGAATCCACCGTACGACGTGCGCGCCCGGTAATCCTGACTGCTGTGGCCGCGATGCTTGCCTTTATCCCATTGACTTTTTCCAGTTTCTGGGGACAGCTGGCCTACGTTTTGATCGGCGGAGTCGGAGTCGGAACGATTCTGACCCTGCTCTTCCTGCCAGCCCTCTACGCAATCTGGTTCAAAGTGAAGCATCCCCTTACCGCCACTGAAGAAGGAGGCTGGACATGTTCCGCAGAATTGCAATCCTGAGCATCGCCGTCGCTTGTTTGGCCGGCTGCAGCATGGCACCGAACTATAATCGACCTGAAACACCGATTTCCACCGCCTGGCCAACCGGCCCGGCCTACAAGGATGTTCCGAAGAAATCTGCCGACAAGACGGTGACTGACATACCTTGGCAGGAGTTTTTTGTTAACCCGCAACTGCAAAAGCTGATAGGTCTGGCTTTGGCCAATAACCGCGATCTACGGGTGGCGGCACTGAACATAGAAAAATCCCGCGCCCAGTTTCGAATCCAGCGAGCCGATCTGTTCCCGAAGGTCGATGCCGGCGCCTCGGCCACCTACCAACGCCTGGCGGAAGACTTTTCCGGGACGGGACTTTCCGTGGACCTTCATCAGTACACTGTCGGCCTTGGCGTCAGCTCTTACGAGCTCGACCTGTTCGGTCGGGTGCAGAACCTTAAGGACCAGGCGTTGCAGCAGTTTTTCGCAACCGGAGAAGCCCGGCGGAGCGTGCAGATCAGCCTGGTCGCCGAGGTTGCGGCAAACTACTTGAGGTTGGCTGCCGACCGCGAACAGCTGAAACTTGCGGGGGACACCCTGGCAAGCCGGCAGACATCCTACCTGCTCATCCGCAGACGCTACGAGTGGGGGATGTCATCGGCCCTTGATCTCCACCAGGCCCAGATCACCGTCGACACTGCACGGGTGGACATAGCCCGCTTCACCACCTTTGTGGCCCAGGATGAAAACGGTCTGAACCTGGTGGTCGGCTCTCAGGTGCCGAACGACTTTCTGCCCGACGAGCTTTCAGATACGCTCACCGCCGTAAAGGACCTGCAACCTGGTCTGCCCTCCGATGTCCTGCTCAGTCGCCCCGACATCCTCCAGGCCGAGGACCTCCTCAAGGGGGCCAACGCCAATATCGGCGCGGCGAGGGCAGCATTTTTCCCACGCATCACGCTGGTCTCGTCGGTCGGTTTCAGCAGCGACGACCTGAGTGGGCTCTTTAAAGACGGTGCCTCTGTCTGGAAATTCGCTCCACAGATTTCCCTCCCCATCTTCAACGCCGGCAGCAACCAGGCCAAGCTGGAGGCGGCCGAGGTAGACCGCGACATAGCTGTGGCCCAGTACGAAAAGGCCATCCAGACAGCCTTCCGGGAAGTGGCCGACGCCCTTGCTCAGCGAGGAACCATTAACAACCAGGTGGCGGCGCAGGAGTCCCTCACCGATGCGACTGGTGAAAGCTACCGTCTGTCTCAGGCACGCTACGAAAAAGGGAGCGACAGTTATCTGAACGTCCTCGACTCCCAGCGTTCCCTCTACGGCTCCCAGCAGAACCTGATCATCGTCCGCTTAGCCCGCCTGACCAATCTGGTGACGCTGTACAAGGTTTTGGGGGGAGGGAGTGAGCAAAATAATCCTGGGGAGAAAATGTAATCCATCTAACTTTTATGAGGCGCGGCTCAGATCTGATTGGGAAAAAACGAAATTAAGCAAATATCAGGGAGAATGAGATGGGAGATTTTTTAAAAATTGAAGGAAAAATCGAATTCGATGTAGTGGAACAAATGCCCGAGCGGGTGGTTTCCGAAATGCCAATTCAACCCGGCGTATTGAATCCCTATGGCGTTGTCAATGCGGGTGCAATCCTGTGGTTAGCGGATGTCACCGCCACCATATTGGTACTGGGCTCATCATCCCTTCCCACAGAAGGCATGGCTGGCTTTCCACTTGCCATAACGTTGAACGCGAACTTTATCGGCAATCAGAGGGAGGGGACGTTCAGGGCAGTCGCTTCATTCGTAAAGAAAGGAAAAAAGGTCAATGTCGTGCGAACGATAGTCTACGGTAAGCAAGACCGGTTGATTGCCGATGTGACCACGAACCATGTGCCGGCAAAGTGAAGCGAGTAGTTCTTAAAACCACCGACCGCTGATGCAGAGAATATAAAAGGAATAGGATCGAAAATGGATAGCTCAGGATTTGGTGGTCACAGAAAAATCTATGCAGATCTTCTCAAGCGTTTGGCAAGTGCGGATATTGCCAGATTAGCCGAACATCTCAATCTGCCGATAAACAATTCCGGGGAAACCGAGATTCCATTTTTTGGGCAAACTTACCTGATATCCAACAAAGGTGTTCGGAGAAGTGATCAAAGAAGTTTCCCGGAAACCACGGGAAGTGTTTTAATCCACTATTTACTGGCAGGCAGCTGTAGTCCCCCAGCAGGGAAGTTTGTTCCCTTGGCAGAGCTAGCCGGGCCATTATTCAAACAAGGCAGTTATTCCCAAAGTGCCTTGGAAAAACCTTTAATTATACGATTCCAGGGATGCATTCCAGAATTTTTATCGATTGCGGAATCTATCGGTGGTCGGCAGGGAGGCATTTCCGGTATAGGTTCCGTAAGCGTGATTTTTGATGTCCTGCCCAACATATTACTACAGCTCATCTTCTACGATAAAGACAATGAGTTTCCCGCCCGCGCAACCTTGCTGCTGGATGCTAACGCAACGCAACTCATCGATTTTGAAGCTCTGGCAGTCTTGGTAACGATTTTTGTTCGATTTTTGACAGAAACTGAAGTTTACCCGTCAAATAACGCAGTGAAAAGGTGATTTGTCATGAGTACTACGAAGAATGTGCCGGCAAAGTCAACGGACTAGTTCCTGTCCTTTAGGTAAACCCCGGCTTTGCCGAGGGACTACAAAAGTTTGAAGGTTTCAGAAGATACAAGGAGAAAAAATGAATTTGGACAACCATCCAAGTGTAATCGCCTTTCGACAGAGGCAGAAGTGCCTCAAATTGACACATGCCTGCTGTGCATAGCAGAATAACTACAGACTCCAGCTGTTAAGTTAGCACAACCATCGGCCAGTTTCAGGAAACATATCAGCTGGACGTCTGGGGCATTCACTTTACATTGCCAGGTCAAACCTCATCAAAATCTTCAGTTCATGTCAACCTTCTGCTGTTCATATAGTGTGTAATATCGGTTTGTTGTCTGGTTTTTCACAACATAGCCGCCTAATCCCGCAGCAAGAGGTTCATAGCTTTTCCGAAACAACGTCGCCGTACCAGGTGGAGCACCAGCAGGGCAGAAAGAACCGTCGCCGCTACGATCATCAGCATGACGACGATTTGATAGCGCACCGCATCCACAGGGTCAGCACCGGCAAGGATTTGGCCGGTCATCATGCCGGGCAGGGAGACGATGCCGACGCCCATCATGGAGTTGATGGAGGGGATCATTCCGGCCTTGAGAGCGTTTCGAAACATGTCCTTGCTCGCTTCGCGGAAATCGGCGCCCAGACACAACATCATTTCCACTTCGTCCTTTCTGGTCCGCAGTTCGGAAAAAAACCTTTCCAGGCTGATGGCCAGTGCATTCATGGAATTGCCGGCCACCATTCCGCCGATGGGAATGAAGTACTGCGGGTTCCACCACGGTTTGGCGTCGATGATAAGACCGGTGACCAGATAGGTTACCAGCGTGTAACTGATCGTCACCGATATCATAGTCGGAGCCATAAATTCGACGCTCTTTTCCTTGACCCGCCCCTTGATTATGCGTACGGAAAAATAGGTCATGCACAGGTACACGCCAAGAACCAGCCAGAGGTTATTGATTTGGAAAATGATCCTTAAAAGATAACCCATGGCGAAGAGCTGTGCGAAAGTACGCAAGGTTCCAAGGGCGAGATCTTTCTGTAACCGCAGTTCGTAGGCCATCGATGCAATTCCCGCCACGAGCACGAGGCCAAGAGCTATGACAAGCTGCCAGAGAGAAATTTCAATATAACCGGCGCTCATCCTGCCACCTCCAGGAGCCCCTCGCGCACAGTAACTGTGATGTGCTCGGTGGAGGGGGCATAGTTGGAATGAGTGACCATCAGGATGGTCATGCCTTCACGGTTCTGGGTTTCCGTCATCTCTTCAACTATGCCTCGGCTTTCGATATCCAGGGCGCTGGTGGGTTCATCCATCAGCAGGAGGTCCGGTTTGAGCAGAAGCGAGCGAATGATGCACAACCGCTGCTTTTGGCCCACGGAGAGGGACCGAGCCTTGTTCTCAAGATCAACCCCCAAGAGTCCCAGCCGATTCAGCCAGTCCCGCAGCTCGTCATCGGTGGGCAAAACTTGCTCTCTGTTGGCGGCGAGACCGTAGGGAAGCAACAGGTTTTGCCGAACACTGCCTTCGATAACCACGGGAGTTTGCTGAACATAGCCGATGCGACGCCGCAGCAAGGGGGGCTCATAGTCGCCAAGAGGCATACCAGAAAAGCGAATAACTCCGGAGGTGGGCTCCTCCAGCCGGCTAGCCAGGCGTAGCAAAGTTGATTTCCCGGAACCGGATGGGCCGATAATCCTGACAAACCCTCCTTCTGGCACGATCAGGTGCACGTCCCGCAGCCCCTGGCCACCGGGCCAAGTATAAGAGACATTGTCAAATTCGATAATTGTTTTCATATGTTTTTCAGCAGTAAGGAGGAATGCGGTCTGCTAACCGTTTGTGATGCAACTTAGGTTGGCTGTGAGTTGTAGGGCCTACCACAGATTATGTTTCTTTGTCTCTATTTCTTGCCATTCGTAATATGAAAAAACATCTTATGATGCTTAAACCTGAGTCATATGGACATCCTAACGGTATTCATTTTAATTTCCTACTTTCTTCTACAAGGGGTATGTGGAAGATTATCGGTGGCGGTGAATGAGAGTACAAGCTGAGGAAAACCGCCGTTTAGTCGAACAACTACTGGCGACTACAGAGTTACATATTTTGATTCGTCTGCAAACTGGTAAAAAGAACAGGAGGAGAAAGTGAAGGAATATTTCCTATCCATAACAGAAAGGGAGGAAATAAAATGTTGCCACTATTGCAAATCAGGATGGCATGAATTACCGAATAATTTTTTACTGATCATTAGGGGGAATCAGGGAACATCCCAACTCTCCTTATCCGTTAAGTGATTAATCTTGCCAGTGGTTTCCTCAGGCATTATGTTAAACCGCCCTCGCCGGATTTGATTCAAATATTATTCATAATCAAAGAAATCATTTTCAAAAGTTAGGAAGAATACAAATGAACAACACCAGAAAACAAGCACTATCTGGTTACCTCTTTGCCCTTGGCGCCACAGCAATCTGGTCAGGAAATTTTATTGTTGCTCGTGGGCTCAGTGATATTGTTCCTCCCATCAGTCTTGCTTTCTGGAGGTGGGTTGTTGCCGTGATAGTATTTCTCCCTTTTGCTTTAAAACCGGGAATAGCAGAACGACAACATTTGCTTCGAAACATCCGCTATCTGTCTGTTACCGCGCTACTGGGGATCACTGTTTTCAACACACTTATTTACATTGCCGGTCATACAACCAGTGCACTCAATCTTTCTTTGATCGCTATTACCTTTCCCATTTTCATCATTGTCCTGTCACGATTGTTCTATGGAGAAAAAGTCACGGCCAATAAGATGCTTGGAGTTGCTTTGGTCATCGGTGGGGTTGTGGTACTCATCACCAAGGGCGAATTATCAATTCTGCATAATATTTCCTTTGCCGTGGGTGATCTCTGGATGCTTTCTGCATCGGTTATTTTTGCGATTTACAGTATTTTGGTCAAACAAAAACCTAAAGATCTCAGTATATGGGCCTTTCAACTGAGTACGTTTTCCATTGGCCTCCTCTTTCTGTTTCCGTTCTTTGTATGGGAATCACTCACGGTAGCGCCAGTCAATTATGACGTGACTACGGTTCTATCCATATTGTATGTTGGTATCTTCGCCTCACTTGCCGCTTTTATCCTCTGGAACAAGGCTATCGTCACAATTGGCCCATCAAAGTCAGGGATGATCTATTACACTTTGCCCTTGTTCAGCGGCTTTCTGGCCTATCTCTTTTTAAATGAAAGTATTGGCATGATTCACTTGCTCAGCGCATTGCTGATTGTTGCAGGTATTCTGACTACCAACCGGGTATCGAAAAAAATACATTCGATTACGACACCAGATCAAGATTTAAGCAAATAATTGATCAGGTCTACCACACTCAAAAAGTCAGGATTTTCATGCAATTACCTAGTTTGAGGGTGCCCACTGTGAGTCTCTGGATCTTTAAAGGTAGAATGCCTATCTCTTTTTCACATCCTGTCCGTCCTAGATAATTCCAGAGCATTAGTAAAAAAGATTCTGGAAACATCAAGAATCCAAAATGCTCCATTACCTGCCATTTCTTCTGAGAAAATTTCGAATTTGCAAAAGAGCAAAATTGCTCCTTTTCGGACATAATTCTTGACCACGATCAAGGCCAAAACGCTCAGGAACAAGGTAAACTAGAAGATTTTACGAATAGCTTTGCGTTGGCCATGCAAATCTTCAACATGAGCATGCATGATACTATTGAGTTATCTATCACAAAGCCTAACAACTTTTTCCTCAGACCAGAAGTGGATAAAGGAACATAGCCAGCGTTGCCTTTCAGGTTTGTATATAGTAGACACCTTAATATTGGGAATCTCCTGAAAAGTAGCACCTTCTATTTGGCAACATTAACGACAAAATCACTAGCTCGGCTGGTGTATTTTATTGTTGGAAATCGGTAAATTGTCCCCATGTTTCCTGCGAAGATCATTATGTGCTCAACGATAAGGTGCAGCAATTTCCGATCAATGCGTTATTGACTCACGAATTTCGGACTCGATTTTCCAGGCGAGAACTTGTCAATGCCTAAGGACGTAGCCGAGCACTTCCTGAAGCTTCTGAATATTATATGGTTTGGCGATGGCCGCGTTAAATCCGTATTCACGATAATTTGACATGATAGGGTCGTTCGAATATCCACTCGAAACGATCAGGCAGGCGTTAGGGAACTGAGAGAGGATCTGCTTTGCTGCCTGCTTGCCTCCGAGTCCTCCGGGAATGGTCAGGTCCATAATAACTGCCAGGAATGGAGTATCTGAGTTCATCGACGCCTTATAGCGATCAATCGCTTCTTCTCCGTCTGAGCATGTTGCCACTTTGTATCCAAGATGGACGAGCATCGACGATGCAACTTCAACGATCATTTCTTCGTCATCCATAACGAGGATTGACCCGCCTGTATGCTCGCCCACCGGCTGTCCTGAGGTTTCTTCCTGGTAATGTGTAGAGGCTTTTCCGATTGATGGTAGGTAGACTGTAAAAGTCGTTCCTTTGCCAACAGTGGAAGCTGCTTGAATATGGCCGCCATGCCTGTGTATGATCGAGTGGACCGATGAGAGTCCCAGACCGGTGCCGGTCGATTTGGTCGTGAAATAGGGGTCAAAGATGTTTTTAAGATCATCTGTTGGTATTCCGCACCCCTGGTCGATAAATGTCAGTCGGAGATAGGGGCCTGGGGGAAGTGAAAATGCATTCTTTTCGTTCAGTAGTTCATTTCGGGCTGAGACTGTCAGTACGCCACCTCCCGGCATCGCCTGCGTGGCGTTAATGATGATGTTATGAAAAACCTGGGTCATCTGGCCTTCGTCGACTTCGAGGGGATGGATGGAATCAGGTATGTCCTCGATTCCTTTGACATTTGAACCCCGTAGGACAAAGGAAAGCGCTTCGTTTACAATGTTTTTGAGCGATACCACTTGCTTGATCGGCTCTCCGCCGCGTGCAAAGGTCAGGAGTTGGTGCGCCAGTTCTCCGGCCCTCACTGCTGCTTTTTCAGCCTCTGCCAAGGGCTTGTTGGATTTATGGGTGGTATCGAGAAAAATTTTCGCAAACGAGATATTGCCCATGATTCCTGTCAAGATATTATTGAAATCATGGGCAATCCCACCAGCGAGCACACCCAGGGATTCCAGTTTCTCTAATTTCAGTTTTTCATTTTCGAAATTTTTCAGCTCCGATATATCACGGGTGACGGAGAGAAGATGCGGAACCCCCTTTATGGAAATTGCTCTCGCGGATATCAATGCGGTAATGATGCTGCCATCTTTTAATCGAAATTGCGTTTCAAGATTCTGGCAAAACCCTCTTTCCCGAAGACACTGAGCCAATATGTCCCGATCAGCTGGATCACGCCAAAGGTTGAGTTCCAGGACTGTCTTGCCAATAGCCTCGTTACGGGAAAAACCTGTAATTTGTGTAAATCCTTGATTGATATCGACATAACAACCGTCATCCAGACGGCTGATGGTCACTGCATCGGGACTGAAATCAAACGTCTTACGGAACTTGTCTTCGCTTTCCCGCAAGGTGTTATTCAACCTCTCAAGCATTTCATTTTGCTCGGCGAGTTTAAGATTAATAAGCCGGAGCTCGTTTTCCTGGCACTTCCTATTGTTGATGTTAAAAGTCACGCCGACAAACCGCTTGCCATGCTTATAATTCGAGCTCTGCATGATCTTGCCGTAATTGGCGTACCAGACCCATGAACCGTCTTTGGCCTTCAGTCTAAACTCGCATCGATATTCAGGCGTTACCCCTGTCGAATGCTCATCGATTGCTGTCTTGATTAAGGGGGTATCTTCTGGATGGACAAGGGCAAAGAGGTCATCGATATAGGCGAAAGCCTCCTCTTCACTATAGCCGAGTTCAGCAAATGTTTTCACTGCCTTACGGGTAACCTCACCGGTAACCAGATCGTTCTCCCATAGATCAAGTCCCGCAGCCTCCAAAACGAGTGCCAGGCGATCTTTATTGAGCTCTTCTTCACCCATCGTTTAAATTCCCTTTACTGGTTTCCATGTCCGATTTACTGACAACTGGACATCTAGAGTTCAAAATTAAAAGATCATTATCATTCCTTCACAGCTAATTGACAAAGAAAATCTTACCACTGGCAATCAGAACCGAAAATGATAAACCTCAGGTTAGGACTATCCTGAGTAGCCCTTGAGGGTGTAATCAGCCATTTTTAGCTGAAAATCTAATAAAATGTTACTCCATTTTAGACCTGCCTGCTGCTTGATAGTACTTTTGAATCAATCAGTGGCGACCCAGTTTAAACTGCCAAGATAAACCTCTCGATTCTAAGATTGGACCCATTGTTGAGAGATCTGTCAAGTTAAGGGGTGTGAACAGGCCTCACCGGTTGAGTTTCCTGAGCGTTTTGGCCTTGTGAATGCCCCAATATCACTCCCGAAAAGGAGCAATTTTGCTCTTTTGCAAATTCGAAATTATCTCA
>Ga0209697_10003038_pt1 | contig 23160 bp, 19 predicted proteins | sample AliMusrvi5mmetaG_FD_184115 | JGI IMG/M metagenome (GOLD analysis project Ga0209697, IMG submission 184115) | Freshwater lake bacterial and archeal communities from Alinen Mustajarvi, Finland, to study Microbial Dark Matter (Phase II) - Alinen... | ecosystem: Environmental > Aquatic > Freshwater...
CATTTGATCTACACTTCTGTCATGCAAACGGTCTGTGGACTAGTCAATGTACAGACCCGACGATGGCAAACGGCTAACCGCTGCTAATTGTGCATAAACTCTACTGATGTGGATTTTCAACCCAGCTTAAAAGATTCGGACAAAGCCTACTAACCCTAAGCGCCCTGTAAATCTGAGAGTTTGGTTTTTGCGTAGTAAGTAAATTACTTGATGAAATTTGCTTCGGATGATGCGACTTCGAGAAGAGCCATACTCATACAGAAAAACACGCTTGATTGGATAAAAATGGGCATAATTTCCCAAATTTTAAAAAATTAACCTTATAATAAGCCTATTTTCTAAGACGATAGCTCTATAGAGTTGTTAATTTTTAATAGCTCCCCTCCAAGAGGGTAGTTTTAAACCATCACGGTATTTTGATGACAAAATCAGAGAACATATATTTAATTGGCCTAATGGGTGCGGGAAAAACCACAATAGGTCGTCAGTTAGCAAAATCCCTTAGCCTTCCTTTTTACGATAGCGATAAAGCCATAGAAGAAAGTACGGGCGTCGATATCCCGACTATTTTTGAATTCGAAGGCGAAGAAGGCTTTCGGGATCGTGAACAAAAAATGCTTCAGCAACTTACTCAATTAAATGGTATTGTTATGGCCACTGGGGGGGGGGCTATTTTAAGAGAGGCGAATCGGCGCTTATTGAAAGAAAACGGCTTTATCGTATACCTGCAATGTTCGGTTGAGCGTATTTTAGAGCGCACCCGCAGAGATAACCAACGCCCTTTGTTAAATACAGAGAACCCCAAAGAACGTATTGAAGAATTATTTACTGAGCGCGAACATCTCTATTTATCCAGTGCCGATTTTATTATTGACACCGGTGTCATGCAAAGCAAAGCAGTCGTTAGCCACATTCTTGAAAAATATAAATCAGCGAATCGTTAATTTTAATGAATAAATTATTAGTAGAACTGGGGCATCGTAGTTACCCCATTTATATCGGCTCTGGCTTATTAAAGCAGCCCGAACTGTATACACAACACATTAAATCCAAGCAGGTTATCATTGTAACCAATAAAACCATTGCGCCCCTGTATCTTGATAGTATCTTAAGAAATTTAGTCAACTTTGAGACTGAAACCGTCATACTACCAGATGGAGAACAGTTTAAAACTCTAGAGCGGGTCACTGATATATTTGACAAGTTGCTAGCTCATAAATTTAGCCGTAATGCCACCTTGATTGCTTTAGGTGGTGGTGTTATAGGTGATATGGGCGGCTTTGCTGCCGCCTGTTACCAACGTGGCATCCCCTTTATACAAATACCCACCACTTTATTGGCGCAAGTCGATTCCTCGGTAGGAGGAAAAACGGGGGTCAATCATCCTTTAGGTAAAAACATGATTGGAGCGTTTTATCAACCCCAGTGTGTTATTGCAGATGCTGATGTTTTGGATACCTTGGATGACAGGCAATTATCGGCTGGCTTAGCAGAAGTTATCAAATACGGTTTAATCCGGGATATTGAGTTTTTTGAATGGTTAGAACTCAACATTAATGCCTTATTAAGCAGAGACAAAAAAGCATTAGCCTACACCATTGAAAAATCTTGTCTTAATAAAGCCCAGATCGTTTCTGAAGATGAAACCGAAACAGGTGTTAGAGCTACTCTCAATTTAGGCCATACCTTCGGTCATGCTATTGAAACAGGCGCTGGCTATGGTACTTACCTGCACGGTGAAGCGGTTGCAATTGGTACCTGCCAGGCCGCTGATCTATCCAGAAGAAAAGGTTGGCTAACAGATGCTGATGTTAATAGAATCATTAGCCTATTTAAAAAATGTCACTTACCGACCCGTCCCCCTGAGAATCTTGATTCAAAACGCTTTTTGGAATTAATGTCCGTTGATAAAAAAAATATCGACGGTCAGATCAGACTGATCTTACTAACAAAAATCGGTGCAGCGACCTTACCTACCAATGTAGAAAAAAGCCTATTAGTAGAAACTCTCAATACTTATGGTAGATCATCCCAAGCATAAAGCCAGTCAACTGCTGATAACCCAAGAAATAACAAAACACCTGGAGTTAGTGACCCACCTACTCAATAACTCCAGGCAAGCACTTATTATCACTGGGCCTAACGGCGTTGGAAAATCAACATTTATAACTATTCTACAAGAACGTACTACAGATTCATTACGGTATTGTGTCATTCAAGGTGATAAAAGCTTAAATCTTGATAAAATCCAGGAACACTTACTTAGCATCACCAAACAACATAGAAACAAAAAAACAGTACTAATTATTGATGATGCCGGTCATTTAGACGCTGGGTTAATTGACGAACTGGTAGACTATACTCTAAGAAATCCAGCCTTACGAATCCTATTTGTTTTAACACACGATGAACTGGACTTTAAAGTAAACTTTGATAAAGGGATTGATGACTACTATTTAATTGAAATACCCCCTTTTACAATAGAACAATGGGGGCGTTATTTATATCTTGTTTCTTCACAAGCCCGATCCCTGTTAGCCTTAAATGACATTACTGATGACCTGATAGACGCTACCTTTTTAGAAACTCAAGGCATTCCGGGAAAAATGATGACTGAATTACCCGCTATAAAGAGTAAAGAGCACGCTTATTCACTGAAATTACTTATTGCAGCTGTCATTGGGCTAATTATTTTAGCATTACTAACACAGTGGTTAAGTCAGAATCGGATGGAACTATTAGAAAGCCCACCTACCAGCACTCAAAGCGCTACTCCTGAAACGCCCAAAGAATAAACCGCAAATAACCATAACCTAACTAACTAATCACAATGACAGCTTTAAAAAACGATATCTTTATCAGAGCTCTTTTAAAACAACCCATTGACCGCACTCCGGTATGGATGATGAGACAGGCAGGGCGATATTTACCAGAATACAGACAGGTAAGAGAACAGGCAGGCAGTTTTTTAAATCTGTGTACCAACCCTGAACTTGCGTGTGAAGTTACCCTGCAACCCTTACGCCGATTTGACTTTGACGCCGCCATCCTGTTTTCAGACATCCTGACCATTCCAGATGCCATGGGCTTAGGTCTTTACTTTACAGAAGGTGAAGGCCCAAAATTCAAGAACCCTATTAAAACAGCAGCGGATGTTGATAAGTTACCCATTCCTGATCCTCATGCAGAGCTACGTTATGTAGTTGATGCTGTCAGTTTAATCAGAAAGTCTTTGCAAGGCAGGGTGCCTTTAATCGGTTTTTCAGGCAGCCCCTGGACTTTAGCGACTTATATGGTAGAAGGCGGCAGTAGCAAAAGCTTTCAAAAAGTTAAAAGCTTAATGTATGAGCAACCCAAGTTACTACATACCCTGTTAGACAAATTGGCTCAATCTGTTGCTGCTTATTTAAATGCTCAGATTGAGGCCGGCGCACAAGCAGTGATGCTATTTGATACCTGGGGTGGCATGTTAACTTCAGAAGATTATATTGAATTTTCTTTATATTACGCCAAACAGATTAGATCCTTATTAAAAACCCATGTAGACGGCCAACAAGTGCCGACTATTTTATTTAGTAAGGGTGGTGGTCTGTGGTTAGAAACAATGGCTGATACGGGTTATGATGCCTTGGGCTTAGACTGGCAAACTGACATCGGGATAGCCCGTGCTCGGGTTGGTAATAAAGTCGCTTTACAGGGTAATATGGACCCGGTTACCTTATACGCAAAACCTGAAGTCATTGTAGAGAAAGTAAAATCCATCTTACATAAATACGGCAACGGTTCTGGTCATGTATTTAATCTGGGACACGGCATCTTACCAGACATTAATCCTGATCATGTTAAAGCCATGGTCGATGCTGTGCATACCTATAGTCCTGCTTATCATCAATAGATCAAGCTAAGGCGTTTACGCCATAACAGTTACAAGTAATAATCTATAAAAAAACCAGTATTGCTTATGTAGCTTTCGTGGTTTGGGTCGTTATGACCTAAACCACGACAACTGAAATAAACGATTATTTACCTGCTTCTTCCGTAAACGTACCAAAATCCATAATACGCTGATAGCGTACTTTCAGTAATTGCTCAATATCCTGATGCTTTAATTCAGTCAGATGACGCAGCAACGCTTCTTTTAAATTTAAACTAATCGCTTTAAAATCACGATGACCACCACCTAAAGGTTCTCTAACGACTTCATCAAGGAAACCTTGCTCACGAATACGGTCTGAGGTAATACCCATTGCTTCAGCGGCTAATTGAGATTTTTCTTGGCTCTTCCATAAAATAGAGGCACAACCTTCGGGTGAAATTACCGAATAAGTACTGTATTCAAGCATGATCAACCGATCACCTACCCCAATTGCCAAAGCACCACCAGAGCCACCTTCACCAATAATGGTACAAATAATAGGCGTCTTCAGCTTAGCCATTTCAAATAAGTTTCTGGCAATCGCCTCACTTTGACCGCGTTCTTCAGCACCAATACCTGGATACGCACCCGGCGTATCAATTAAACAAATCACAGGAATTTTAAATCGCTCAGCCATTTTCATCACACGTAAGGCTTTACGATAACCTTCGGGTCTGGGCATCCCAAAGTTTCGATAAATCTTTTCTTTAGTATCCCGACCCTTTTGATGACCGATAACCATCACGGGTTGACCTTCAAGCCTGGCTAAACCACAGACAATAGCAGGGTCATCAGCAAATGCTCTATCGCCATGTAATTCATGAAAGTCAGTAAAAATATGTTCAACATAATCAAGTGTATAAGGGCGACCTGGATGCCTAGATAATTGCGAAATTTGCCAGTCAGTCAAGTTACTGAAAATGGATTCAGTTAAGGCTAGGCTTCTATCTTCTAGCTGTTTAAGAGCACTTGAAATATTTATTTTATTATCAAACTCCACATTACGGAGTTCTTTTATTTTCGCTTCTAATTCAGCGATGGGTTGTTCAAAATCGAGAAATTTTAGATCCATGGAGACAACTTAAGTTTGAGCAGTTATTTTAAAGTGTAGATTTTATAGAAATTTATTAATTAATTCTAAATAATTTCAGTTTTTTAGAACACTGAATCAACGTCGCGCCTATTTTTATAGTAAAATCCCAAAATTCAAAGAACGTCTACTCCCCCTCTAATGTTTATAATCACCAAAGAAGTTTATTTTTGTTACGGCCATCGCTTAATGAATCATCCCGGAAAATGCCGTAACTTACATGGTCATAGTGTTAAGGCATCCATTTCGGTTCAACAGGCTCAATTAAATGACCAAGGCATGGTCTGTGATTTTTCTGATATAAAAGAGTGCGTAGAAGCCTATATTGACAACATCCTTGATCATAATTTTTTGCTTTATAAAGAAGACCCGATCATCCCGATGCTCATCGCTAACAACGAACGCTTTCTGGCACTGGATGAACACCCTACCGCCGAAGTGCTTAGCAAAATGATTTATCAACATTTAAAACAGGCCGGGTTTAATGTGGCTAAAGTAGTGTTATGGGAAACCGCCAGCGCTTCTGCCTGTTATCAAGAAGAATAATTGATTATGAGCTTTGTTAATCCCATCAACAAGTCGTACTGTTTAGAACAGATTTGCGAATCGAATTATCAAAAACTACTCAAACTTATTCCAGATCTGCTCAGTTGTAAAAATGCTGCGATTGGCATTGCCGCACATAAAAACAATGCCGACCTTCATTTGACCATTATTGCTATCTCTCCTTACACCATGACCGTCGAACTAAGTCATCGTTTTAGTATGAATTTAGATAGCCTTATGAAGCCCGCCGTACAAATACGGCTTTATTTAGATGCTCAACTAGCAGAAGTACTCAATGATGAAGATCGTGCTCATGTGACCAAAGTCTACAGGAATCCGGGACTCAGCATTGAGATCATGAACTATAAATGGCGGCTAAATTACTTCTTGCAGAAGTGGCTGGATCATTGTTTAAAAAAACAATATCAATTTAACAATGTTGTCTCTTAAAAATCACCCAGCAACCAAATTCACTTTAATTTAATCTTACTTCAACGTTACGTAGTTTAAGTGACTTTTTAATTTTACTGGCATAAGAAGCTGCATTTTCTCTATTTTTAAAGCCGCCTACTTTAAGCAGATACCATTTCGCTCTATTGGCATGAATGGGATCAACTTTAACAGGAATGCCTCTATTTATTAACCTTGCTGCTCTTCTTCTAGCGAAACGTTCATCATTATAAGCGATTAAACTAACAACCCAGTCCGGTGCTGAAGGCATGCCTTTGGGCTTGGAAAGGTGTGAGGCAACAAGGAATTTTCTTTTTCTTAGAACCCGCTTCTTATTCGTTTTTTGTAATTCATGATGGCTTGCTTTATGTGGACGGCTGCCAGATAAACTTTTATTAGCCGTCAGTAATGCTTTGCCTTTTTTTTTGTGTTCATTTAAAGGCAGTGGCATCCCACTAGTGTTATCCTGTAATTCGGCCTGTTCTATTTTAGTCTTAGCAGACGTCTCAAAGGCGGTAGCAGGGGATTCTTGTTGTGTCTCTGCACTAGCACTGTCTTCAACTTTATCATCGCTAACGACAGACCTCTCATTGATTTTTAACTGATCATCCGGTGACACTACAAAATTAGTATTCACCTGCTCCATATCGCCTAAATTACTGGTTCCTAAATTAGAATGTTCTGAATTCGAACTCTTTTCAGCCAATGCACTTAGATCTTCTTCCAAAATAGTCGTTACATTGGATAGTTTTGATATTTGACTCTCTAAGTGTAGAATTTGATAAGTTACAAACATCCCTAATAATAAAGCGGCAGAGCTGATCCCTATAGTGACATAATTAAATGACGTCGTTTTTTTACCATAATCTCTTCTAACATAATCTTCGCTTTGACTGGTTTTTTTATCATTCTTTGAATGACTAGCCGAAGGGGTATTAATTTCATAATCAACCCCAAAAAAAGACGGCTTTACTTTATCAAAGTCGTGCGTTGACACTTTATCCAGTTTTTTATTGATAGATACTCTAATTTTTCTAACCGAAGGTTCAGGTCTGATTTCTTCAGACTTTTTATCATCTTTAAATTGTAATTCCTCAGGTATGTTATGGAACTTAAGGTTAGCATTCTGGCCATCAAACGAATCTTTAATATCAACTGTCTGTTCTTCCTCATGCTCAATGGGTTCAATCACAAAGCGCTCGAAATCCCATAAATCATCGACTACATCATCCTCTTTTACATCATTCTCTTTAACAAATAAAACATCATCAGATAGCGCCTGCTCATCGCCGTCCTCTTTAGGATCTATACTTAAATTAACAAGCAAACTATCAATAGTTACCTCATCATCATGAATAGTCGTTAACGGTACAGGAGAAAGCATTTGCTCAGGTGCTGTCGTGTGTAAATCAGCCGGGACAAAATCATCAGATTCAGCATTAAACTGACTGAATGGTTCAACCTGAATAGCATCTTCGATAATGGGTGCTTTATTCGCTCGCCTGTTGGTAAACACTCTAGCTTTTCTAAACGAAGGCTCAGGTCTGATTTCTTCGAGGTTTTTATCATCTATGTCATCGAACTTAAGGTTAGCATTATTGCTATCAAACGGATCGTTAACTTCAACCTCTTCGTCATGTTCAATGGGTCCAATCATAAATCGATCGAAACCTGAGAAGTTATCCTCCTCTTCGTCATCATCTTCAATAAATAGAGCCCCATTAAATAGAACTTGCTCATCATTGCTATCCTCTTTAAACTCTTCTGAACTCATAATTAAGTTATCAATAGTTACCTCATCATCATGAGTGGTCGATAACGGTACAGGAGAAGGCTCTTGATCAGATTCTGCCGTTTGTAAATCAGCAAGAATAAAATCATCTGATTCAGCATTAAAATCATTGAATAGTTTATTCTGGCTATCTTTCTTATTTTTTCTCATATCTGAACTTTATAAAATGACGATTGACAAACGGGATTAAACCCAGGCATTTAAACAATGGTTAAAATCTTAATATAAATAATATACTATTATTTTAATACTAATAATCTTTATTGTTGGTAAAGTTTTTTGATTTTGATGATAAACTTTCTAAAAATTAACTATCAATTAAGACAATGCAACTAGCCATTACAGTTTTAGGTATCAATCAGACTCATTTTATTGGAGAAATATTACCCATTGTGCGTGATTCTAACTGTAATATTTTAGAAATACGCTCTTCTCAATTAGGCCAGTCCAATGCGGCCTACCTGCTCATTCAAGGTAATTGGAACCAGATAGCAAAAGTTGAAAATACCCTAGACAGTATCCAAAAGCGTATAGACATAAAAATTCATACCTTAAGGCCTGATCAAAAAGAAAAGGATAAGAACAAAGATTACCTCCCTTACTCATTGGAAACCATTTCACTGGACAAAGAAAGTATTGTAGAATCTATCACGGCTTTTTTGTTTGACCGTGACATTGCCATTGAAGAAATAACAGGCAGCTCTTATCAATCTGCTTATATTCAATCGGCAGTCTTTTCTACCAAGTTTATAGTACTAGTCCCCTCCTCACTGTCGCTGTTATCGCTTAGAGAGGAATTTTTAGACTTTTGCGATCAATTAAATATTGATGCAATTCTTGAACCTGTAAAACGCTAATAATTATGACATCAATAACGATTGGAACGGTAGTCCCTGATTTTGAAGCCTTGTCGACCGGTGATAAAACGATTAAGTTAAGTGAGCTTCAAAGCCATTTTGTCCTGCTATACTTTTATCCCAAAGATAGCACGCCCGGTTGTACGCTTGAAGGCCAGTCCTTTAGAGACCATATTGAGAAATTTCATACCCTGAATACTATCATATTAGGCATATCAAGAGATACGCTACGCTCACATGAAAACTTTAAATGTAAACAAGCCTTTCCCTTTGACCTGCTAGCAGACGAAAATGAAGTCCTCTGTCAGTTATTCGACGTCATCAAGATGAAAAACATGTACGGAAAGCAGGTTCGAGGTATAGAAAGGAGCACCTTTCTCATTAATCAGGAAGGTATTCTGGTCAAAGAATGGCGAAAAGTGAAAGTTAAAGGCCATACTGAAGAAATTCTGGCCTATTTAGGCGGAGGGAATTAATCTCAAGCATCACTTTCTTCCAATGGAATTTTGCTCGGCTTTATTTTTTGCTCGACATCGATAATGGCTTTATTCAATCGATAGACGTTTTTCTCTTCACCAATTTGCATACCTAACATATAAAAAATCGGTATCCAGAATGGATTCATAATAATCCCACCCAACACACTTTTCCAGATCCGCTTAAGATTTTTTAAAGGATTAAAAGACTCCTCTAAAGGCTCCATCGGAAAATCAGCAAATACCCGTGTTATTGGGCTTAAAACAGCCTTTTGCTGATAATTAAGCTGAATAACCGAAGCCGATAGCCGCTTTTGCATATTATGGTAGTTTACCCTTGCAAAACCAGCCGATAGGGCAAAAGCCAAGGCCATTAAAGGCAAAAGCACATAAGGTGGCGCAATAGGTGCCAGTAATGACGAAAACATACCAAAAGCAAATCCTAATGTCAGAATATCTTCACTCCTCTCTAAATCGCGATCAATCCCTTTTACTATGTCATTAACGACTGTTTCCCTATAAGGGTTATCTGAATAACTTCTAAATTCTAGCATAATAAAAACCTCCTCATTTTCTAATAAGTTATATCCCTAAACTAATAAAAGTCAACTAAGTACTTAGTTCATCCCACAGCTTATCCATTCGTTTAACCGATACTGGATAAGCTGTTTTAAGTTGTTGGGCAAACAGGGACACCCTAAACTCTTCAATAGCCCAGCGGAACGCATCCTGTTCTGGTATCACTAAATTCTTCTTGGATTTCTTCTCAACATCATTCCAAAACCGCGTTGCATAACGATTAACTTCCTGACACTTTTGAGCATTATTATCAAACTTATCCAAACGGTATTGAATGGCCTTAAGATAACGCGGCATCGCTTTCAAGGCATAATAAGGCGTATGATGAATAAAGCCTCTATAAATCAACAAATCTACTTGTTGATTGATATCCTTAGCCAAAGGGTCAGTAGGCTTCAATAGCCGCTCAACGGTCTTTTTGATATCACCATACTGCGCCATGATTTCTAAAGTCAACTTCCCTGACTCATTAGCCAAACCCAATAAACCTGGCTTACCTTCTTGTAAACAGGCTTCAAAAGCCTCTTGAGTTCGCAGTTTTTTACCTTCTACAAATACACTGTAAAAGATTAAAAACAACATATCCTCTTTATAGGAGGCATTCTCACTTAATTGTCCGTTTGATAACGCTGGAATTAAAGGATGCTTGGGTAAACGATTATAGGTTAATTCAGCCACCGCAGATTGCGGCATATTCTTAAGGATATAAGTACCTTCTTTCTTTAAACGCAATTGAAACAAACGCATCAAACCTTGTTGATGTTGTAACGCTGCCTTTTGTTGGGTATCAAAAATACGCACCCCAACACTATCACCTTCATCAATAATCGCAGGGAAACCAATAAACGTTTGGCCCTTCTGGATAAATTGATAGGTGTCTGGCAAGTCATCAAAAGCCCATTGAATACAGCCCGTGAAATTAAGCTCATCCGTCGCGATTTGATCAAAACTATGCTCTGCCTTAATGGTATATTTCTGCTGGAGCTTCTTTAAGTCCCGACCATAATCCAGTAACTGACCTTGATCATCAATAACCCTAAAGATCATCTTTAAGTGTTCAGTCAAGCCTTCAAAGCTCCAGGCATTCAATGGAATGGCTTCACCGGTCAGCTTTCTTAAACGATAACCTAACCACTCCTGCAATAAGCCCTTAAAGTCCGGCTCTATCTCTAAACATTGCTTGACCATTTGTGGGACTGGCACAAAATGCTTTCTGATGTTTTTAGGCAAGGCTTTGACTAAAGCCACACATTTTTCTTCCAACAATCCGGGCACTAACCAATCAAAAGGCTCCTGAGTCATTTGATTTAATTGATGTACCGGAATCAAGGCCGTCACCCCATCTTCATCGTGACCCGGTTCAAACCGATACTGTAGTTTGATTGTTAAGTTACCTATTTTTTTACTGTCAGGAAAATCCCATTCATTAACATAGTTTTCATCTTTTTCGCGCGTTAAATCTTCTTTGGTTAAAAAGAGTAGCTTAGGATTACCACGCTCAGCCGTTTTACGCCAGGTATCCAAGGTAACGCCACTGATAATCTCTGCGGGCAACTTGTGATCATAAAACTGATACAACCATTGCTCATCTTCAACCAGATCAACCCGTCGGCCTTTATGCTGAATAATCCCGACTTCTTCCAGCAACTTTTTATTAGCCACATAAAAAGGTGCATTACTGTGATAATCATAATCTACTAAGGCCGAACGAATAAAAATCTCACGCGCCGATTTAGGGTCTACATGATCATAGGGAATCTTGCGACCCGCTTGTAACGTTAAGCCATATAACAAGGTTCTGGCCGACACCATACACCGTGCCGACTTCTTTTCCCAATGTGGATCATAATAATTATGCTTGACCAGATGACCCGCACAATGCTCAATCCATTCCGGTTCAATACGCGCCACATTACGCGCATACACCTTACTGGTTTCGACTTGTTCAGCCGCCATAATCCACTTGGGTTTCAGTTTATGTAATCCAGAGCCCGGGAAAATAAAAAACTTAAGTCCGCGTGCCCCTAAATATTCGTAAGGTTCATGCCTAAAACCAATATTCGATAACAAACCAGTTAATAAAGCCCGATGAATCTTTTCATAACTTGCGTCATCAGTATTCGGATGCAGCTTTAAATCCCCTTTAATGACTTGCATAATCTGCGCATGAATATCAAACCACTCACGCATCCGAATATAAGACAAAAAGTGATCCGTACAATATTTTCTTAACTTACTATTCGATAGATGCTTTTTCTGAACCTCAAAGGTATTCCAGATATTCAGCAGGGTTAAGAAGTCCGATTCAGGATGTCGAAACGCGACATGTTTGGCATCGGCCTGTTGCATTTTATCAGCCGGTTTTTCACGGGGATCTTGCACACTCAAGACTGATACAATAATAGCGACCTCGGTTAAGCAATGCTCCTCTGCGGCGGCTAATAACATTCTGGCTAACTTGGGATCAGTGGGTAACTTGGCTAACTGTTTACCGACCTCTGTTAACTTGCCTGATTTATCGAGCGCATTGACCTCATGCAGGACATTCTTGCCATCCCGAATCATCTTGTCTTCGGGTGGTTCTATAAAAGGAAAGTCTTCTATATCCCCCAAATTTAAGGCAATCATTTGTAAAATGACTGCTGATAAATTGGTTCGCATGATTTCGGGTTCGGTAAACTCCGGCCTCGCCAGATAATCATCATGTGAATATAAGCGAATACAAATCCCTTCAGCCACACGCCCACAACGTCCGGCCCGTTGATTGGCACTGGATTGAGAAATGCGTTCAATCGGTAAGCGCTGAATTTTACTGCGATGACTGTAACGACTGATACGCGCATGACCGGTATCAATCACACACCGAATACCCGGCACGGTTAATGACGTCTCTGCCACGTTGGTTGCCAAGACTATACGGATCTTGCCCCCCTTAGGATTAAACACCCGCTCCTGTTCACTCACACTTAACTTGGAATACAGCGGTAAAATCTCGTACTGAGTGGGATGATGTTTTTTTAACGATTCGGTGGTTTCTCTGATTTCACGCTCACCGCTTAAGAAGATTAAAATATCTCCGCGTAAATCCCGATACAGTTCATCGACCGCATCCAGAATCGCATTTTGCAATTCATCAATGGTTTCATCAACCTCTTCCCCTTCCAGTGGTTCTTTGGTGATAATGGGCCGATACCGCATATCAACGGGATAAGTTCGACCCGAAACTTCAATGATAGGTGCATTGTTAAAATGCGTAGAAAAGCGTTGGGTATCAATGGTCGCCGACGTCACAATCACTTTTAAATCTGGACGCTTCGGTAACAACCACTTTAAATAACCCAATAAGAAATCAATATTCAAACTGCGCTCATGCGCTTCATCAATAATGATGGTTTCGTATTGACTCAAATACGGATCATGCTGAGACTCAGCTAATAGAATCCCATCCGTCATTAATTTAACTAAAGAATCGGCATGGGTCTTATCATTAAAACGAATCTTATAGCCAACCGACTTACCAATCCCTTCACCCAACTCTTCGGCAATGCGATCTGCTACTGTTCTGGCAGCGATACGTCTTGGTTGAGTATGACCAATAAAACCAGCCGCGCCCAAACCCAGCGATAAACAAATCTTCGGTAACTGAGTGGTTTTACCCGAACCGGTTTCACCACAAACAATCACCACTTGATGCGCTTTGATTAACTGGGCGATATCATCTTTCTTACCCGTTACCGGTAAATCAGGAAAGTTGATCGGAGGAATACTGGCAAGCCGTTTATTTCGGGTAGCGACTGAGCGCTCAATACAGTCAGTCAGGGTACCTAATGGAACCTCAATGGATTTACCCTTTTTAAGCTCACTTCGTAAACGGTCTAACTGACGTTTTAAAGGATGCCTATCCTGATTCAGACAGAGAGGGAGTTGTTGGGTGAGTTGCTTAACAAGATCAAAAGAGGACATTAAAACAAACAGATAAAATGAAATAACTTACAGTAGGAGTCGCTTTATAAAACAGCGGCTAAAGCCACTCCTACAGAAAAGAGTTGAAACAAAAAGAGATAAATCCAGGCTTTAATCACCTGCCCGGACATCAAACTCAATTTTCCAACGACTGCTATCTTTTAAAGAAATGGCTTGTACTTCTAAAGTACCTACTTCAGTCACCGCCGATCCTAAATGTACCCCGACGACTTCACCGGTTCTACGCCCCTCTTCAGGTAACGTAATATCCAGCTCGTTCAACTCGGTCAATTCTTCGTCCGTCCAATAGTCTAAACGAGTACCGACTTTATCATCCCGACGTGTGTTAGAAGCAAAGAAACGGAAACGTACCGGTTCGCCCACCACTAAACCAAACTCATCATCGGGTAAATCCTCACGCGTACCTTCTTCCATTCCGAAAGGAGCAATACACAAAGCCACAATCTCGGGTGCCATACCGGGTACAGCTGGCATTGAGCTTTCAATACTGATGTAATAAGAAGCGGCTGTACCGCCCTTAATACGCACACCCTTACCTTTACGCACAAACCCATAATAAGCTGCGCCGCGAGCTACTGCCAGATCAAGATCAGCACCCGATAATAATCGTGCTTCAGGTGCTTGTTCAGCAGCCAGCCAGGTATTTAATACCTCCATTAAACGATTGCCTAAACCGTCTGCTTTTAATACCCCGCCGTTAAATAAAACTGCCGTAGGATGCAAGAAAGTCGCATGTTCAGGTAAGTTGATATCCTTAAACTCATCGGTTGCATTTTGCTGCTTCGCTAAGAAAGCAGCGAGATGACGAGTGATCGCCGCATCCTGCGCATAAGGTAAACCGGTTGTTCTTAAACCGGTACGGGTACGACTGATCGGTCTTTCACTGACTGCCACTCTGGGGAAAAAGCCATCAATCAACACGCGCTCAACTTCTTCACGTGTTAACTCTGTACGAATGTTTCCCGCCATAAATGAGGAGCCACGGCTAGCGATAACCAAAGGAATTGTTTCCAGAGACGGCGTAGTAAAGATTTTCTCTTTCGCTTCACGGCAACTATGCGTCAATGCCTGAACCTGCCAAGGTTCTAAACGTTTACCCTCTTGTTCCAACTTGGCCTTAACGGTATACGCTAAAGCCAAATCCATATTATCACCGCCCAGCAAAATATGATCGCCGACTGCAATACGGGTTAACTCTAAATTACCATTATCTTCAGTGACCGCAATCAATGATAAATCAGTGGTACCCCCACCGACGTCAATGACCAGGATTATATCCCCACACGTCGCCTGTTTACGCCAATCACCCTTGCTTCGTTCAATCCAGCTATATAAGGCCGCTTGCGGCTCTTCTAATAAGATGGCCTGACCCAAGCCTACTTGACGAGCCGATTCCACAGTCAGATCACGAGCTGCCGGATCAAAAGAAGCGGGTACCGTAATCACCAAATCCTGATCTTCTAACGGAGCATCAGGGTGCAGGCTTTGCCAGGCATCACGAAGATGTTGTAAATAAGCCGTGGTCGCCTGGAAAGGCGAAATACGTTCAACTTCTTCAGGTGCCTCAGCAGGCAGGATAGGCGCTTTACAATCTACCCCGGCATGACACAACCAACTCTTGGCACTGGATACCAAACGTATCGGTGTCTTGCTACCCAGATTTCTGGCAATCTCACCGACCAGATAATCAGGCTTTACCGCCCAGGGTAAAGAAGTCGAACCTTCTGCAAGTTCAGCTTCGTGCGCCTGATAAAGAAACGAAGGTAACTGAAAACTGTTTTCAACCAGACCCGGATTAAATAACTGTGGGATAGCCATGACCTGCTGACTAAACTCATCACTCTCAATATCCGTAATATCCGCATAAGACAATACGCAATGCGTCGTTCCTAAATCGATACCGACAGAGTAACGTTTCCCGACACTTGGCGAGGGCTCTTGATTGGATGAACTAAAACCTGTTTCAGGAAAAGTATTTGAATACTGGGGTGCTTCACCCCCTATATTTTCGTTAACCGGTTGATCATCAGGTGTTGAACTTAAAGATTCGTTAGAAGTAGTAACGGTTTCTTCATGTTTACTTTCACCAGCGTCAATCTTAATGTCTTTAACTTTTTTAATATGATCAAACAAACTCATAGCTCAACCTCAGCAGCTGCAATAATATTAGCATTATGACCCTGGGTTAACTTCGCCAATCGGACGTCCGTTACTTGCCACCCCTTATGAACCAATACGCCCGTAAAAGGCGCAGAACCCACAATGTTACCGGTTAATCTTACCGCTGATGCATCAAAGCCAGCAGGCAAGGTAATCTTTCCTCCTTCCTGCTCCGTTCGAACCGACGTTAAAGTAAAATGTTCATTAATCGCTTTATTACAACCTTCATGCACCACTCTTGCAGCAATACCCACATCACTGTCGGCATAGCTTGTTATATCTTCTTTGATAAAATCAATGAAACGGGCTTCTTTTTGCAACAGTCCCAGCAGTTGTAGTGCAGCATCCGGTGTGGATTCTTTTAATATCACTGGCTCTGGTACGGGTGCATGCACTAGCTTTTCAACCTCTACAATCTTTTCAACCTCTACAATCTTCTCTACTATTTTAATAACGGGTTCAGGAGGTGTTGCAGGTGCAACAGGCTGACTCACTTGCTGAACTGACTTTTTCTTACAACGCATTGCACTGATCAGCATCACCAGCAGTAACATAATAAGCATAAAAGACAACACCACAACCGTACCCGCCAGACACACATGCCACAAGTCAAAGGTCGTCGGTTTTAACGATAAATCAATTGCGTAAATCATATTCATTGAGAGAGCACCTCTGTTTAGTTAGTATTTATTTACCCGCTTTACGACTAGCTTCAGAGAACATCATGCCTTGTAAGGCTTCACGTGTTGTCTGCATACGAATTTGTTTTAAATGCCGGTCAGAGATCACTTCAGGTACTTTAGCCTCTGTATAGACTACTCGCATTTTCGCTAAAATAGACTCACACTGCTTCATGATAGCATCTGTTGCCTTGCGAGAATCCTGATCCTGATAAGACGATTTTTGCATTTCATCGCCCACACACTTCTTATATTCGAATTTAGCGGCTTGCACTTTTTCAATGGTTGCATCCGTTAATACCGTGTTATGCCATTCATTTTTAGCATCATCCGCAAACACAATCCCGGCAAACAATAATACACCGGCGAAAAGAATCTTTTTCATGATATTCCTGTAATTATAAAGGTAGGACTTAAATAAGATAAACGCATAAGCTACAAAAATGGGAGCCTTTAGAGACTCCCATTCGTGGATAAGCGCTTAAAGTCTAGTAATGACGGCTTATCGGCTATTTTGCAGCGCAGCAATGCGTTCTTCTAAAGGTGGGTGACTCATAAACAACCGCCCCACACCACCGCCATTAATACCAAAGGCGGCTAATTGCCCTGGCAACTCAGGCACTTCATGCGCTCTTTGCAAGGCACGCAAAGCGGCAATCATTTTTGGCGCCCCCGCCAGCTGAGCACCGCCCGCATCGGCTTTAAATTCTCTGTAACGAGAGAACCACATCACCAGCATTGAAGCCAGGAAGCCTAACACAATTTGAGCAATCATCTGAGTAATGTAATAAGCAGGGCCATAACCCCGTTCAGTTTTAAACACGACACGATCAACAAAATGACCCATGATAGTGGCAAAGAAATAAACAAAGGTATTAACCACCCCTTGCATTAAGGCCATCGTCACCATGTCGCCATTTGCTACGTGAGTCATCTCATGCCCGACTACCGCCTCGACTTCATCCGCTGTCATAGCGTGCAGCAAGCCAGTACTGACCGCTACCAGCGCACTGTTCTTATTCATACCGGTTGCAAAAGCGTTCGCTTCGGGTGCCTGAAAGATACCCACTTCAGGCATATCAATCCCCACCAAACGGGCTTGTTTTGCAACAATATCCAGCAACCATTGTTCAGTTTGATTTTGTGGACGTTCAATAACATGAACGCCCATTGCCTGCTTGGCAGACCATTTAGACATCGCCAACGATATCAAAGAACCTGTCGTACCAATAATGGCCGACATAAACAATAAGGCGTTTAGATTGAGATCAACCCCTTGTGCATCTAAAGCACCGCTTAAGCCTAATACATTAAATAGTATGCTGACCACGACCATAATGGCCACATTGGTCGCTAAAAAAAGAAAAATTCGCATCATGGTACTAACCTCAATCAATAAATTTAACACTGCACCTATATGGTGACTGAAACACACATTCCAAGCCTTAGCAGATTAAATTCTTTCAAGGCTTTAAACTTTATCACACTATGTGCAAACCCGCTGACAACTGATGTTTAGACCAGAAATAACTTACAAAAATTTAATCGCTGCAATCACAATTCCACCGACGGTCAAAGTGGTTGCAAATGACCAGATCATAAAATGATCCATCCGTGAAGTGAGTTGATCAAATCGCTTGTCAACTTGTTCAAAGCGTTTCGCTGTTTCAACTTGCATTTGCTCAAAGCGTTTATCCATATCTTCACGGAGCAACTTCATCTCATTACGCAAATCAATATCCAAATGAGCAAAATGATTGGTTTGAGCTTTAAGCAACAAAATCATCATTTGCTCAGAAGAAATGCTTTGACCATTGGCAACTTGTTCCATCACCTTTTGTGCTTGACTATCCAACCAATTATCAAAAAACTTATCGTCAAACATTATCAATCCTTTTTTACGTTTAGCTTAATGCTTTAAATTTTATCACAAAACCAGATATTACAATTAACCAAAACTTGGTCTAGCCTGTTCAACTGACTGATTATTATTTCATCTTAAATATCATAAAATCCATAAGGTTCTAAAGTGGCAGACTTCAACTCTTGGCACGAAAGGCACTGTCAATAATGAAAAAACACAATCAACTCAGACTGGACAGTGCTTATCAACACCCTTTAATCATCAAATTTGTTATGATAAGGACATAAACTCAGCCATCAGTTTTGACTCAATTAAAAATGGCTATCCCATCAACTCCAACAGACCCTTCACTATGCAAGCATCATTCACCCTACCCCGCCTCATTGCGATTCCATTGATCATCATCGGCATCATTTTTGTTGGGGTGGGACTATTGCTTAGCTATGCGCCATCTCTGATCAATTGGTTTGGAAAGTTGCTGGGTAGTGCAGAAATCAGGCATTACTCAACATTCTTGCCCAAGAATGCAGCATTGTATACATCCGAAGCTCTAATGCATACCTACTTTACGCCATTTCATGTATCCGAAGGGTCATTGCATGCATGCTTTACTGTATTTCATGTATCCGAAGCACCATTGCATACAGGCTTTACCGCATTTCATGTACCCGAAGCGCCAATGCATACCTACTTTACTGCATTTCATACATCCGAAGGGTCAATTCATACTTGCTTTACTCCATTGCATACATCCGAAGCGCTAATAACTATAGGCTTTGCGGCTGTATATTCTCTCTATTATGTCTGGCAAAGCGGTTTTAATCACTGAATGGTTCAAACTGATTTTAACTCATTTGAAATTAAACCATATATAAAGTGTATTTTTTGTAAAAGAGACTATACTCAAACCGCTAACACTCAAATTGCACTGACTGTTGCAGGGATTTTGAATTGGATTTCATCATTTAATGCCCATTTACGGGCGCATTCGAGGGAATTATGAGAATACAAAAGGCACTAATCAATTTTAGTAAGATTAAAGATAATGAGCTTGTAAGCTACGCTCAGAAAATCGTTCTAAAAATGACCAACAACCCCAATTTTACGGCACCTCTACCTGATTTAGAAACGGTTCAAGCTGCCATTACGCTTTATACGGCTGCATTAATCAAGTCTAAAGATGGCACCAAAGAAGATACCGCGAATAAAGTCGCCCTCCGCCGGGCACTTGAAAATTGTCTTAGCGCTCTCGGTGGTTATGTTAATCAGACGGTAGGCACTGACCTGACCAAATTGGATAGTTCAGGATTTAATCTCTCAAGAACACCCTCTGTGGTCGGTATCTTAGATGCTCCAACCCTGGATGTGTATTATGGTAATAACTCAGGGGAAATGTTTTTTGAGATTGGCGCTGATCCTCATGCAACTGAATATATAGTGCTTTATTCGCCTTTACCCGCACCCGCAGACGATGCAGAATATTACACCAAGATATTTTCTAAATCCAAAGGGATGATATCAAACTTAACCAGTGGCATTAAATATATCTTTAAGGCCGCTGCCACCAGTTCGGAAGCGAATAAAATGGGCATCTATAATTTCTCTAACCCCGTTGAAAAGTTTGTTCCCTAAGCCTAATTAACTCAGTTTGGGAGATCTAACTACCCACTTAAGACGGGACACGCAGGAAGACTTAACCGCTTGCAGTGAGCTTGTCGAAGAAGTCTTGTGGAAGCGGGTAAAGCCGCTCCCACAAAAAATGCTTAAGTTATTATATTTTCATTCCTTAACGCTTGATTAGATCAAGTGTATCGGTGTGCTGCCGACCCCCACTAAATGCAATTGTGCTTCTGTATCATGGGTAAAAATGAATTGACTAATGATTGCCGACGTACTGTCCAGTATGTCTATCTCAGTGCCAGTGGTGTTGTAGACCTTTTCATTGATGCTATCGCCGTTCAGATTGATCAATGATAAATTGAGATTAGTCACCTGAGTATTTTCTTGCACAGTTCCGCCAACAATTAAGTTGGTAGGTAAGAGTTCAATTGATGAGGTATGCAAACCACTTAAATCCAGCGTGTTAATAGACCTCGCAGTATCCTTAACTGACAACAAGTAGTTTGACTGAATGTCATTTAACACCGATAGATTGCTGCTCACCGAGGCGGCTGTCAGAATTAAATCAGGTGTGCCGGCATCGATCAGGCTGATGGTGCTCAGTTTATTGACATTAGTGGTTAACGCCGCTAAACCAGTGACGACATTAGCGGCAGAATCCACAATGCCGACACTGGTCACATGTGAGTTAGTCAGGTCAGCCGCTAAATGTGCTACGGTTTCACCACTGACAGCCAGATTATAATTGCCACCTATTAAGCTTAAGGCATTACCATCATTAGTCAGTGTTGCAGCCGTGATATTCAATATTGGCGTGCTGGTATCGGTCAAACTGATGCCGGAAATATTGGCAGTATGTGCCTGAATGGCATCCAGGTTTTTAGTAACATTAACACCGCTATCCGCTACGGACACCGCCGCCCAATGGCTATTGCCCAATTTTCCTGCTAAATTAGCGGCAATACTACCCTGAATACTCAAACGGTAATTGCTGGAAATCAGACTCAATGAACTGTAATCATTACTGAATTGCGTAGCATTAATCTTTATTACTGGTGCACCGATGTCGGTCAGTTTAATACCAGTGACGTAGCCGCTTTGCGACTGGACAGAATCCAAACCTGCGAGTAAATTAACTGCACTGTCTTTTAGAGTAACCGTTAGCGCATTCACCAAGGTCGAATTCATATTAGCCACCGAAACATTGGTGACAGTAATATTGTATTGCCCCGTCATTAACCCGAAAGCGGCGGTGTCACTAGCAAATTGGGTCGCTGTGATCGCTAAAGTGGGAGTGCCTTTATCGGTAAACGTAATAGCAGACAGTTTCGCTGCATTAGCTTGTAAGTTGTCTAATCCTGCCAATACATTAGTAGCACTATCAATAATACCCACTGAAGTGACATGCGTGTTGCTCAGTGAATTAGCAAAATTGGCAACCGTGGCGCCACTGACGGTAAGACTGTAATTACCGGTTATCAATCCCAGGGTTTGCGCGTCGCCACCTGTGCTAAGCTGCGTTGCCGTAATTTTTAAAGCCGGTGTACCACTATCGCTGAGGTTAATAGTCTTGATTTGGTTGGCAATGGCCTGTAATTTATCGAGATTGCTCGCGACATTAGCCGCGCTATCGGAGATATTACCGAATACGGCCTTAACACCCTTCGAATCAACGAGTTTGGGAGCCAGCACTATCACATCAGCGGCATTAATGGCCGTTGGCAGCGTGTTTGCCGCGCTGGTATCCGTGATGCTGTGGATCTGTACCCCTAGTTTAGCGAGGGCGTCAGCATTAGCGAATATATTGGCATCGGTATCGACTACATTAACAGGGAAAGTAATACCTTCTTGGGCGAGTTTAACGGCATCGTGAGCGATGACATAAAAGCCGCTGGCATTGACATTAAGGTTAATGACGTTACCATCGGGTAGATTAATGCTTTTTAGCGCGGTACCCAAAGACAACAAACTAAGCTGGTTGGCATTGATTTTGGCTGCGCTATCGCTAACATTAATTGCCAACTGATTGCCAAAGGCTGCCAGCTTAGCGGCATTGGTGGCAATATTAGCCGCTGAATCAGTGACATTAGCAAAACTCATCAGGCCACCGGTTGAATTGAGTGATTTCGGAGCCAGAATCAAGGTGTCAGCCACATTAATCGCCGCCGTAATTGCCGTCACCTTACTATCCGTGTTCTGAACTGAAATTAAAGGACTGCCCAATTTTGCCAAAGCATCCCAGTTAGTCGCTAGGTTAACACTAGTGTCTTGTACTTTAAAGAACGAGATAGTCAGTCCATGAGCGTTAACCCCCAAGGCACCTGCAACATTGACCGTAAAGCCTACTTGGAAGCTAGTGCCATCGGGTAAGTTGATAGTTTTAAGGCTAGCCAAACTGCTTAAAGCCGTTTGGTTGGCGTTAATGTTAGCGGCAGAGTCTGTCACATTGACGCTAATTTGAGACCCCAAGGCTGAAAGCTTGTTAGCGTTGTTGGCTATATTGGCGGCAGTGTCAATAACGTTGTTAAATATCTGTGGGCCTTTGACCCACGATCCATTGGGTACTGACCAACCCGTTGATTTAGGTGCTAAGACCAGTACATCAGCTACATTAATGGCTTGGCTAATGGGATTGAGCCAGTTACTCTGGTCAGGATCATATATAGACAGCAGCTGCGACCCCAAAGAAGCCAAAGCATGTAAGTTGACGGCATTAAGATTTGCGGTAGTGTCTTGTACGCGTATTGGTAGGGTTAGTCCTTCTTGGCTAGCCGTCACAGCAGTAGCCGCATTGACAACCCAAGCCCCGCCATCAGATGAGCCACTTAAAGAAACATGACCACTCAGGGCAGTACTGTCTGGTACAGTAAAGCCCAATCCTGCGCTGCCAACGCCTACCAGCTTGAGAAAGTTGGCATTAATGTTAGCAGCAGTATCGTTGATATTGAGCGTGATTTGTGAAGCTACGCCTTTTAATTGTAAAGCATTCGTAACAATATTAGTGATGCTGTCGATGACATTGTTAAATATCTGTGGGCCTTTGACCCACGATCCATTGGGTACTGACCAACCCGTTGATTTAGGTGCTAAGACCAGTACATCAGCTACATTAATGGCTTGGCTAATGGGATTGAGCCAGTTACTCT
>Ga0209697_10003042_pt1 | contig 23138 bp, 19 predicted proteins | sample AliMusrvi5mmetaG_FD_184115 | JGI IMG/M metagenome (GOLD analysis project Ga0209697, IMG submission 184115) | Freshwater lake bacterial and archeal communities from Alinen Mustajarvi, Finland, to study Microbial Dark Matter (Phase II) - Alinen... | ecosystem: Environmental > Aquatic > Freshwater...
ACGCGCTAACTTAACCGTCAAAGCGGCAGAAAATACGCCCAGTAACTGGCGTTTAGCATTCGCAGGATTCGTTAGCGGTCCAAGCAAATTAAACAAAGTGCGCACCCCTAGCTCACGGCGTACGGGTGCTGAATGCTTCATCGCGCTATGGTGATTCGGTGCAAACATAAAGCCTAGGCCTATACTGTCAACGCAATGCGCTACCTGGGTTGCAGTTTGCTGTACATTCACTCCTAAGGCTTCGAGCACATCAGCGCTACCACAAGTCGATGATACTGAGCGACCACCATGCTTAGCGACTTTGGCGCCCGCCGCTGCCGCAACAAAAGCGCAAGCGGTAGACACATTAAACGTTTGGATACCATCACCGCCAGTGCCGCAGGTGTCAATCAGGTGGCGTCTATCGGCAATCTCTACTTTGGCTGACAGCTCGCGCATCACGGTGGCGGCGGCAGAGATCTCATCGACAGTTTCACCTTTAATACGGAGCGCCACTAGCAAGCCTGAAATTTGGGCAGGCGTTAACTCACCCGCCATGACTTGGTGCATGACAGCCAGCATAGATTCATGGCTTAAATCTTGGCCATGAACCACTTGATTCAGTAGTTGTGAGAACGACACGGTCTTATTCTTTTAGAAAATTATTGAGAAGCGCATGACCATGCTCAGTCAAGATTGATTCTGGGTGGAACTGAACCCCTTCAACACGCAAAGTTCTATGTCGCACACCCATGATTTCACCATCATCCGTCCATGCTGTAATTTCTAAACAGTCTGGTAAGGTTTCTTTTTCAATGACCAGTGAATGATAACGGGTAGCCGTAAATGGATTAGGTAAATCCCGAAATACGCCGATATTGTGATGATGTATTAGAGAAGTTTTACCATGCATCAACTGCTTGGCGTGCACAATATTACCGCCAAAGGCCTGACCGATACTTTGATGACCCAAACAAACACCCAACAGAGGGATTTTTCCGGCAAATTCTTTAATTAAAGGTACGCTGATACCAGCTTCATTTGGGGTACATGGGCCAGGCGACACCACGATATGCGTTGGTTTCAGCGCGGCCACTTTGGCTAAATCAATTTCATCATTACGATATACCTGCACCTCTTGCCCAAGCTCAGCCAAATACTGCACCAAGTTATAGGTGAAAGAATCGTAGTTATCTATCATTAACAGCATGCTATTTCCCAATGCATCGTAAATATGGCGCCCTAATTTTCATGACGCTAGGCCATGCGCAAGCAAGTGCGTGCAGGCATTTTACCTACCGCCTAGTTGATTGTATAGGCAAACCGCATTGGGCTCATAACAGATTGCGGCCGATTAAACAAATGAGCACGCATAGTCATGCGCAATAAACTAGAAGTGAAGCACATTCCGCAGGTGGCAGATTAACTGGGGAATCCATTTCTTAGGGTGAAATAAGTCGCAACTTAACCAGCTAAAGTATTAGAAAAGATGGCTTTAATAGCCACTGCGCAATGGGTACTAAAGATTGGCTTTGCTCAGCCAGCGCTGATAAACCTTAGTGGCTATAGCATTTAATTGGCCTATTTTAAAATCTAGATTTTGTAATATTTGATTACTTGTTTGTACTGAGGTCATGGCGTTCATGGACGCTAGACTTTTCTCTGCATCCTCGCACCACTGCCTCACCATGTTGCTGGTCATTTCAATATGGCATTGAAAACCAATGTGCCTCTCATTAAAAACAAAAGCCTGATGATGGCAGAAGCGACTCGACATGACCGATGCCGACGTAGCAGGAATACTGAAAGTCTGATAGTGCCAATGAAATACCTCGAACTTCTGCGCGCCACCAAACCACTCTTCAGCCGCGGTCGATGGTCCTACGTTTACCTCACCCCAACCAATTTCTGGGCAAGCATTGTCGGTAATCTCAGCACCAAGTGATTTTGCTAGTAGCTGACCCCCTAGGCAATGTCCGATTACAGGCACGTCTGAAGCAACGGCTTGTTTAAGCAGATTGAGCAGGGGTTCAATCCAACTTAACTTATCATTAACACTCATAGGACCACCCATCAGCGCAATCGCAGCAATGTCAGCACTCAACTCTGGGATAGACTGCCCAGCATCAACCTGCACCAACTGCCACTGAATCTTGCGCTCATTTAGATAAGTTTCCAAATAACCTGGGCCTTCTGTGGAAGAAAATCTAAAGATTAAAACATGCTTCAATTTTTCGAAATTCTTTGTCATTTTTTACCTATTAATAAATCAGTACATCAAGACAGACTTCTTGAAATATGACGTGTGTATCTATAAAATGCATTTAGCGAGAAGATAGCACCTTGTCTAAAACTTGGTCACGCCTGGAATCCAGCTTGTGCCGGCTAACGGCACTTGTGCCATGGCTGAAGCTTCTATGGTCAGTGCCACCAAATCTTCTGGTTCAAGATTATGCAAATGAGACTTGCCGCAGGCGCGGGCTACTACTTGCGCCTCCATGGTCATGACTGCAAGGTAATTAGCTAAGCGATGACCAGCTTTGATTGGATCTAAACGCTTCATGAGTTCAGGATCTTGTGTGGTAATGCCGGCTGGATCCTTACCTTCATGCCAATCATCGTATGCACCTGCTGTGGTACCTAGTTTTTGATATTCGGCTTCTAGGTGCGGATCATTGTCCCCGAGCGCAATCAATGCTGCGGTGCCGATAGCTACCGCATCTGCGCCTAAAGCAATGGCTTTAGCCACATCAGCGCCATTACGAATGCCGCCAGATACGATTAACTGCACACTGTTTTTACCGTTGCGGTACACCCCTAAATCTTGCAGCGCTTTTACTGCAGGGCGAATCGCAGCTAGAATCGGTAAACCTACGTGCTCAATAAACACTTCTTGTGTTGCTGCCGTGCCGCCTTGCATGCCATCTAACACCACCACGTCAGCACCAGCTTTCACTGCAAGCGCTACATCAAAGTAAGGGCGTGTTGCGCCGATTTTGACATAAATAGGTTTTTCCCAATCAGTAATTTCACGTAGTTCAGCAATTTTAATTTCTAAATCATCAGGCCCAGTCCAGTCTGGATGGCGGCAAGATGAGCGTTGATCAATACCTTCTGGTAAGCAACGCATTTTAGCAACACGTGCCGTGATTTTCTGACCTAACAACATCCCGCCACCACCTGGTTTAGCACCTTGGCCAATCACGAGTTCAATCGCATCTGCTTTGCGTAGATCATCAGGATTCATACCATAGCGTGACGGCAAGTACTGATAAACCAAGGTAGTAGAATGGCCACGTTCTTCTTGTGTCATGCCACCATCACCCGTCGTAGTGCTAGTACCCGCAGCGGTTGCACCGCGACCTAACGCCTCTTTTGCCGGACCAGACAGCGAGCCAAAGCTCATGCCGGCAATGGTGACTGGGGTCTTAAGATGAATAGGCTTCTTAGCAAAACGTGTACCCAAAATCACATCCGTACCACATTTTTCTCGGTAGCCTTCTAACGGATAACGGCTGACGGATGCACCTAGAAATAGCAGATCATCAAAGTGCGGCAACTTACGTTTAGACCCAGCACCACGAATATCGTAGATACCTGTAGCAGCTGCGCGTCTAATTTCTGAATTGGTATATTCATCAAAGGTTGCTGAATAACGTGGCGTTGTTTGCGGCGTTTTATGCACTGCATCTTTTGCTTTGTCGTCGCTCATTTTAGTATGCTCCTGCATTGTCAACATGAAAGTGGTAGAGGGTGCGCGCTGATCCGTACTGCTGGAAGGCATCTGGACTCACATCGGCATGACCTGATTTAATCAGCAAATCGGCTAATATTTTTCGATCTTCGGCATTGGTGATTTTCTTTTCACAATCAGCGCCCAAGCTTTTTACTTTGCCGCGTACAAATATTTTCGCCTCGTAAATAGAGTCGCCCAAGCCTTCACCGGCATCTCCTAAAATTACAAAGTTCCCGGCTTGCGCCATAAATGCTGAGAAGCTTCCGACTGAACCACCAACAACCACATCAGCGCCTTTAATTGCAATCGCTGTGCGTAAACCGGCATCGCCATCAATAATCAATAAACCGCCGTTGGCTGTCGCCGCTGCAGCATTAGAGGCAAACCCTTTGACATGCACTACACCAGACATCATATTTTCAGCCACACCACTGCCGGCGCTGCCTTCAATGGTAATTTTAGCCAGTTGATTCATGCCCGCTGCGTAGTAACCCGCATGGCCGTTAATTGTCACATCCATCTGTGCATTTAGACCCACGGCAATGTTATGCGCTCCATTTGGATTTTCAATGAAGATGGCCTTTCCATTCAGCTCACTCGGATCACCATGAAGATATTGATTCACTTCACGCAATGGTTTAATGTCTAAATTAAAGGTTACTGGTTCAAGTTTTAGATTTTCCATACATACATCTCCATAGGTGAAGGTTCAAACACCTTTGCATTTTTAATATCTGGCAGATGCGCCAACGAGCGGAATTCTGAAGCTATTGCCACGTAGTCATCGTGTTCGGCAACAATGGCTGGCTTACAGCCGAATGGGTCACGCACCAAAGCGAGCTGATTGCGCGTACCCATCAGTAAAGTGTAAAAGCCATCAAGCTCTTCAAATCCTTTGTTTAATGCCGTTTCAAGATCGTCGCCTTCACGCATCCGCCATTGCAGATAACGGCAAGCCGCTTCTGTATCGTTGTCTGTTTCAAACTCAATCCCTTGATACTCCAGCTTACGACGCAAACTATTGGCATTAGATAAAGATCCGTTATGGACCAAACACCAATCTTCACCCGCAGTGAACGGATGAGCATGCGCTGGCGTAATCGCCGACTCCGTGGCCATCCGCGTATGTCCGACCAAATGTGTACCTTTAAAGTTTTTAAAGTCATAGCGCTCTGCCACTTGGGCTGGCGTACCTACGTCTTTATAGATGTCCATCAATTGGCCAACCGATAACAGGTGCAATTGCGGGTAATGCTCTTTTAACCATACCTTGACTGTTGCTGGCTCTAAACTAGTAGTTAGTACAGCATGGTTAGACTTGGGCTCCACCTTAGCCTTAATGCTTAGATGCTTTTCAAAGTCATGACCCAGTTTGCTCCAATTGAAATCAGCAGTTCCTGAGTACAGGCTAAACTTTCTTTGGTCCGCTTCCACTGGTGCGCCAAACATGGCCAAACCCGCAGAATCTGGTCCACGCTCGGTCATGCCGATTAACATTGGCAGCATCAGCTCACCAATTGAGTCACGCATTTTTGGGTTTCTTACGAGTAATCCTACAATTCCACACATGACTTTCCCCTTACAATTTTTTAAAGTTTTATCGCAACAACTAGGTTTTTAATTAGATATTAGAAAAACTCTGCATATCGGCTCACTTCCCAATCCGAGACATGTCGCTGAAACTCTAAAGATTCTGCACGTTTAAGTTTAATAAATTCTTCAGATAGCGCCGCGCCCAAAGCATCGCGAATCACCTGATTGCTTTCTAATTGATCAAGCGCCTCACCTAAGCTTTGCGGCAAAATGCCGATGCCTTGCTCACGCATTTGTGTTGGTGATAGGTCGTATAGATTATTGGCATGACCAGCACCTGGATGGAGTTCGCGCTTCACACCATCCAACCCAGCTGCAATCACCGCAGCCGTTGTTAAATAAGGGTTACAGCTTCCATCTGGTAAACGCAACTCCAAACGTCCGTAGGGAATACGTACCATGGTTGATCGATTATTATTACCGTAAGAAATATAGGCTGGCGCCCAAGTGGAGCCTGAGACAGACTGACTGACCACCAAGCGTTTATACGAGTTAATAGTAGGGCAGGCTAAGGCAGTAATAGCTGGTGCGTGTGCCAAAATACCACCCATAAAGTGATAGGCTAATTTAGATAAACCGTGTCCAGTTTTATCGCTGTCATCTTCGAATAAGCTTTTTTTTCCGTCGCCTATCGACATATGCATATGCATACCATTGCCTGGGCGGTTACCAAACGGCTTAGGCATAAATGAGCAAATCATTCCTAATTCATTCGCAATATGACTGGCTGCCATTTTGAACATCAGGTAATCATCAGCACTACGTAAACAATCGGCGTAGGTATAGTTGATTTCAAACTGGCCATTGGCATCTTCGTGATCTATCTGATAAATATCTAAGCCTGCCGCGATAAGCGTTTCAGACAAACGCTCTAAAAAGGCAGACTGCTTGGACATGCCTTTATAGTCATAACATGGCTTTGGCAGGATATCGGTTTCATCATAAGGGTAGATGGCACCATGTTCATCTTTGCGTAATAATGAAAATTCAGGCTCAAGCCCGGTATAGAGTATCCATCCATTTTTAGCGAGGCGTTCGGTTTGCGTTTTAAGCACCACGCGTGAGTCATGGTCATAGGGCTTGCCATTGACATGGCCATCACAAACAATCCTTGCATATCCAGGCTGCCAAGGCATTAAAGTTAACGTCGATAAATCTCCCACGGCCATGTAATCCGGTCCGTTTGGGGCAATCCCCATACCCCAAATAGCCCCGCCGGCAAAACCAGCCCCCCCTTTCAATATGCTACCGATATGGGCAGCTGGCACCGATTTTACTTTAGCCACGCCGTGGATATCGACAAACTGAGCCAACACATATTTGACGTTATTGTCTGTTAAAAACTTTTTTGCTTGCTCTAAGGTTTTCATTTATCGCTCCCTGAAATCTATCTCATCTGTAACCATTTATCCGCTGTAGTATTAGTACTGATAACTAGCAATGCCAACTGCTCCGCCACCTAATTCATTCGCTATTTCCAATAGTGCATTCCACATACTTGCCCCATAAGTACCATCACACCAAATACGGTAAAGCGTCTCCCCATCGATGGTTTGTCGTAATACGGTGGCTGATATCCCCGCCACTTGTGTCATCATCAAATCGTTCTCTAATAGAGCTGATGGGCGTAAATCCAAAGCACATAATTCTGAGAATAAATTCAATACGGCGCTACCGCTTAAAATAAATGCAGCGTCTGCACGTGGCACTTTATAAACACCGCGAACCCTCAAGAAATCACTAGCTAATTGTTGAGTAGTCTTACCCCCAAACTGATCTTCAACCAAAAATTCACTGCCACCCAATCGCAACACCAACGTATGAGGATTACTAAGCGTCCATGCGTTAGGTTTAATAGGAATCGCTAACGCATGCTCAGTTGCCCACTTCTCAGCTTGCGGCCCTTTAAAACCATATCGCTGAAAACAACTGACGTCTGTCACTCCCAACACTTTCTTTCTTGCTTGTTCGACGTCATGGCTAGCAAACGATTGTGCTATTTGCATCTTATTTACTTCCACCCATTGCACATTGGTATCAGTCAGCGCAGGCGCTACTGGAGAAGTGACAACGAGATAGTTATGCTCTTTTTTTGCTGCTAGCGTTTGCATATCAAGCTCCAATTTCATTCTTTAAGAATGGTGGTTTGACTACGGTCGCGGTCACGGCTGACCCGTTATCAGTGCGAATTTCGAACTGTGCGCCTATGCTTGCTTTAGCTGGTGTAACAAAAGCCAAACCAATACAACGGCCGATAAAATCGCTGTAAGCTATGCTCGTGACTCGCCCTAAAATTTCACGGCCTTCAATAATCAAATTACAATCCATAGGCATTTGTCCTTGGAAATTCTTATTTAAAACAAAAGCCACCAAGCATTTTCTAAGCGGGGGTTTTTGCAAAATTTGCAGACTACGTTGGCCAATAAAGAAGGGCTTATTCATTTTTAGCGCCCAGTCCGCGCCAATTTCAAATGGATTGGTTAAACCATCGGTATCAACGCCAGGCATGGCATGGCCCATTTCTAGACGCAATAAACGCTGAGTATCACTACCAAAAGGTCGTAAGCCATACTTTTGTCCAGCGCGTAGCAAGGCATCCCAAACGAGTGGCAGTTGCGCCATTGGCAGATGTAGCTCATATCCATTAGCAGAAACAAATGCCACTCGAATCAATCTAACCTCAACACCAGCCACCTGACTTTCGCGCACACTGCTAATTGGGAAGGACTCATAGGAAAGATCAAGGTCAGTTAAGGTTGCTAAAATTTCACGTGCGTTGGGGCCGGCAATATTAATTGCGCCAAAGGCACCCGTGACATTGACCAAGCCTAAGTCCAATTGCCACATCTGCTGCGCGCGTTGCATTTCACGATAGACGGCTGCGGCATTAGAGGTGCCAATTGAAAGATAAAATAAATCATCTGCCAAGCGACTTGCAATGCCGTCATCAACCACCACCCCCAACTCATCCAGCAACATCACATAGCGACAACTACCGAGTTTTTGTGTGACATAAACACCTGTAAAGAATCGTTCTAAAAATTCAGCGGCATCTGGTCCATGCACTTCAATCTTACCGAAGGAGCTACCATCAATAATGCCAGCGGTTTTCCGTACGGCCATGGCTTCAGCTTGAATGGCCTCTTCTTTAGTTTGACCTACTGCTGGATAATAAGCCGCACGTTTCCAGGCGCCGATATCTGTGAACACTGCGCCTTGCGCTTCGTGCCATTGATGCATTGATGTGAGACGGTGTGAATGAAATCCGCGACCACCTAAATGCCCGATTGGTGTGGGGTGAAAGAATGGTCTAGACGTGGTACTGCCAATCTTCTCTACTGGCAAATCACGAATTTTAGCTAGAATGCGGATTGCATTCATATTTGAATGCTTACCTTGACTTGGACCCATGCCCACGGTGGTAAAGCGCTTCATTAACTCAATATTATCGAAACCTTCTTTAGCCGCATTAACGAAATCTTTGATCTGTATATCTTCATCAAAATCAACAAAGTTTTTGCCTTTATCGTGTGGCACCATAGGATAAGCATAGCTTGGGCAAGCGCCCTCATGTTTCTCAGTAGAATTTTCTGGTGCTGATATTCCCATGTAACGCAAAGCCGCATTAGCGGCACGCGTACCATCATTGATGCGTTGCTCTAGCGCAAATATTCCATTCACTTTACCTGCGGCAAATATGCCATCTGGTAAGCGACTAGGCACAAACTGTTGCACGCCATAATCAAACTGCATAGCAGTCCCAGCTTGGTACAACAAAGCTCCTGCAGGAGCCCAACCCGCACTCATTGCAATGCCATCACATGCCAGTGTGATTTTTTTCGACGTGATTGCGACGTTCTTTTGTTCATCGTACGCGCATATTACCGCGCCACGCACGCCTGATTTGTCTGCAGTGGCCAAGGCTTCATACACACAATAACCTGTGTAAATTTTGACACCGTGTTTAGCTACTTCGGAAGACATTGAACTAGTTTTGGTACGTAAATCTACGACAGCGACTACGTTGGAGCCTGACTCTAATAAATCAAGCGCCACTCGATAGCCATAATCATTGGCTGTGAACACCACGCCATTGTTAAAAGGTTTAACTGCGAAGCGGTAAATTAAACGTTGTGCTGCAGAGCCCATCATTACGCCAGGTAAATCGTTGTTTCTAAATACCGGTGGTTGCTCAAATGCGCCGCTTGCCACAATCACGGTTTTAGCGCGCACCTTGCTAATACCATTGGCAGTGACTATCGGAATCAAATGATCTGGGTAGTATCCTGCTGCGTATGCACCTTCATACACAGTGATATTTGTGCATTTAGACAGGTTTAATTTTAATTCCTCAAGCTGAGTAGCACTTCCGCTATGACCGCCACGGTCATAGCCTAGACTTCCACCTAGCTGATGATTCTCATCTACAAGCGTGACCTCTAAACCTGCTTGCGCTGCCGTATATGCAGCCGTCATGCCTGTTGGCCCAGCGCCGATTACTAGCACATCGCAATGGGTATGCAATTTACGTTTAAGAATCCGTGGGTAATTAAAGTTAACAACCCCTAAACCTGCTGCTTTGCGTATGACCTTTTCCCAGAATGGGAAGAATCTACGTGGCGTATGGAAGGCTTTATAGTAAAAACCTACTGGCAATAATGGCGAGATAGCATCGATATAACTGTTCTTATCTTTTTTAACACCACCTATTGTATTGACTGCATTCAATGTCATGCCATCTTTAACCAATACCACATCAGCTCTCATATTGGTGTCTATACCATCTGTTACCAAAATATTGACATCATGATTGGCTAAACTTAATACACCGCGTGCACGGTGATATTTAAAGCTACGTCCTAATACTGTTTGTCCAGCAGCCCATAATGCACTGCTGATGGTATCCCCTTCAAACGCTGTATATTTCTCACCTTCGAATGTGAAATTAATTTTTTTGCTACGATCTATCCACTCACCGGTTTGTTGCTTTATTCGGAGGGTCATTTGGCTTGCTCCTGGGCCAACTGGCTATTTGCACTTAGCAAATAGGTCCGCGATACTTTATCGCTTAATGTATTGCGCTCTGCTATAAACCAAGTTCCGCTAGGTCCGTGATACCACCATTCTTTTTTATCTCCTGGCGCGCCGCTTCGGTTATGCACATAAGCTGCCCATTCTGAATCGGTACAAGTTTTTTGATCGGGTGCATCACGATATTCACCACCGAAAATAAATTCGCTTAGTGGTCGACTTCCATTTATCGGACATGTAAGCAGTTTCATTGCATTTTCCTCTGATTAATTAGTGCGCTTCATTGGCCTAGTGGCCAACCGATGCCGCACCTTTTTCGCCGGTCAGTTCGTAATCTTCAAAACGTGACAATCTGAATGAGTGTATGAGGTCTGGGGCGCTATCATTAGCAATGGTTTCTGCCATGGTTTTGCCACTGATTGGTGTTGCTTTGAAGCCCCACGTTCCCCAACCTGCGTCTAGATAGAAACCTTCAATTGGTGTTTTACCCATAATTGGCGCAAAGTCTGGCGTCATGTCAGCCATACCTGCCCACTGCCTAACCACTTTTACATTAGATAAAAATGGAAACATATCGAGCATGTGTGATGTCAGGCCTTCAACAAAATCTAAGGTAGAGCGTGTGGAATGTACTTCGTAGGGATCAAGTGAAGAGCCCATGACCAACTCACCACGTGATGATTGGCTTACGTAAACATGAAGACTGCCAGAAACCAAAATAGTATCTAACCAAGGCTTCATTGGCTCAGTGACGCATGCCTGTAATGGATGGATAACGATAGGCGTTTCTAGATCAACCATTTCCGTGATGCGTGGTGTAAACCCAGCCACGGCACATAACACTTGTTTAGTTTCTATATAGCCCTTATTGGTTTTAACCCCGCAGACTTTGCCATTTTTCACATCAATGGAGAGTACTTCAGTGTTCTGATGAATCTCTGCGCCTAAGCGATCAGCGCCACGTGCATATCCCCAAGCCACTCCGTCATGACGTGCCACCGATCCTGGAGCATGAAACAAAGCACCGAGAATTGGGGCTTGACCACTACAACTTAAATCGAGTTGTGGACAGGCTTTAGCAATTTCATCTGGACCAACCACGCGACTCTCAACACCAACATGTTTATTAACTTCGGCGCGCCAACGCATTGTGCGCATGGCAGATTCGGTGTGGGCAAGGGTAAAGTGACCGCGTGTGGAATAGAACAGATTGAGATCTAACTCTTCGGACAGACCTTCGTAAATTTTAACGCTAGCGTCATAGAAATTAACTCCTTCTGGTGTCAAATAATTTGAACGCACAATCGTAGTATTGCGACCGGTATTACCGCCGCCGATATACCCTTTTTCTAGCACGGCCACATTACTAATACCGTGATCTTTTGCCAAGTAATAAGCAGCCGCTAAACCATGTCCGCCGCCACCGATAATAACTACGTCATAGGATTTTTTTGGGCTTGCATGCGATTTAAAAAATCGAGGAGCGGGATGTTCTTTTTTGATTGCGTATTTAAGTAATCTTAACGGCATTGATTCACTCCACGACCCTAATATTTTTAAATTTGAAAAGAACTGACAATATACGTTTTATTAATTAACTTTTTTAATCTGTATGAAACATCACAATTGTATTTAGCCACATCCAACAACTGGCTGTCAATCAATTGATGAAACTTTTTTAATTTATATGAAACATTTGTCCAGTCAAAATACAGGAACTTATACGAGGGGTCTTTATTTAAAACTAAGCACATTGCATGCCATTAGACTGGTAAGTTTAAAATGGGGCGTCATACTGGACCTGCACCAACTCGAACAAGCTTAGTTCATTGAAAAATTCCTGAAGGTTTGATTAGTGAGCGCTTCACTATTGGGCGTAGACATAAAAAAAGCACAGCGGCTTAGCTGTGCTTTTTTGATTACGGATGAAACTTATAACTTGCCATCTATCCCCATCTGGTAATATTTGTGGGTATTTTGTCTTGGTTATCCAACAACCAATCAATGTCAGGCTTGTTGTTCATCGCCTTATGAATAGCCAGTGCAGTAGCCTTACGATGAATATCAAATAGTATTTTATGATCAAGTTTTTCGTCCTTGGCTGCCATGGGACTAAGCCAGACTGAAACAATAATACCCAAATCATTAGCACGCTCTTTGGGGATGTCGCCAGCACGCACCGCATCCAAAACACCATTCGCAATGGCTGCCTGCACAGTGCCCATCAATATATTGGTATATTTACTATCCTTGGCTGTGACTTTACTCACCATTAGTGTGACGGGCCTCACCTGAATATCAGTATTTAATAAGGCAAAAACTCGGGTGTGACCGGCCACTTGGTCACCAGTTAGAGTGGCAATTGCAGTACCCACTGGACCATCCAATTCACCAATAATCACTTCAGGTTCTGCTGCAGTGCCAGGTGGCCCGCCAGCAACCAAGGCTTCACCTGTTCGCATTACAATTCTCTCACTCACAACAATCTCCTCTAAAATTGAAGGCTAACCTAATATTCACATTAAGAACCAACGTAAAAAAATAGCCGACAAAACGACTACTTGATAAAAAAATGACTTTTTAGTGTACATCAACTATTATTAACTTAGTGAAACCTTTACTAAAACTAGAAGGTCATTTTAGTTGATGTTTTTACCAGTAGCGCTAACAACAATTGAATACAAGGCAGGTCATGGCAGAAAAACAAGAAAAAGAAATTACCAAAGCGGATGTCCAGAATAAATCTTTAGGTCGCCACCTAGGCACGACCATCCGTCAATTACGCCTGCAGCATAACCTCACCATTGCGGCGGTTGCTGAGAAGGCTGGCATTAGTCGAGGCATGTTGAGTAAGATTGAAAACAGCTTGGCTGCTACTAGCTTAGAAACACTAGAACAATTAGCCAACGCCTTAGGTGTGACATTATCCAAGCTCTTCCAAAATTACAACCTCCCCATGGGCGCTGCTCAGTTGGTAAAAAATGGTGAAGGTATGGAAGTGGTCAGGCGTGGCACCCATGTTGGCCATACTTACCACTTACTGGCTTACGACCAAGGCCCACGCAAAACATTTGAACCATTTCTAATCACCTTAGAAGATTCGTGTGAGGAGTTTCCTGCTTTTGAACATCCCGGTACAGAGTTTATTTATATGTTGGAAGGTAAGCTTGAGTATAGAGTAGGCAAAGATACTTTTATATTAAATCGCGGCGACTCACTGACCTTTCGAGGTGAAATCCCGCATCGACCAGAAACTAAACTAGAAATGCCCATTAAATTTCTGGCCATTATCCATTATGACTTGCCTAATCAGGATACAAGCGAGGACTAACTATGGAGCAGATAATCTATCTTCAGGCGCAATCGACAGATATTGCAGACTTAGTCTGCCTACTAGCAACATTATTTAGTATCGAGCAAGACTTTAACCCTGACTTCAGCAATCAGGAAAAAGGCTTAGCACTACTTATACGCAGTCCAAACACAGGCACCATCTGCGTTGCCAAAAACACCAATGGCAAGGTTATTGGCATGGTATCCGCACAGTTAGTGATTTCTACCGCACAAGGTGCCCCTTCAGCTTGGGTAGAGGATATGGTGGTGGAAGAAGCCTACCGCGGTAAGGGCATAGGCAAACAACTGCTTCAACGGGCGCTGGATTGGGCGAAGGCTAAAGGTGCAACGCGTGCTCAATTACTAGTGGATCTAAGCAATGGTGAAGCACTGGGTTATTACCAGCATCTGCAGTGGGAACCGACGCAACTACAGGCTCGGCGAATATTTTTATAAGCAATACTGCATAAAAAAAGGTGCTCATTGAGCACCTTTTTATTCATACGGATGAATTACTTGTTCATTACGTACATTGTAACTTCAAAACCAAAACGCATTTCTGTAGCAGCTGGTGTAGTCCACATGATAATTATCCTTTTTGTTGGTTGAGTAACGCGTCTGCATTACCTTCTACAATCATACGGCTAAGCCCAATAATCAACACGGCACCCTTCATTAAAAACACATCATGATATTCATTAGATAACAACTCCCGCTATGTGAATGACGTTTGCCGCATTCTGGCCCGAGCGATTAAACCAATACTCACAAAGATCACGCATCCAAAAATAGTGGCGGCCTGCACTACTGGTAAGCCGCTTCTCTCCATCAACACATACAAGCCAACCAAAATTAGCATACTACAATTCTCAAAAAAGTTTTGAACTGCCACTGCGTTGCCAGCACCAACCGTGGCATGACCGCACTGTTGTAACAACGCATTAAGCGGAACCACATAAAAACCACCAGCGGCACCAATAAAAATCAACAGTCCCATAGCAACATAAAGATTAGTGCTGTGCGCAAACAAGATGATGAGAACACCTATGCTGATCCCTACTGGCAACACGCGTACGACATCTTTTAATCGTACATATTTAGCAGCCATTGCAGCACCAACCGCAATACCAATGGCCACTACGCCACTCAGATTAGCTGGCAGGCTTATATCAGTATTATGCAAAGCTACCGGCACCCAAGCCACCAGTAACAAACGTAAAGTTGCCCCAGCGCCCCAAAAAACACTGCCACCCAATAACGCTAATCTCGCATCGCGTTGAACAATAAGTAGGACGAGCACTTGCCTAAAGTGTTGCACTAGCGCAATGGGCGCAAAGGTTTTGACTGGCTTAAATGCTGGCAATTTTGGGATGAGTAGGTTCATGAGTGCCGCCGCAAAATAACAGCTGCAAACAGCAATCAATGCAATTGTTAAATGGTTGCTCGCCAAAAATCCACCTACGACCGCTCCGAGCAAAATGGCCACAATAGTCGAGCCTTCCATGAAAGCATTCGCTTTGACTAACTGTTCGCGACTGACCAGCTCACTTAAAATGCCATATTTGGCGGGTGAGTAAGCAGCAGCCCCCAAACCGACTAAACCGTAGCTTACCAGTGGATTTAACCCCAATAGCATGGCTGATGCACCCGCCAATTTAATCGCATTCGCCATCAGCATGACGCGGCCTTTTGGGTAACTATCAGAAAACGGACCAACAAACGGTGCTAACACAATGTAAGCGAGCACAAAAAATTCTTGTAGTAGGGGGATTTGCCAATCAGGTGCGAACTGCACTTGCAATAAAGCAATTGCTGCAAACAACAAAGCATTGTCCGCCAATGCTGACAAGAATTGTGCGCAAAGTAAGGAGAGCATCGGGCGCGAGCTTATCGGATGTTGAGTTGTAGTCATGCACTAGCGTACTTGAAATAAAATATTCATGCTATAAAAAAAGGACGCTTGCGCGTCCTTTTTTATTCACTCCCTTGATTTAAATACTGATCAAGTTAGCTATGGTAAGCACGTTCACCATGCTCAGTTGTATCTAAACCTTCACGTTCAACATCTTCACTTACGCGTAGACCGATAACTACATCCACAATTTTGTAAGCAATAAAGGCTACGACACCTGACCAAACTAGCGTTGTACCTACCGCCCAAGCTTGGCTAGTTAACTGTGTCATCATATCGTAAGGCGCAACCGCATTGGCTACATAGTCATATACACCAGTGCCCCCTAGCGCTGGGTTAACTAACACACCCGTCGCTAGCGCACCAAAGATACCACCCACACAATGCACACCAAACACATCTAATGAGTCATCGTAACCTAACCAAGTCTTAACCTTAGTCACAAAGCTAAAGCATAGTGGAGAAACGATTAAGCCTAAGACGATGGCACCCATTGGGCCAACAAAACCGCATGCTGGCGTAATTGCAACTAAACCTGCAATGGCACCAGAAGCAGCGCCCAACATTGATGGCTTACCTTTAAAGAACCACTCTACAAACATCCATGATGAAGCAGCAGCACAAGTCGCTAATAAGGTATTAGCAAACACTAATCCTGCTAAACCATTAGCTTCTAGGTTAGAACCAACGTTGAAACCAAACCAACCTACCCATAACAATGAAGCTCCTACCATGGTTAAAGTCACGCTATGTGGTGCCATTGATTCTTTACCCAAACCAATTCTTTTACCTAATACGATTGCACCTACAAGACCTGCAATACCCGCATTAATATGCACAACCGTACCACCTGCAAAGTCTAGTGCACCTTTTTGGAAGAGGAATCCAGCTAGAGCAGTCGCTGCATCACCCGCCGCTGCAGTCGTATAAGCATCAGGACCAGTCCAATACCAAACCATATGTGCAATTGGTAAGTATGAGAAAGTGAACCATAACACCATGAATGCCAAGATTGCTGAGAACTTCATACGCTCTGCAAAAGCACCGACAATCAACGCTGGCGTAATAACAGCAAATGTTAACTGGAATACCATGTAGAGATATTCAGGAATAACAACACCCTTACTAAAGGTTGCAGCAGTTGAATCTGGTGTCATCCCCATTAAGAACAGACGATCAAAGCCACCAAAGAATGGTGTTGTACCCTGCGTGAAGGCAATGCTGTAGCCGTATATTGCCCATAACACACCTAGTACACAAGTAATCATAAATGTCTGCATTAACACTGACAGCATGTTTTTCTGTCTAACCATACCACCGTAAAATAAACCCAACCCTGGTACACACATTAACAACACCAATACTGTGGCCATAATCATCCAGGCAGTATCACCTTTGTTTGGAACCAACACTGGGGCAACAACCGCTGCAGCCGCTGGCGCAGCTTCAGGCGTAGCTGCCACTGGCGCAACAACCGCCGCTTTGTCTACCGTTGGCGCCGCATCTTCTGCAAAGCTATTCGCAGTAAAACCAAAGCCCACCGCGGTAACTAAGGCAAGTATCGAAAGTAATTTTTTCATCGTAATCCCCTTATAAGGCTTCCACGCCGGTTTCACCGGTGCGGATGCGATAAACTTGTTCTAGGTTAAAGACAAAAATCTTGCCGTCACCAATTTTGCCTGTGGAGGCTGATTTTTCAATCGCATCGACAACCTGATCTAACATGTCATCTTTAATAGCGACTTCTAATTTCACTTTCGGTAAGAAATCAACCACGTATTCAGCGCCACGATATAACTCTGTGTGGCCTTTTTGACGTCCAAAGCCTTTTACCTCAGTCACGGTAATACCCTGAACACCAATGTTGGATAGGGCTTCCCTCACTTCATCAAGCTTAAATGGCTTGATAATTGCAGATACAAATTTCATGTTTTTCTCCTGTACATAAGGATGGTTGGGCGGTAAACACATCAAGTGCTCACCGCCACTAAAGACTTAACTTAGAAAGTTTTTTGAACGTAAATAGTGCCTTGGGCATCAGCGATGTTGCCGCCGTTATATGCATATGGATATGTGCTGCCGAGTGGCTGCTTGCCGTAACCCAATTCCTTAGCATTAGTGTCCGTGTAATAAGCACCCACAGTCACACCGTTCGCAAAAGCTTTGCTCAAACCGAGCTTCCAATCGGTATAAGAATAGACATCATTGCCAGAACCACTGTATTCTTGTCGGCCAACGTGTGCAGTAGCGGTGATAGTGTCCGTCACAGGGTAATTGGCTGTAATGTCGGCATAATAAGTTCCGGCGGCATCTTTATTGCCAAAAACACCATCTGATACTGCTACAGATAATTTAGCCGTGACCCACTTGTATGCAAGGCTGCCGTAGACTTCAGTAGTTTCAGCACGCTTAAGCAAGAAGCCAGTTGACTTAAAGTCGCCAGGGTAAACATACTGTAATAGGCCGACATCATAAGATACATCTTTAATAGCCCCGCGATACCCGCCATAAAGATCTAACTCTAACGAAGCATTGCTATAAGAATTACTGTCCCCTAACCAACTCACATTAGAAGCCCAAGTGCCTAAATAAAAACCACTGACATTCGTGTAGTCAACGCCACCTTGAATCGCAGGCTTGTTTCCACTTTGTGTTAAACCACGGAAAATGTACTGGCTATACAAACCGACATTATATGCAACTGTATTGACTGGAGCTGCCTCAGCAGCCGGCGCTACAACTGGTGCAGCCTCATCAGCAAAAGATAATGCAGGCACTGCAAGTGTACTTAATACTGCTAAAGATAATAATGATTTACGCATGTTGCTCTACTCCTCAAAAAAAACGATAAAAATAAAATTCTGCATATGAGCATAAGCAAGGTGCGTGCCAACTTAAATACTATTTAAAATCAATAACATAAATACATTTACATCCAAGGTAGTTTTTTGTAGATAGGGATCAAAGCTGTTAAACTGCATATAATCTTAAGGAATATACCATGCTTAACTCACAAAAATTAAATGAAATATCTAATAAAATCAGGGAGATGGTCAGTGACTCTCCATTAGCCGACGCTGAACACAACCTTAATGCACTATTAAAGAGCGTGCTCACCAAAATGGAGCTTGTTTCACGCGAGGAGTTTGATGTGCAAGCTGAAGTGCTACGTAACACACGGCAAAAGCTAGAGCTATTAGAGGCTAAGCTTGAACAACTAGAGCGGCAAACTGAAAATAAAGCTTAGATTTAGTACACGCTCCTTGTTGAGGTGATTCATTTTGAACGCCTCGATGTATAAGCATGTAGTCTTTAAGCCAATGCTATAATTTGGTCTTGCAATGAATTTAGATTAAAGCTTGCCCATGTCACAAACAAACTATTCCGCAACTGAAAAAGTTCTCCGCGATTTATTAGCCAAACGCATCTTAATTTTAGATGGCGCCATGGGCACAATGATTCAGCAATACAAGCTAAGCGAGGCCGATTACCGCGGCACACGCTTTGCTGACTTTTCCGCGCCCGCGGGGCAGCGTGAGTTGTTTGTCAAAGGCAATAATGAGCTACTGACATTGACACAACCGCAGGTCATACAAGAAATTCATGAAAAATATCTAGCCGCTGGTGCCGACATTATTGAAACCAATACGTTTGGTGCCACCACCGTCGCGCAAGATGACTACCACATGGGACAGTTGGCCTATGAGATGAATGTGGAAGCCGCCAAGCTAGCCAAGGCCGCCTGCTTGAAATACAGCACCCCAGATAAACCGCGCTTTGTCGCTGGCGCTTTAGGCCCTACGCCCAAAACCGCTTCTATATCACCCGATGTCAACGATCCAGCAGCACGTAATGTCAGTTTTGATCAGCTAGTCGAAGCCTATTTAGAACAGGCACGCGGCCTAGTTGCCGGCGGGGCCGACATACTGATGGTAGAAACCATTTTTGACACCTTAAATTGCAAGGCCGCTTTATTTGCGATTGATACCTTTTTTGCTGAAAGTGGACTGCGTTTACCCATCATGCTTTCAGGCACGGTCACGGATGCTTCCGGCCGTATTTTATCTGGCCAAACGGTCACCGCCTTTTGGCATTCTGTTCGTCACGCAAAGCCGCTCACCATCGGCTTAAACTGTGCGCTGGGTGCCACTTTAATGCGGCCATACGTGGAAGAATTATCAAAAATTGCTGACACCTTCGTCTGCATCTACCCCAATGCTGGCTTGCCTAACCCTATGTCCGATACGGGGTTTGATGAAACGCCGGATATCACCTCTAGCTTGATCAAAGAGTTTGCTGAAAGCGGTTTTTTAAATATCGCTGGTGGCTGTTGCGGTACCACCCCCGCGCATATTAATGCCATCTACAATCAAATTAAAGAGATACCCCCAAGGGTAGTCCCCACCTTACCACGCACTCTTAAGCTATCTGGCTTAGAACCTTTTGTGATTAACGATGACTCATTATTCGTCAATGTGGGTGAGCGCACTAATGTCACCGGTTCTAAAGCCTTTGCGCGTTTGATTATTAATGAGCAGTATGATGAGGCCCTAACGGTCGCACGCCAGCAAGTAGAAAATGGTGCGCAAGTGATCGATATCAACATGGATGAAGGCATGTTGGATGCGCTTAAAGCCATGACCCACTTCCTCAACTTAATCGCCTCCGAGCCTGATATTGCTCGCGTGCCAATTATGATCGACTCTAGCAAATGGAGCGTCATTGAGGCCGGATTAAAGTGCGTACAAGGCAAGTCGATTGTCAATTCGATCTCGATGAAAGAAGGCGAAAACGAGTTTCTACGTCAAGCCACGCTATGTAAACGCTACGGTGCTGCCGCCATCGTCATGGCCTTTGATGAAAAAGGCCAAGCAGATACCTTTGAACGCAAAACAGAGATTTGTAAGCGTGCTTACAACTTACTGGTAGAGCGCTTAGATTTTCCACCAGAAGACATCATCTTTGACCCTAACATCTTTGCTATCGCGACCGGTATTGAAGAGCACAATAATTACGCTGTGGACTTTATTAATGCCACACGCTGGATTAAAGAAAATCTACCTTACGCCAAAATTTCTGGTGGCGTATCCAATGTCAGCTTCAGCTTTAGGGGCAATGACCCTGCGCGTGAGGCAATTCATACGGTATTTCTCTACCATGCTATTAAAGCCGGCATGACCATGGGCATCGTCAATGCTGGCATGATGGGCGTTTACGATGACTTACCTGCGGAACTTAAAGAGCGCGTAGAAGACGTCGTCCTCAATCGTCGTGAAGATGCCACCGAGCGCATGATTGAAATTGCCGGCACCTTGGTCGCTGGCGGTAAAAAAATTGCAGCTACTTTAGAGTGGCGTGGCACAGCAGCAGAACCTACGCCAGTTGAAAAACGTCTCAGCCATGCGATGGTACATGGCATTACAGAGTTTATTGTCGAAGACACCGAAGAGGCGCGACAAAAAGTGGCTAATAGTGGCGGCCGCCCTATCCATGTCATTGAAGGGCCGTTGATGGACGGCATGAACGTGGTGGGCGACCTGTTCGGTCAAGGGAAAATGTTTTTACCGCAAGTGGTGAAATCAGCGCGAGTGATGAAACAAGCAGTAGCGCATTTGATTCCGTTTATTGAGGCCGAAAAAGCCGCAGATGAAAAGCGCACCGGCATTGTGGCGAAACCTAAAGGTAAAATGGTTATCGCTACAGTCAAGGGCGATGTTCACGATATCGGCAAGAACATCGTTTCTGTGGTGCTGCAATGCAATAACTTTGAAGTCGTCAATATGGGCGTAATGGTGCCCGCATCAGAAATTCTTGCCCTGGCCAAAGCAGAGAAAGCGGACATTATCGGTCTCTCTGGCTTGATTACGCCATCATTAGAAGAAATGACGCACATTGCTAGAGAAATGCAACGTGACCCCTACTTTAAAGGCCTGAAGACGCCGCTGTTAATCGGTGGCGCCACCACTTCACGTGCGCATACGGCGGTGAAAATTGCGCCATTTTATGATGGACCGGTGATCTATGTCGCTGACGCTTCGCGTTCGGTTGCGGTCATGCAATCATTATTAACACCAGAGCAGCGCGATAGTTATATCGCAGAAGTGGCCACTGATTATGAGTTGGCGCGCACCCAGCACGCCAATAAAAAAGGCATCCCCCTGCTGACCTTAGCCCAAGCCCGTGCCAACAAAGCTAAGCTTGTATTCGATGGCGCATTGGCACCAGTCAAGCCTAAGTTTGTTGGACGCCGTGAACTTAAAAACGTAGATCTAAGCATTATTGCTCAGTACATTGACTGGACGCCATTCTTCCAGACTTGGGATTTAGCGGGCTTTTACCCCGCGATACTCAGTGATGCTGTAGTAGGCGTAGCCGCTACCAAGCTCCATAATGAAGCGCTTGCGATGCTCAAGAAAATCATTGAAGGACGCTGGCTGAGTGCCAATGGTGTAGTGGCCCTGCTACCAGCCAATACCGTGCGTGATGATGATATTGAAATTTACACTGATGAAACGCGTAACCAGATTGCCTTTACTTACTATGGCATGCGCCAACAAACGGTAAAACCAGTAATCGAAGGCGTGGCACGCCCGAACCAATGTTTAGCTGATTTTATCGCACCAACAGGCACGCCAGACTATATAGGATTGTTTGCCGTGACCGCTGGACTGGGCATAGAAAAACACGTGCAGAAATTTGAAGCCGCACATGATGACTATAGCAGCATCATGTTGAAAGCCTTGGCCGACAGACTGGCCGAAGCCTTTGCCGAATATTTACATGAGCGTGTACGTATTGATTTCTGGGGCTATGCCGCCAATGAGCACTTAAGCAAAGTTGCGCTGATTAAAGAGCAATATCAAGGTATTCGCCCAGCACCCGGATACCCAGCCTGCCCAGACCATACAGTGAAACCTGATATGTTTAAGGTGTTGCAAGCCGAATCCATCGGTATGCAATTAACTGAGTCATTTGCAATGATGCCAGGTGCTGCAGTCTCCGGATTTTATTTTGCCCATGCTGATGCCAAATATTTCAGCGTAGATAAAATAGGTGAAGACCAATTAATGGATATGGCGGATCGCCGAGGCGTGGATAAGGAATATCTACAAAGATGGTTAGCACCTAATTTGTCGTAATTGTCATGGTAGGTGAGCGCCCACTACATAACCACTAAAAAATCGGATAGAACAACAGTATGCACATTCACATTTTAGGTATCTGCGGCACATTTATGGGCGGCATCGCAGTGCTAGCCAAACAAGCGGGGCATAAGGTCACGGGCTGTGACACCAATGTTTATCCGCCAATGAGCACGCAACTTGAAGCGCAGGGCGTGGAATTGATTGAGGGTTTTGATCCGGCGCAAATCGCACTTAATCCAGATATTTACGTCATAGGCAATGTGGTGTCGCGCGGCAATCCCTTGATGGAAGAGATTCTTAACCGTGGTCTACCTTATATCTCTGGTCCACAATGGCTGGCAGAAAACGTGCTACAAGGTCGATGGGTATTGGCAGTAGCAGGCACCCATGGCAAAACCACCACCAGTTC
>Ga0209697_10003043_pt1 | contig 23133 bp, 20 predicted proteins | sample AliMusrvi5mmetaG_FD_184115 | JGI IMG/M metagenome (GOLD analysis project Ga0209697, IMG submission 184115) | Freshwater lake bacterial and archeal communities from Alinen Mustajarvi, Finland, to study Microbial Dark Matter (Phase II) - Alinen... | ecosystem: Environmental > Aquatic > Freshwater...
TAATATTGAAAGAAATGGCAAATACCTATCATCAAGTTTATTTACAATTTATTTTTGCGGTAAAATATAGAAATGCTGTCCTTGATAAAAAATGGAGATCTACCCTGTTTGGTGTAATTGGTAATTTGATCAATGAAACCGGCTGCAAAACACTCATTGTAAATGGGGTTGAAGATCATGTCCATTGTTTTTTAGGTTTAAAACCTGTGGTTTCCATGTCTGAATTAATGAAAACAGTGAAAGCCAAATCTTCAAAATACATAAATGACCATCAACTGACAAAAGGAAGATTTGAATGGCAGGAAGGCTATGGGGTATTTTCATATAGTCATTCTCAAATCGATCAAGTAATTCAATACATTACCAATCAGGAGGAACATCATAAGAAACAATTGTTCAGAGAGGAGTATCTTGAATTTTTGAATAAGTTTGAAATTCCCTATGAGGAATCGTATATTTTTGAGAATTTGATATGACAGACACCTAGCCTCCGACGCTTAAATATAAATGAATGAAATTCCAACATATCAATCCCGTAGGGATGGTTCATCTTGTAGCCACGGATTTTAATCCGTTGGAAATGAATAATAAAAATATGACAGGAGTTCCGTAGGAACGAAACATATATAAACATTTTGGCTTACAACAACAATTAAACCATATGTCCCGAGCCTACGGCTCTTGATGGGATATGATTTGATTTGCGGATGAAATAAATTTCATCCATAAAATATGAATCGATCATTTGTGAATGGAATGAATTCCATCCCTACAATATGATTTGATCATTTGTGGATGGAATAAATTCCATCCCTACAATATGAATCGAGCCTACGGCTCTTCTACCCTGCTCTCTTCATCATAGAATCATCTAATTTTTACCCTCCAAACCGGTTAAAGAAAGATACTCGTCCCGGCATTTGGTACAGAGATTTTGGTTTTTCTGATCGATATCTTCGACATAGGTACTCGAACGCATAACACAAGTCGGATTTGGACAATGGATCAGGCCAAATGTATGTCCAAGTTCATGAATTACTTCTTTCGTGCAACGATCAGACAGGAAACGGTCACCTCCAATGATTCCGTAACGTTTATTACTTAATCGGTATATGGAGGCAATACCGGAACTTCCGCCTAAGAAAGCCTGGCCGAAAATAAAGGTAAGAATAGGAATAAAAAGGTCGACGTTGAATATTCCAAGTGTTTTCAGTGAATCGGGAATTGATAAGGAATCAACAACTTTCAGCAAAGCATTACCATTGTATTGTCTTCGGGTTGGATCATAAAACTCACTTAAATCCAAATGTCCGTCTTTGATCGATACCGAACACTGAAATTCGCGGATTACAGCTTCGGCAGTCTTTTCAAGAAGATTCTTCTCGATATACCCATACGAAATCAAGGTAATGTTTGACAGACTCATTTTGCATTAAGTAGTTGAAATAATTTAATGTCGAATTTAAATCAAAGCTGTAAAATGATTATTATGCCGTTAAGCTATATTCATAAATAAATATTAACACCACAGATAACACAGATTTACACAGATTTAAAAATCTATTTCTTTCATTTATTAATCAATAATAATCAATAATAATCTGTGTAATCTGTGGTTGAGAAAATTTTAAGTACCACTCATAATAAGCGATCAAGATTGTAGGATTGAAAAAATAGAAATATGACAATTTGTGTTTCTCATATCTTAATGTTGATCTGCAAGTTTCAAATCGTATTTCTTAATTTTATTATAGAGTGTTACCCGGTCAACTTTCAACGCTTTTGCCGTACGTGAAATGTTCCAGTTGTATTTATTGAGGATCTGCAATACAAAAGCTTTTTCAAAATCATCCAGGCTTTCAACTGTACTGCTCACAAATGTTTTTTCCAACGGAAGATCCTGCAGACCTATTTTTTTGCCATTTCCAACGACTATGGCGCGTTCAATCATATTTTCGAGTTCACGTATGTTTCCGGGAAAGTTAAACTCCTGAATGCGTTTTAAAGCTCCGGAATCAATCGTTGCAGGCGGTTTGTTCATCGAGGTGCAATATTTCTTGATAAAATAATCGACAAGGGCAGGAATATCCTCCTTACGATCGCGTAAAGGCGGAATTTGAATATTTACCACGTTCAAACGATAGAAAAGATCTTCCCTGAATGTTCCTTTTTCGACCATGCCTTTTAAATCCTTGTTTGTGGCGCAAATTACCCTGAAATCGGAACTGATTTCCTTGTTCCCGCCAACCCGCATAAATGTTTTTGATTCCAAAACCCGGAGAAGTTCTACCTGCATTTTAGTTGAAATGGTAGCAATTTCATCGAGAAAGATTGAACCACTGTCGGCCATTTCAAACCTTCCTTTGCGATTATACATGGCGCCGGTAAAAGCACCTTTTTCGTGGCCAAACAATTCACTTTCCAGGAGACTTTCAGTTAGGGCTCCGCAATGAACACTTACAAAAGGAAAATATTTGCGTGGAGAATTGGCATGTATAGCCCGTGCAACAAGCTCTTTGCCTGTGCCGCTTTCACCGGTAATGATCACTGAGGAATTTGTTTGTGCTACGCTCTCAATTTCGCGAAGCACATCTTTCATGGCTTCGCTTTTTCCGATCAGGTCTTCCACATTCTCCAGTGAAATCACCTTTTTCTTCAGGTTTTCATTCTCATCGGCCAATGAAATCTGTTTGGTAGCGTTGCGGATTAAATGGGTTAAATCATCAGGATCAAAAGGTTTGGTCACATAATCGTAAGCGCCATCTTTCAGTGCCTTTACAGCCGTGTCAACGGTAGCAAAAGCCGTCATGACGATGACAATTGAATCCGGTTTGATGGATTTTATCCTCCGGAGCATTTCCAGACCATCCATTCCGGGCATTTTAATGTCGGCCAGAATAATATCAAATTGGTCGGATTCGAGAATTGTCAATGCTATTTTTGCATTTTCGGCACAGGCAACACGAAAACCGTCTTCAATAAACCAATTGTATAACGAATCTCTTACTGATTCTTCATCGTCAACGATCAATATGGATATCTTTTTCGCCATTCTCTATACTCCTTTTTCTTTAATCAAAGGTAAAATTACTGAAATAGTCGTTCCATTTCCCAATTCTGATTTTACTTGTATTTTTCCTTTATGGTTTTGTATAATTCCATGTACAATTGCCAATCCCAAACCAATTCCACTGGCATCCCGTTTGGTTGAAAAGAATGGCTCGAAAATATGAGGAATGTCTTCCGGAGCAATTCCCAGGCCATTATCAGTTATCTCAATAATGACATTATCTTCATCAATGTTTTTGGTTTTAATCAGGATTTCGCCATTTTCAACCATCGCTTCCGATGCATTTACAAGCAGGGCCATGCAGGCCTGTTTAATCTGATTGGGATTGCAATAAACCAAATCTGACTTAGCTGATAAATCCTTATAAAAGCTGATGTTTGCCATTTTAATGGGATGCGTCATTAATTCATAGGTATCCTGAAGAATTTCGTGCAGGTGTTTTGGTTCAAAATCATTCTGATCCTTTCTCGAAAAATCGAGCAGTCCTTTTACAATATCTCCGCAACGCTTGGTCTCATTTTCAATCAATTTCAGATGTTTGAGCATCGATTCCCTTTTCGAAAAGAACAATTCAGGATTGCTTAATTGTTTGTACAACAATTTCGTATAAATCAGAATTCCTGACAATGGATTATTTATTTCATGAGCAACTGATGACGATAACTTTCCAAGAGAAGCGAGTCTTTCAACATGCATCAGTTCATTTTGTGCTGCTCCCAGTTCCTCTGATTTCTTTTGAACTTTGTATTCCAGTTGTTGTGACCAGTTTTCCAGTTCATCATTGGCAGTATGCAGATTATCAAGCATGTCATTAAATGCCTGTGAAACCATTCGCATATCATCCAACTCGTTTGGTTTGATTTCAACACGCGTACTTTTATCTCCGTTTGCTACTGCTATACTCACTCTAATCAATGAATTCAAAGGATCTTTGATTCTTCTTTGCGTGAAGATTAACAGAAATGAAACCAGAATTATTGTAGCGATAACAGCCAAAAGAAAGAATTCGGAGGACGATTTTTCAATAGCAGCATCCTGGGCTTTCAATGGAATTTTAATAATAAGCGAACCCAGCAACGTATCTGTTTCCTTGTGTGCATGACAGGAACTTACATAACAGGATTTTTCATTTTGAATGGGCGAACGGATAATTAAATGCCGGCTCCCGTTATCATTCTTATTCATAGTACAATCGCTGTTCACATCAATAATTTTGTACGATTTCTCTTTTCCGGGAAACATCGTTCGGATATTGGAGTGGCAATTGATGCAATTCGGATTGCTGTGTTTATTATCTACATCAGCAGCAAAAGAAGAATAAACCAGGTTATCCTTATTGTCATACATATTTACTTCATCGATACCCGGCAGCGTATTGATAATATCAAGGGTATTCTGAAGACCGCTTTTATCGTTCTCGAGCATTGAACGATACAATGAACCTTCAACAATCGACCCGATGTTGTTACCACTCTGACGAATCAAAGTATTAAGGTATTGCTCATTAACCGACCTGAAAATAATATTAAATGATACAAACAGAAAGAATGACAATACGGTGATGATTATAACCACACGGCCATAAATTGATGATCTGAATTTTACGTACTGCCTGAGTATCGGACTTCCAACCGTATTATTTCTTTCTGTTCTTTTAAACCATTTCATTTTTTTGTATTTCAATCGATAGGTCTGCAATTTACTTAACAACTTCAATATTATAACCTTTTTCTTTTAATTAATCGATTGCTAATTTAGTTTCAATATTTTAAAACAGGTTCAACTATTTGATTTTGTTTAGATAATTATCAATTTAAAGCATTTGACAACTTGCTTTTATACTTTAACCTTAAAAATCAATTTTAATCCAATATCGTTTTTATTATAAATATCAATATATCAGTATCTTGATTTATAGTAATTAATTAGTATGGTTATTACTTTGATTATGACTTAATTTAAAATTACACAGAGCAACACTGAGAAGTCACAGAGAGACACAGAGCGATAGAATTTAATTAATTATCTCTGTGGTTCTCTGTGTAAAACTTTGTGGTTCTCTGTGTGACAAAACTATAATACATTGATTTATAAGAAACAAAATAAGCTAAATAGTTTCGATTTATAATATAATTTGACTATTCAGGAAACTGTCTGATAAATCAAACCCTATTCTTTTTTCCGAAAACAATTTCTATTCCCGCACAAAACTTTTTTACTAAGAAAATCCTGTTGAAAATCCTCCCATACTTCGTTTGGAAGTTCAGAAAGAGGTTGATCACGTAATTCCCCGCCATCCTGCATAATCGCATATGAAGGTTCGTTCATGAATTTCCCAAGCGAAACTGACAAAAAATCTTTAAACCGATCTAATTCCTGAATCGACCAACTTGTAGCATCTTCAGCAAGAAAATAAGAATTGGTATCAGCAACCCAGCTCATTGGTTTGATTTTATACATCCACCCTTTTATGTAAGCATCTTCGTTTAACAATTCAGGGTTCTCAGTCAGGACAGGATTTGTTGCCATAATTTCTCCTGAAATTGGGGCAAACACTTTTAAAAATTTACCTTTTTGTTCAATTTGAGCCACCAAATCACCTTTCCTGACTTTATCTCCCGATTTTTTAAGATGACTGAATTTTATCTCACCGGTAATATGCAGTAATAAATCGTCGAGACCTACTTTTGCCATCCCTGACTTTTCCAAATGAGTCCAGGTATGGTATCTGCTGAAAAATATTCCCTGAGGTACCTGCAATGAATTGGCAGTAAGAATGCCCGGTGATTTTTCATTTTTCCTGCTTGTTTTTACCCGCCTGTTCAATACTATCCAAAAGGGAATTAATAGGGTCATGAAAACGACGATGATCAGGTATTCAATACCTTTAGTAGCGAAAATGTCATTATAGCTAAATCCGTCCATTTGTTTATTTTTATGCACGCACAAAATCAGTGAATGCTGATTAATTTATTTATTTTCCTTTGCCCACGAAGGGGAATCTCCTAAAACCGGCATTCGGTTAATTACCCATCTGAAGATCCAAATTTCAGTAAATATCACAGCCATCGTTACAACTATTTCCATCCATGAAGGAAAGTAATGTACTGCAGCATCCCATCTGAATCCAATTATAGTTACATTAAGTCTGTTCATTACAACTCCAATCATCGTCAATATTGCAGCAAGCCGTATCATGAATATGTTGCCTGTACGATAACTGTAAAAAAACAGCATCATTGGAATCATGACAAAACCAAACATTTCAACAAGGAACCAGTAGCCCATTGGAGTATTAATATATTCCCAATTATGTCCGTGAATAAACACTACAAATTGCAATACCAAATAAGCAAACATAGTTACTGCGCATATTTTTGACAAACCATGTATTATCCCGTTCTGAGCCTTCTCATTTTTTTCACTCATCCGATTGAAAAATACTTTATGACTGATTGTTCCTTCAAAGATGACCATTGAAAGTCCCGCAAAAATGCTGGATACCAAAAACAGAACTGGTATAAATTCAGAATACCACAACGGATGTATTTTATCCTTTGCCATCAGATAAAGTGCTCCCAAACCAGATTGATGCAGGGATGACAAGGTTATTCCAAAGATTACGGCTCCAATAGTCATTCCGGAAAGAATTTTATGAGCTCTCCTGGATCCTAACCACTCTGCAATAGCGGGCGAAAACTCTATCAATTCGGCAAGCATATACAATACAAAATGCCATGCAACCAAGAAGAGCACTGAACTGGCTCCGAAACTATTCCCGATCATGGGATTAATCACATGCCATGGACGTCCCAGATCAAGTAATAAAGCGCCTGTATAAAAAGCATAGGCAAGGAATCCGTTTAATACCGTAACCCTTACAATGGAATGGTAATTTTTCATGTTCAGGATATAAACCATAAACGTGACTACATACGCACCACCAGCAAAGGCAACACCGGTAACTACATCAAAACCGATCCACAAACCCCATGGAACTTCCTGTGTCAGATTCGTGATAGAGCCCAATCCTTTCCAATAGCGAATAACGATCAGAATCACGCCCAAAAGAATAATCGGAATAGATATAATATTAAAAGGAGTGAGCCATTTTCCTTTCGGCTTTAATTCATTGAAAAAAAACTGCCAGTCGAATTTAATCTCTTTTTCTTTTGTTATTGGATAGACCGAATTATTCATCTTCTTCATCTTTAGAGTGATTGTTTTTTGTGGCAGCGTATATTCCGAGTAAAAGCGGAGGTAAAAGTAAGTCAACGGAAGGTACACTGTAAAGGAATCCTTTTGTTAGGGCAGGATAAGAAGACTGTTGTAAATTGATATTCATTCCAAGTTCTTCAAAGGGTACTGGTGAAAGATATAACCATCCGGTTCCACCCACTTCACGCTCTCCATAGATATGATCAACATACGATTCAGGTTTTTCATAAATTCTTCGGCGTGCTTCTTTGATAAGATCTCTGCGCTTGCCAAACATTAATGCGTCATTGGGGCAATTTGTAACACAAGTTGGCTTTTCGCCACCCTTTTGCCGATCAAAACACATGTCGCATTTCTGAATTTTTGGATTTGTTTTGAGAAACTCAAACTTAGGAATATCATAAGGACAGGAAACCATGCAATAACGGCACCCCATGCATTTATCACCATTCCAGGTCACGGCACCGGTTTCATTTTTATGCATCGCCTGTGTAAGACATGCAGCACAACAGGCAGGTTCATTACAATGCATACATTGTCGTTTTGCATGAACCTCTCCTTTCGATGTTTGAAAAGTATTAACAACTGTATTACAGGTTTCGTCAGTCTTGCGGACTGCTTCGACTTCATCCTTTGGAGTGGGTAATTCATGTGCCTTGGCACATTCATATTCACAGGTACGACAACCTACACATCTTGTTGCATCATAAAGAATTCCATTAAACTCTACTTCACTTTTTCGTGCTGTTATTGCTGATGTCTTTTTCCCTATTGCAAGAGCAAGTCCTGTCGCACCCAGCACTTTAAAAAACACTCTTCGGTCTAATCCCATTATTTTAGGTTTGGTTAGGTTAAAATCTGTCAATATTGGTTTGGTTATCGGACTTTATCTATAAATTTTGTTTGAAAATCTTCCCATATTTCAGGACCAAGATCAGCCAGTACGTTATCTTTCAATGCCCCGCCATCCTGATAGGCAACGAAAGCATATTCCGGTGTATTTGCCTTAGCAATCATGGCAAAGAAATCTTTTAACCTCGTAAACTCTTCTGTCAACCAGGTCTTATACTTTTCAGCCATATTCATAAATTGAATTTCGCGTATCCAGTTTGAAGGTTCTATCAAATAAACCCAGCCATCAGAATAAGGTGACGAATTAATCAGCGATGAATCAGTAACTAACGTTCTGTTTTGTGCAGTGACTGTGCCTGATACCGGTGAATAGATATTCAATTGTTTTCCTTTCCGGATGATAGTAATTAACAATTCGCCCTTTTTTATTATATCTCCAATATCTTTCATCTCAATGCGTGTAATGGTTCCTGTAACGTGTTGAAGAAAATCATCAATCCCTATTTTAACAGTCCCATCTTTCTTCATATAAGCCCAGGTATGCGTTTTGTCAAAATATAATCCTTTGGGTAGGATGACTGAATCCTCATCAAATGCCCTCAATACAGAATTGGCATTTGTAAATGATCTTTTATGATTCCTGACGCCTAAAAGTACTATTTCAACGACCACACCAGCCATAATAATCAGGAATACAACAAACAGGATTATCCCCAGTACAGAAGTGACTGCATGTATTGGGACGGATGCATATGTTTCTGGTTCATTGAACTTTTCCAGTTGAGATTGTCTTTCATTAGATACCAGGTCGCTATAACCGTTCGAACTTAAATACTGCTGACCATCGGCCAATACCCATTTCAGGAATGCAACTTCAGCTTCATTTTTCGGTCTCATTGATGAAACAGAATAGATAGTACCCGATAAGGCTTTAGGGTATTTTCCAATCCAAACTCCACGGGAGAATGTTTGCAGATTGTCATAGATTTTTTCCATATAATCAATCTTTCCATTCCCATTCTTATCGATTGGAACCAGCTTAATATTCGCAGCTATATTTTGATTATTGGGATCAATAATTTGTGTCAATCTGCAAAATCCCAAAGCATAAGGATCTTTTTGAATTGCTGAAATCATTTCCTGTCCATTAACTTCTGTAATTGTTTCAATTTTCAACTGAGTTGCTTTTGTGAAATTGACTATTCCTGATTTCAGGAATGAATCGTCTGTTATCAGGATATGTAAAGGAATATTTTGTGAAGTTCCCAGAAGCATACCCCAATCCTGCTTATCCGTGTTTGCCAAAACTCTTGCAAACGCCTCTGCTGAAATACCTTTACTGTAAATTTCATCCAGCAAAGGATTTGAAGCATTCATCACCGGCACAATTACATCACGGCCAACCACTACTTTCCAGTTTGATTGATTGCCAGGACCAGCGTAGGATTCCTCTGTAACAAAACCAATCCCTTCCTCTTTATTCAGCATACCGGCAACATTATTATCCGCAGATTTAATCACATTGATTTTCAACTTTGGATTTAGGCTGCAATATTCATCGGCCCATTTCATAGTCAGATTATAGAGCTCCGGAGTTGCAAAAACGTTTATTGAACCCTTTACTGAAGGATTGTTTTTGATTTCAGCTTCTTTACTATCTGCAATACTGCAACTTAGCAAGAACAATGCGATGAATAAATAGATTCTGGTTTTCATGATAATACGCTTTATTAAGTGATGGCTTTTTTAATTTCAATAATAGTGCCAATCTAATTTCAAGGACATACTATACAGTGAATCAATGCAATAGCTTCATGAGTGATTACATATTAATCACAACAAGTGTTGATATTTTAATCACTATCTGATATATTAGTATTTATAATGCTTTATTTCATATACTTACTAGTGGTGTATATATTCTATACATCTGTATATTATTTCAACACTAATGCCATTTATTGGACAACTTCATTCAGAAAATATGTTAGATTAAGTGTTTGTACCAGTATATTTTGATAGAATGTATGCCTGAATAATATGAACCGAAATACAATTCCAGTAAAATAAATTTACAGAGGAAATACGTATCACATTTAATGCTGATTTATTGTCTCTTACAATATTAAAAACTGGTTAAATGCATTCAAAAAACAAAATTAATTAGTATCTTTTCCGAATCTTATCATAGAAATCAATACACCTAATTCTAATTGACATGATGAATCACAAATCAGATCCTTTGGGTAACTTAAACTCAAATCAGGGAAAATCTTCAAAAGAAAACTTACTTAACCGCCGTAAATTTATTGGTGGAATTACATCAGCCGCATTGGCTATGACTATTGTTCCTCGACATGTTTTAGGCGGTAACGGCTTTATTACTCCGAGTGATAAAATAACTCTGGCATACATTGGCAATGGAACCCAGGGCACCAGAGAACTGCTTCCGCTATTATCTATTCCCGAATTACAGATTATTGCAGTATGCGACCCTCAAAAATATGCAACTGGTTACCTGGACTGGGGCAAAACCGGTCTTCGGGACGACATTCGTGCTGCCTTAAAAAGTCCGGGCTGGACCTCTGGCGGTGACAATACAATTCCTGGAGGACGTGACAATGCAAAAGAAATTGTAGATACTTATTATTCCAAATTCAGGGCAGATCAAAAAATTAAAAGCTGTGTTGCTTACGCCGATTTTCGTGAGATGTTTGAAAAGGAAAAAGATCTGAATGCGGTTAAGATAATGACACCAGATCATTTGCATGGACTTATTGCAATGGCCGCCATAAAAAGAGGAATTCATGTCTCGATGCATAAACCCATTTCGAACCGATTGTTGGAAGGTGATCGTGTGATAGAGATGGCAAAAAAGTCAAAAGTAACGACACACCTGATTCCATGGGATTCTAATGGTTCAATGGATCTGGTCATGAGCTGGATCAATGAAGGTGCAATTGGCAAACTCAAAGAGGTTCACAATTGGTCTAATCGTCCCGTATGGCCGCAATACCCTACCCTTCCTACTGATGCCCCCGCAGTTCCTAAAGGTATGGACTGGGATCTATGGCTGGGTCCTGAAGCCGATCGACCTTATCATCCACATTATACCAATATGGTTTTCAGAGGATGGTATGATTTCGGTGGCGGATCAATGGCCGACATGGGTCATTATAGTCTATGGACCGTTTACAAAGCATTGGAGCTTTCTGCACCAACAATCATTGAACCTAACTTCAGTCATGTATGCGGACTCAGGGATTCTACTGCATTTCAGATAAATAATGATTTCTCATTCCCGATGGCAAGTTCAGTGAGGTTCAAATATCCGGCCAAAGGTTCACGTCCTGCAGTTGATTTAATCTGGTATGATGGAGGCATGAGACCACCCGTTCCGGAGGAATTATATTCCGACAACAAGGAATTACCAGCTGAAGGAATGATGTTTGTTGGCGACAAAGGAAAAATACTCGCGGGGTTCAATGTCGATAACCCTCATTTGATTCCTCAAAAACGTATGGAAGGACTCACGATTCCCGTTGATGTAAAAAAAGAAAAAACTTCAGGATTCAGACTGTTTCTTGATGCCTTAAAAGCAGGGAAACAATGTCCGGGAAGTTTCACTGAAGCCTGGCCAATTACTGAGGCAGTTAATCTGTATGCCACATCATTACGTGCTGGTCGGATGTTACAATATGACTCTGCAAACCGGAAGATCACCAACGTTCCTGATGCTAATAAATACTTCTCCAGAATGTATCGCAAGGGCTGGGAACCTGAATCGATCTGATCAAATTGATAGAGAAATGCAAAACATAAGCTGCATTCATAAATTAATAATCAATCCCCTGAAATCTATAAGGGGATTGATCTTATAAAATCTTAAGTTTTTACTATTACCAAAATATAACCTACCATGATCAATAGAAGACAATTCATAGGCAAAAGTGCAATGGGAATCGGATCAGCAATACTGGCCACACAGATTCCAATGAACCTGACAGCTGCATCTGCCTCAAATTCACTAAAGAAACCTCTTGGATTTCAGGTTTGGACCGTGAAAGACCAATTGATAAAAGACTTTGCCGGAACCTTAAAAATGATGGCCAGTCAAGGTTATCAAAGTGTTGAAATGTGTTCTCCTCCCGGATATGAGAGTTCTGGTTTTGGCCCCCTGATGAAAATGAAAGCAGCCGAGATGCGCAAAATAGTGGAAGATTCAGGACTCATTTTGCAAAGCACGCATTATGGGATGAGTGAACTCCGTGAAAAACTTAATGAACGAATTGATTTTGCTCTTGAATCGGGTCAGAAACAAATGATTTGTTCAAGTTTTGGGCTTCCTAAAGATGCTACGATGAGTAATTGGATGAAAGCTGTCGACGAGCTTAACGAGATTGGTGCAAAAACAAAGAAAGCCGGCATTCAGACTGGATATCACAACCATAATATGGAATTCGAAAAGTTAGACGGTAAACTAATCTATTATGCCCTGATGGATCATTTCGATGCGGATCTGGTGAAAATGCAATTTCAGGTAGCAGTAATCAGTGTTGGTTATAAAGCTGTAACCTATTTCAATAAATATCCGGGTCGGTTCATCTCGGCGCATTTATCCGATTGGTCAACAACTACCAGTAAACAGGTCCCTATAGGACAAGGAATTGTAGATTGGAAAGAATTCTTTGCAGCTGCCGAAAAGTGTGGAGTTAAAAATTATTTTGTTGAAATGGAACCGGAGACATTCAAGGAAAGTGCCGTTTACATTCATAACTTAAAGTTCTAATTGAAATCAAAAACTTCAGATAATAAAGAAGGCTGTCCCGAAAAGGCAGCCTTCCTTATTATGTTTTCACAGTGTATATTTTTGAATGAAGAAAACCAGGATAATCAGGTTCGGCTTTAGTTCTTCTTGATAACCTGAGTGCAGACCTGTCCTGAACCGACAATTTTCAGAAAGTATACACCCATTTTAAAAGACATAAGGTCTATTTTAAAGGTTTGATCACCTTGATTAAGATTTACTGGTTCCCATTTTTTGACCTCCGCTCCCAGTATATTAATAAGACTCATTTGTATTGGAGACGATAATTCAGAGTGAATTTCAATAGTAACTACATCCTTTACCGGATTAGGATAAACTTTTGATATAGAAAATGATTGGTTATCAGTCACCAGTATTGAAACAGATTTTCCATTCTTTTGATCTGTATTAGCTGCCTTCTGAGAGAAGCAGCTTAAAAAAGTTACCATTAGAAGTAAAAATGTAAAAGTTATCTTCATTGTCCAGTCTTTCTTTTTGCTTCGGAAATATACACAAAAATCACACCAAATCCTAGAATATATAGCAAAAAAAGAAGTTGACCTGAATAGATCAACTTCTTTTAGTTTTATGTCGACCGGAAATTACTCAGCAACTGATATGCAATCTGTCGGACAAACTTCGGCACATGATCCGCAATCGGTACAAAGATCAGCATCAATTTTATAGATATCTCCCTCAGAAATCGCTTCAACAGGACACTCATCGATGCATGTACCACAAGCAATACATTCTTCTGAAATTTTATAAGCCATAATTCTATTTTTATTTGGTTTTAATTGTTGCAAATGTACAAAGTTTGGCAAAAAATAAAAAAATTAGTAAAATTAATTTCTCAGCTATATAGAATATTTAATATTAGATCTTTATTGAACCACCGAGCAGATGTTCAGGGTTCAATTAAACTATTGTCTGCGTAATACTTACAGATATCTGTCAATCCACACTCCTTACATTTTGGTGAACGAGCTGTGCAGATATACCTTCCGTGTAAAATCAACCAGTGATGAGCCAGGGGGAGTAAATCGTCAGGAATAAACTGAACCAACTGGCGTTCGGTTTCTAATGGTGTTTTCGAATCCACACTTAATCCGATGCGGGCAGCTACCCTAAAAACATGAGTATCGACAGCCATTGCAGGTTTGTTAAAAACCACGGAAGCAATTACATTGGCAGTTTTCCTGCCAACACCTGGAAGCTTTTGCAATTCATCAATGTCATCAGGAACCTGACCTCCAAAATCATTCACCAGCATACGAGCCATCCCAACCAGGTGTTTCGCCTTATTATTAGGATAGGTACACGATCGGATATAATCAAAAACTTCATCCGCCTCAACTTCAGCAAGCTTTTCAGGAGTAGGAAATCGTTTTAATAAATCAGGGGTAATCATATTGACGCGTTTATCTGTGCATTGGGCCGACAAGATAACGGCAACCAGCAATTCAAAAGGATCCTTGTAGACCAGTTCAGTTTCAGCAATTGGCATCTCCTTTAGGAAATAACTAATAACCCGTTCAAACAATTCTTTCTTTTCCATTTGTATACCTCATTTTGAGACCCAAACTTAAACAAATTACCGTTAAGGTAGTGTCTTATCCGGTCTGACATTTTCGTTGGCTTAAATTGTTATTTTTGCAGAAAAAAATATGACTCCGTATTTACAGGCTGAAAATATTTCCAAGCGATTTGGCGACCAATTGCTATTCGAAGATATTTCATTCACCATATTTGAACACCAAAAAGTTGCCCTGATTGCCCGAAATGGCGCGGGTAAAACTACACTCATGGAAATCCTGGCCGGAAATGATAATCCTGAATTCGGTCAGATAACCAAAACCGGAGATATTCGGGTGGGTTATCTGAAACAAATTCCCGATCTGAACGAGAGCCTGACTGTTTTCGAAGCTGTTTTTCAGTCAGGAGATGAACTCGTGGAAACCATTCGGAACTTTGAGCAGGCTGTCCGTTTGAATCACAAGGAAGATATTACCAAATATACTGAACAGATGGAACACCATCATGCCTGGGATTACGAGGTAAAGGTTAAACAAATTCTGACTCAGCTAAAAATATACGATTACGACCAGTTAATCTCTGAGCTTTCAGGAGGACAAAAAAAACGGGTGGCCATGGCCAATGTACTCATCAATGAACCGGATTTACTAATGCTTGATGAGCCTACCAACCACCTCGATCTGGAGATGATTGAATGGCTGGAGAACTATCTGGAAAAAACAAAAATCACCTTGTTTATGGTTACTCATGACCGGTACTTTCTGGATCGGGTGTGCAATGAAATTCTGGAAATGGAAGGAAATACCATATACAGGCATCGTGGAAACTATTCATATTTTCTTGAAAAACGAAATGAACGAATTGAAATGCAAATCGCTGGGGTGGATAAGGCTAAAAATCTGCTGCGTACCGAATTGGAATGGTCGCGTCGTATGCCCCAGGCAAGAGGCCATAAATCGAAATATCGCATGGATCGTGTGGATGACCTGAAAGTAAAGGCTTCGCAAAATCTGGGAGATAACAATATCGAACTGAGCATGAATTCATCACGGATAGGGAACAAAGTTCTTGATCTGGAGCTTATCAGTAAATCGTATGGTGATCTTTGCCTGATCAAAGATTTCACTTATAAATTTCAGCGAAGCGAAAAGGTTGGCATTGTGGGCAAGAATGGAACCGGTAAATCAACCTTCCTGAATATCGTGACAGGGAACATCCCTGCTGATAAAGGAACGATTGAAATCGGACAAACTATCCGTTTTGGTTACTATCAGCAAACCGGTATTGAATTTGATCCGGGAGACAAAGTAATCGATACCGTTCAGAAGATCGCGGAAGTAATCAACTTTGAAGACGGACGAAAACTGACAGCATCGCAATTGCTGACCACATTTTTATTTCCGCCAGATACTCAATATTCGTTTGTTGAAAAACTATCCGGTGGCGAAAAACGCCGTTTATATCTTTGCACCATCCTGATGACAAATCCCAATTTCCTGATTCTGGATGAGCCAACCAACGATCTGGACATCATGACACTTGCTGTCCTGGAAGAATATCTACGCGTATTTCAGGGTTGCGTCATCATTGTTTCGCATGACCGTTATTTTATGGATAAAATCGTTGATCACCTGTTTGTTTTTGATGGAGAAGGTAACATTAAGGATTATCCGGGAAGCTATACCAATTGGCGTAACAAAGAATTGGAGGAAGAAGAAAAAAGGAAGAAGGAAATTAAGTCTGAAATTAAAGGAACATCAAAACCGGCAAAAGAAAAGGAAAAAAAACTGACCTTTAAAGAAAAAAAGGAATTGGAACAACTTGAAAAAGACATTGAAGATCTTGAAATTGAAAAAGTATCAATAAACGAAGAGCTGAATTCAGGTTCGCTTGACAGCAATCAGTTGCAGAACAAATCGACACGATACGTTGCAATTATCGCATTACTTGAGGAAATGGAATTGCGTTGGCTCGAATTAAGTGATCTGGGCTAGCATTCTGTTTTTTCAGATGCTCTTATCAGCCTTCCTGATGGCAATAAATTCTTCGTGATAACTTATCACGGATACTGAAACTTGAAACTTGAAACTTTGAACAATAAAATTTAAACAAAAGAATGAAAACATACGGATTGATCGGACATCGATTGGGATATTCCTTTTCAAGGAAATTTTTTACAGAAAAGTTTGCAGTAGAAAACCTTTTGGCATATGAATATGTGAATTTCGAGCTGGATAGTATCAATGAATTTCCGGGAGTATTCGAACAAGGTAAAGAAATCTGTGGATTAAATTGCACTATTCCCTACAAACAGGAGATCATACAGTTCATGCATGAAATTGACCCTGAAGCGGCACAGATTGGAGCAGTAAACACGGTCAAAATCACATATGCTAACGACAAGCGTGTTTTAAAAGGATTTAATACCGATGCCTATGGATTCGAAAAATCACTTCAGTCTATGCTGGAAGATAAACATCAGAAAGCACTAATACTGGGAACTGGAGGCGCATCAAAGGCCATCAAGCATGTATTGAATAAACTGGGCATTAGTTATCTTTCAGCGTCAATCGAAGAACAGTTATTTGAGCATGAAATCAGGTACAGTCAAATCACTGATGATCTGCTAAAGGAATACCTGATCATCATCCATGCTACTCCCATCGGAACTTTCCCCAATGTGGATAATTGCCCGGATATTCCCTATCAATCAATTACGGCTAATCATGTGATGTTCGACCTGGTTTACAATCCGGAAGAAACTCTCTTTCTGAAAAAAGGCAAGGCACAGGGAGCAAAAACTAAAAATGGACTCGAAATGCTTCACCTGCAAGCCATCCGGGCCTGGGAGATATGGAATTCATAATAGAAAAAGGAAAAAGGAAATAGAAATAAGGAAAAAGTCATTATAATCTATACCTGATGAGTTATTCCTATTTCCTTTTTACTATTTCCTATTTACTCTGCAGTTTCATTTGTAAAGACCTTCTTTGAGCCCGAATACAATTCATATTTACGGAAACTACATTCTAATGAACCATTCAGGATCGAAATCTTGCGAGAGGGACGTAAACCGATTGATTTCAGGCATTGTGGAGTGCTGATGATCCAAACGATTGCATCAGTATAATGATGCTTTAAACGTTCTCCAATCATGCCATAAAAAACTGTATCGTCTGAGGAAAGGCGTTCACCATATGGCGGATTAAACAACAAGAAAGGTTTTTGCGAACTGGGTTCAAGAAGTTTAAAATCTAACACTTTAAAGTCAATCATCGAACCAACACCTGCCTCACCAGCATTTTTCGACGCAATATCTATATTACGACGAAGAATATCCGATGCCGAAATCCTTACAGGTGTTTGAATATCTGGCTGAGCTTCAATTTCGACTTGTTTAAATAACTCCGGTTTAAATGTTGGCCAGTTGCGAAAGGCAAAGTTCTTCCGAACGCTCCCCGGATAAATGCCATTGGCCAACATGGCAGCTTCTATGGCAATGGTCCCGGAACCGCACATCGGATCAATCAGGTTGCTTTTACGATCCCAACCAGAGAGTCTGATTAAACCTGCAGCCAACACCTCGCTCATCGGAGCTTCGTTCTGATCAAGCCTGTATCCCCGTTTATGCAACGATTCTCCACTGCTATCAAGTGAAATGGTACAAATTTCGTTGCTGATATGCAGGTTAATCAGGATATCCGGATTTTTGGAATCAACCGAAGGTCTGTTTCCGAATTTATACCTGAACCGGTCAACAATAGCATCCTTCAGCTTAAGCGATGCAAACATTGAATTATTAAACAGGTCTGTGAAAACAGTGCTTTGAATGGCAAAGGTTTGTTCGCAGCCAAATAATTCTTCCCACTTGAAATTCTTTGCTCTTTGATATAGATCGTCTGCTGAATGAATCTTGTATGAATCAATCGGCACCAATATCCTTAATGCAGTGCGTAAGCAATAATTCGCCTTATAAAGCAATTTGACATCGCCGCTAAAATATACCGATCTGCGGGCAATCTGAACCTTATCGGCACCAATCTCTATCAATTCCTGCGCAAGTACTTCTTCAAGTCCAGCCATCGTAGTGGCTGTATAGTGTTGATTCTTCATCTAAATTAAATTAAAAGAAATAAGTTAATAGAAAAAAGTCATTGGAAAAAAGTCATTGGAAAAAAGAAATTTACTAGACATTTTCTGATGACTAATGACTATTTCCTCTTTCCTATTCAGATCCCAGCCCCATCGTTAAACCCGGCATCCTTTGCACTTGACTGAATAAGCCTTGAATTAGGTGGCAAGCTGTTAGTAACCCATACGTTACCTCCAATGACTGAATTCGCTCCAATCCTGATCCTTCCCAGAATGGTAGCCTGGGCATAAATGATTACATTATCTTCTACGATTGGATGTCGCGGAATACCTTTGATCGGATTCCCTTCTTCATTTAAAGGAAAACTTTTGGCACCAAGGGTAACACCCTGATAAAGTTTCACATTGTTTCCAATGATACTGGTGGACCCAATAACCACACCTGTTCCGTGATCAATAGTAAATGCTTCGCCTATTTGGGCACCCGGATGAATATCGATACCCGTTTCCGAATGCCCCATCTCTGAAATAATACGTGGAATGAGCGGAACGCCTAATTTAAGCAACTGGTGAGCAACCCTGTGGTTGATAATTGCACGCGTAGTCGGATAACAATAGATTACCTCGCTCTGGCTGTTCGCAGCAGGATCTCCCAAATAAGCAGCCTCAACGTCAGTTACAAGTATTCTGCGGATTTCAGGAAGGAATGAAATAAAATCGGAAGCCAGGCCTTGGGCAAATTTCGATCGTTCCTGCATGTCTACCTGTTCAGGATCCTGACAGGTAAAACACAAACCTGCCAGTATCTGTTCCGATAATAGCTCAAATAACTCGTCGATGTACACTCCAACATAGTGCTTGATTGTGTTCGATCGTAAGCTCGTATTTCCAAAATATCCGGGAAACAAAATCTCACGAATAATTCCAACAATCTTTCCCAATTTCTCGATCGACGGAAGAGGTTCTCCCATCCGGTGCTCGTGGCAAACCAGATTGTATGAATTTGCATCAGACAGTTGCTCAATGGCACTTTGCATTTTGTATTCAATAGTTGAAGGCATCTTTTCAGATATTTAATGATGTTTGATTATATAGATCGATCAAAACGCACCAATGTTTTACAAGGAAATCCTGATAACTATATGGATTACAAAAATCAGACTTTTAAGGATGAAATCAAACTCTATTACCCTAAAGTTTCAGATAATTCACAGTCCTTACTGATTGCAGCAATTGCATTAGTCAGGCGTTCTTCTCCTGTTCCGCTTATTTCCACAAAGTTAAAACCATAATATATCAGTTCCTTACGGTATTGCTTAAACAGTTTTATGCGATTCGCACCACCGTTTTCTCTCACCTGGTCTGCCTCCCATGGGATATCTGGCTGGCATAACAAAAACAAATCCATCGGACAGCTTCGTATTTGATCATCAATCCAAAGAGGTGCTTTTTTGAAAACCCAGACAAACCACACTTTGGTAATAATGAGCCAGGTATCGAATATGAACACTCTATCCGGACTATTTTGGGTTTCCTTAAATTGTTCTACCTGTTCTTTTGCAATAGTTTCAACATCTTCAAAGGTATAAGGATGAGGCAACTTCTCAATATATTCACGGGCATACTCCTGAATATATTGTCCATGATAGTACTCAGTCAGTTGTTTCGCCAAAGTGGTTTTCCCTGTCGATTCAGGACCCGTGACAACTATTCGTATCTGTTTATTGAAAGTTTCCATAAATCAAAGTTCAACTTCATACATCTAAAAACCATTGACCACTTTATTTTGTTGAATGAGTTCTGCACTACCCTTTTACCAGAACATTTATTCAATTTTTATTCTTTGTGTCTGCACCGAAAAGTCAATTTTAACGCGAAGACACAAAGTCGCAAAGAATTAATATTTATAAAACAAAGATGCTCAATATGTTGTATTACTTCGTGTCTTTGTGTCTTCGCGTTTAAAGTTGATTAGAGTGTTTTCGGAGTAGTCTCTTCTTTTAAACCATTATTTTATTTGTTTCCTCAACAAAATCCTTCTTCCATTCTACAAAACCGATATAGGCCATCACGGTATATACGGCAAAAAGAATTACTGTAGGTAAAAGTCCCTTGTATATAAATAAGCCCATTGAAAATGCATCGACAAATATCCAAACCAGCCATTGTTCCAGAATCTTCCGTGCAAGCATCCAGGTGGCAACAATGCTGAGTGCAGTTGCTAGTGCATCGGCCTTTGGTACCTGTGAATCGGTATAATTTGTCAGAATATACCAGATCAGGAGAAAGATTAATATACTAATCCCAATCAATTGTATTCCCAACTTCAGGCTTAACCGGCTAATCTTTAAAGGCTCTGAATGATTCGACTGGTTACCCCTCAACCATTCGTACCAGCCGTAAATACTGATAACGACGTAATACATTTGAAGGCCCATGTCGGCATAAAGCTTTGATACCAGAAATACCCAGACATAAAGGATAGAAGTCAGTAAACCTACCGGCCAGGTCAATATGCTTTGACGAATGGAAAAAAAGATATATACAATACCTAGAATAGCTCCAAGAAGTTCAATATAATTTCCTGAAATCCATCTGATAATTAGTTCCATAAGAAATACATTTTTAAACAAGCCCCCTCCAAACCTCCCCCACAAGGGGAGGCTTAAAAAAACCCCGCACTCGGGTTTTAAGCCCTCCCTTGTGGGGCTCCGATAGTTATCGGAATTTTGGGAGGGGCTTGGGCTCCTATTTCCCGCTCAGAATCTTTTCGTAGGTTCCTTTTTGAGTAATGACTTCTACTGCTTTATTAATAGTCTCATCTTCAGCATTCATAATCTGGAAATAGTCGCTTACTGCGAACAAATCTCTCGCAATCAAGGCTTTTATCTGTCTTTTTAACAGAGGACGTGCAAATGCTACACTTTTCTCATCCCTTTTTACGACTTCGTTATCATCTTTACTAACAATTGCTTTGTCATTAACTGTCGGTTTCTTTTCACCTTTGCCTTTTACTGGGTCCACCTTTGCAGCCGTTGCTTTATTAACGCCTTCCTTATCTCCAGCTGCCATTATCTTTTCAATCATCTCATCGGTGACTTCAAACTTGCTGGTGAAAGTCTTAAAATCCGGATACTTCTTTTTAAAATTATCCCGATTCTCATCCATAATATCAAGCACACCTGTATAAACTACATTTTTACGAAGTAGATTATTGTAATAAGCGTAATACCTGGAAGTATCCATTGGGATAAAAATATCAGGCATAATGCCTCCACCACCATAAACCACCCGATTGCTGACTTTGGTGTTAAATTTCAGCAATTTATTCTGAACGATACTATCCTTCGAAAAGAGTTCCCCCTTTTCAATGCGGTGCAAATAATCTTTCTGATAGGCATCAACCCCTTCGGTATAGGGCTTTTGAATGCAACGACCGCTTGGAGTATAGTAATGAGCAGTAGTCAAACGGATCATCGAACCGTCAGTCAATGGGAATGGTTGCTGAACCAGTCCTTTCCCGAAAGATCGTCTTCCGATCAATATACCGCGATCCCAATCCTGAATGGCACCTGAAACAATTTCGCTGGCCGATGCTGAACCTTCATCAATTAATACAACAAGTTTACCCTGTTCCAATTCACCTTGTGCAGTTGCATTGTATTCCTTCTTTTCGGCATGTATTCCCTGGGTATAGACAATCAGTTTATAAGCCGAAAGAAACTGATCAGCAAGTTCTGTCGCTGCCGACAGATAACCTCCACCATTTCCTCGTAAATCCAGGATCAGGCTGTTTAGCTTTGAGCTTGCTTTCAAGGCTTTAATGGCATCCGTAAACTCGGCAGTAGTGGTTGCCGAAAACTTGTTCAATTTGATATAGCCAATATTATCGTTGATCATGTAGGAAGCATCGAGACTGTTAATTGGAATTTTATCACGAATGACCGTAAATTCAAGCAAATTACCTTCCCCTTTTCGATTCACCTTCATATCAACCTTAGTCCCTTTTTTACCACGCAACAAGTCGTAAACCTCTGTATTTTTCAATCCAATGCCTGCAATTTTCTTTGCATCGACCTGCACAATACGGTCCCCTGCACGAATCCCTACTTTTTCAGAAGGACCACCAGGAATAGTAGTTACAACCATAAGAGTATCCCGGAAAACGTTGAATGAGATTCCAACTCCTTCAAAATTGCCGGCCAGAGGTTCATTAGTTTTTTCAACTTCTGCCTTCGAAATATAAACTGAATGCGGATCGAGATTGCGTAAAACCTCAACGATTGCTTTCTCAGTCAAATCATCTACTTTGGTTGAATCTACATAATAGCTGTCAATCAGGCGCAGCAGCCGGTTAAATTTCATGGTATTGCTCTGTACATCCTGAGCTTTCAATTCGCCACTGCCTGCCAACATCACTATTCCCAGCAAAATTGAAATACCTGCTTTTCTATAATTAAAAATCATATGTATCTATTTTTCCGATTGGCATCTTTCAGAAAATCATGCAAGAAACCCAATCATATATTTATTGATCAGCAAAGATAACTGAATAAAT
>Ga0209697_10003049_pt1 | contig 23111 bp, 16 predicted proteins | sample AliMusrvi5mmetaG_FD_184115 | JGI IMG/M metagenome (GOLD analysis project Ga0209697, IMG submission 184115) | Freshwater lake bacterial and archeal communities from Alinen Mustajarvi, Finland, to study Microbial Dark Matter (Phase II) - Alinen... | ecosystem: Environmental > Aquatic > Freshwater...
CGCAGGAAGATCAAATTGGTTTACTGTCAGAAACGCAGGCAAACAGAGGACAAACAAAGCCTTGAGAGAACCTGAAAACCTAACTTAATTTCTGCGTTTCGTGGTCCAAACAATGGGGTCCACTTCTCTGTGCTAAGCTGGATAATCTGTTGCTAAATTTAAGAAAAGAACAAAAGGTAGTATGAAAAATATCTTATTGCGGGCGGAAAAGAATGTGGCATTTGATTCACCGGATCACCTTTGTCCATGGGGAACAATGCGGGACAATAGTGTAAATCCACTTTTTAATAGAAAACTTTGTCAATTATATAAAGATATTCCGGGATCATTGAGGGTTTTGGATTTGGGATGCTCGGGTGGTGGCTTTGTGAAAAGTTGCATAGACGATGGAATGTTTGCTATTGGGCTTGAGGGGAGTGATTTTTCAAAAAGGAATCGTCGTGCAGAGTGGCGCTCGATTCCCGAAAGCTTATTTACATGCGATGTATCGCATTCTTTTCAATTACTGGAGGATGATGAGAAAACTCCGAGCGCTTTAACATTTAATGTGATCACAATGTGGGAAGTGATTGAGCATATTGCTGAAGAGGATCTGTCACAGTTAGTGAAAAACGTAAGCAGTCATCTTGCTTCGGGTGGAATTTGGGTCATGAGTGTCTCGCCAAATGAAGAGATCCTTAATGGCATGCGTTTGCATCAGACCGTTCACCCGAAGGCTTGGTGGCTTGCAAAGTTGCAAAGCTTGGGATTTGTATATCGAGAGGATATTGTCGGTTATTTCAATACCCAATATGTGCGGGGGCCCAAGTATGGGGGGCCTGGTAGTTTCAATTTGGTTTTGGCGAGAGCTGGGGACACCGATCGGCCTATTGTGCCAAAACTTTCATGGCGTGAATTTCTTTTTGATCAGTGGGTCCATTCTTTTCCGCACAGGGTATTGAAAACAATTATACTGGGGGAGATTTATATATGACTCTTCCGCAAGTCAAGGGCAGCCTGAGGAGGCACATAGCGAGTGGTACTGTGGCTGGCGTTTTGTGTCTACTGGCCGTTATTATTTTCAACGGGTTATGCAACGAGCGTAACGTGATGCTGTCAACGGATGATAATATTGGTGCTCTCGCGGTAGTAAAGCAGTCGATGCCGTTAAACTTTTTTGGAACATGGAGTGATTCTGCGCTTATGGGTTCTGGCGGTGGGCTTCTGCAGCCTGCTTGGATTAACTTTTGGTTATGGGTGTTTCCGGTTAGAGGGTTCATGAACGGAATTCATGCTCTGGACATGTTGGTTGGGTCAGCATTTCTGATCCTTTTCCTGCGCCGATTTAAACTTAGTATGCTGGCGGTATTGGTGGCATCTATAATCTGTTTTTGGATAGGTTCTAATTTAACGCTTATCTATCCCGGGCATATACCTAAATTTGGCATCTTGATGTTCGCTCCTGTGATCTTGTGGTGCATTACCCGATGCGTTGAATCAAAAAAATGGGTTTGGGCTATAGTGGCTGGTGGTTCAGTTGGGCTGATGTTTCTCGAACAGATGGATGTAGCCCTGTTTTTTGGAATATTTCTGGGGGCATATGCCGTTTTTAAGGTGTGTCGAATGACAGATGTTTCCTGGGCAAGGCGAGTTGGTTTATATTTGGCGCCAATGGGATTGATGGCTCTTTGGGTTGCGGGGCCAACTCTCCTTCAGGGGTATGCTCAAAACATTACGGGTGTGTCTCAGGTCAGTGATGAAAACCCTCAAGCCAAATGGGAGTATGTGACCCAATGGAGTTTCCCTCCTGAAGAGATGCTTGCGCTGGTTGCGCCGGGATATGTTGGTTGGCGCAGTGGTGAGCCAGAAGGGCCTTATTGGGGGCGAATGGGGCGTTCAGCGGAATGGGAAAGCACGCGGCATGGCTTCATGAACTTCAAGCTCGACGACTGGTATGTTGGTGTGATTCCCGTTGTGCTTTCTTTTGCTGCTGTCCTTTTTGCCATATTTCAGAGAACAACTACTGAAAAAAGGCTAGTGAAGAGTGTGAATGAATCTGAATTTGTTGATGCTCAGGCCGCTAGTGATCGTAAGGCTGAAATCTTTTTCTGGGGCGGTGTTACTGTTATTGCTCTGCTTCTTTCGTTTGGTAAATATTTCCCTCTATATGCGGTATTTTATCAGTTTCCAGTCGTGAATAATATTCGTGCTCCCGTGAAATTCCTGCAAATTGCGCAATTAGGATTGAGCATCCTTGCGGCTTATGGATTGGATGAAGTATTGCGGCGCCGGACCAATGGTAGGTTGGTACCTTCTTGTTTTTCAGTCTGAACATTTGTATTTTTATTAAAAGTGAGCTTTTAAATGAGAATGAATGGGGAGATGTTTGAATGACAAATGTACTTGTGACAGGTGGTGCGGGTTATCTTGGCTCAATTATGGTTCCCTACTTATTGCAGCAGGGGTATTCCGTGACGGTTGTGGATTCTCTTATGTATCGGCAAGCCTCTCTTCTCGACTGCTGTGCTCATGCGAATTTCAACATTGTACGCGGGGATTGCCGTGACGAACGGGTGATCAAAAAACTCATTTCTAAAGCGGATGCCATCATCCCCTTGGCGGCTCTCGTCGGAGCACCGCTGTGTGATCGGGATTGTATTGCAGCGGAAACTACAAATCGTGACGCTGTACTAATGCTTGATCGGTTGCGCAGTCCATCGCAGATGATGCTCATACCGATCACGAATTCTGGTTATGGAATCGGTGAAAGTGGCAAGTTCTGCACGGAGGAAACGCCTTTACGTCCCATTTCTCTCTATGGGAAAACGAAGGTAGAGGCAGAGCAGGTCGTTTTGGCCGGGGGGAATGCCATTAGTTTCAGGCTGGCTACCGTATTTGGGGCAGCTCCTCGGATGCGCACGGATCTGCTGGTAAACGATTTTGTCTATAGGGCGGTCTTTGATAGGACGGTGGTGCTTTTCGAAGCTCATTTTAAGCGCAATTACATTCACGTCAGGGATGTTGCGCGGGTCTTCGAATTTGGTATCAAGAATTATTCAACCCTTGTAGGCAAGCCTTATAACGTAGGTCTTTCCGACGCTAATTTCTCCAAGGCGGAATTGTGTCAGAAGATTCAAGCTTACATTCCTGGGTTTGTCGTCGTTCAATCCGATATCGGCGAGGACCCCGATAAGCGTGATTATATTGTGAGTAACGCCCGCATTGAGGCGGCTGGCTGGATGCCTGCGTGGACGCTTGATGATGGTATTCGTGAACTAATTAAGGCATATCAGATTATAAAGAACAATCAATATGCCAATATCTAGTGGGGAATTCTCTAATATGATTTGCCGAGTATGTGATGGAACAAATTTGGAATTAGTCATTAATTTAGGGCAGCAGCCTTGGTGTAATCACTTTTTGAAGCCTGCAGAGGTGGGGCAGGAGAAGTTTTACCCCTTGCATGTCGTTTACTGTCACGATTGCTGCACGGCTCAGCTCGACTATACTGTTCCCAAGGAGGTCATGTTTGGAGATCATACCTATCTGTCCGGGACGACCCGTACTTTGCGGGAACATTTCCGGCAAGTGGCTGAGGTGGCTGATCGCCAGTTCTTTTCTAATGTGCCGGGGAAATCGGTGCTCGATATCGGATCCAACGACGGCACGCAACTTCGAGAATTTCAGGCGTTAGGGTACGATGTACTTGGGGTTGAATCCTCCAAGTCAACGGCCCGTATTGCGGTTGAGGCCGGTGTGCCGACCGAAAATTCGTTTTTTAATCTCAATATGGCCTGCCGGTTAAATCGTAAATTCCATCTTATAAATGCCTCAGGGGTATTTTTTCACTTGGAGGAATTGCATTCTGTTACTGATGGCATCCGTGAAGCGTTGCGCGACGATGGCGTTTTTATCGTGCAATTTCTTTATATGAAGCTAATTCAAGATAATTTGGCTTTTGATCAGATTTATCATGAGCATCTTCTTTATTATACCTTGCGATCACTGGAAACGCTTCTAAATCGTCATGGGCTTGCGCTGTTCGATGCACATATAGCGACCATTCACGGCGGTTCAGTTGTGGCTTACGTCACTCATCAGAAAAGGGCCGTTCCCTCTGCGCGACTTCAACAACTTCGAACCGATGAGGATAATGCTCGTGCGAATGACATTGCCACCTATCGCGGATTCTTTAAGCGTCTGGAAGTCATGAAAACGCATAATATTGATTTTCTGAGTCGGGCTAAAGTGGGGGGGAAGCGGATTTATGGATTTGGTGCCCCTGCAAAAGGAAATACCTTGCTCAACTATTTCGGCATTGGGACCCAATACCTCGACTGCTTGGTGGAGAAAAACGAACTTCGCCGGGGATTGTTTTCGCCCGGTATGCATATCCCCATTGTGATTGAACGGGAACTCGTATTGTCTCCGGATATCTATTACGTTCTGGCATGGAACTTTAAAAAAGAAATTCTTCAAAATAATCAAAGCTTACTTGCAAGTGGGGTTCAGTTCTATTTCCCTGTAAACCCTAAGGAAGGATAACACCGCGTGCGTGCATTTATTTCAGGTAGTGGGGGATTCCTTGGACAGCATTTGTGCGTTTCCTTGAAAAATCGTGGATGGACTATCGATGCTCCGTGCTCTTCGGAGTGCGACTTGACGCGCGAGGGTTCTTTAGAACCGTGGTCAGGAAATAAATATGACCGTATCTTTCATCTGGCTGCCTGGACTCAAGCGGGTGATTTTTGTCTAAGACATTCCGGAGAGCAGTGGATAATCAATCAGGCCATCAATACCCGCATGCTTGAGTGGTGGCCACGCGCCCAGACACAGGCTAAATTCATAGCCATTGGTACGAGTTGTTCGTATGCCCCCGATCTGCCGTTGGTAGAGGAAAACTACCTGCGCGGGACACCGATTAATGGTCTGTTTACCTATGCTATGACTAAGCGTATGCTCTATGTCGGTTTATTGGCAATAAAACGGCAATATGGTTTGCGTTTCCTTCATGTTGTGCCATCCACACTATACGGGAGCGGTTATCATACCGACGGACGACAAATGCATTTCATTTTCGACCTCATTCGCAAAATTCTTAGGGGTAAAAAGTACGGTGAGGAGGTTGCATTATGGGGGAATGGCTTGCAGCGGCGAGAAGTCGTTCATGTTGATGATTTTGTCAGAATCTTGATGGAGTTGGATGGACGCGTGGAAGACGAGTTGATTAATATTGGCGCGGGTGAGGAATACAGTATTCGTGAATTTGCGACGCGTATCTGTGCCTTAGTTGATTATCCGGAGGCGCGTATTCAGTATGACCTTTCCCGTTACGTTGGTGCGACGTCGAAATGTCTGGATGTAACGAAATTGAGGTCGCTTATTCCTGATCTGCAACTAACTCCCCTGAATAAAGGGTTGGAATCAACGATTCATTGGTTTATGGAGAATCAATCCACCGTACTGCGTGCGGAGGCCTCATGATTATCTGCCAAACCCCTTTGCGCGTGAGTTTTTTCGGGGGGGGAACCGACCTCCCTGAGTATTTCGAGCAACATGGTGGTGCAGTACTTGGAAGTGCCATCGATAAGTTTATCTACCATTCTGTAACCCGCTTCCCCTCCGAACTTTTTGAACACTCTGTGAGGTTGGCGTACAGCAAGGTAGAGCATGTTCGTTGTGTTGATGATATTGAGCATAAACCATTCCGTGAGATCTTGAAATTCGTCGGCATTGAAAAAGATATTGAAATCAGCCTGGCGGCTGACCTACCGGCTTTTTCAGGACTTGGCTCTTCCTCCAGTTTTACGGTAGGTGCCTTAAATGCCCTGAATGCCTACAAAGGTAAATTTGTTACGCGTTACGAATTGGCGCGTATGGCCATTCATATTGAGCGTGATCGTCTTGGTGAAGCAGTTGGGTGCCAAGATCAGATATTTGCGGCGTTTGGCGGGATTAATTTGGTTGAATTTATTAGCCGTGACAACTTCATTGTAAACCGAGTGGTCATATCTGCCCAACGCATTCAGGAACTGAACGACAGTTTGCTGCTGTTTTTTACTGGCGTCAAACGACGGGCCTGCGACATCGAGCGCCGAAAAATTAATAACATCGATCAGATTCGGGGGAGCCTTCTAAACATTCATCGGCTTGTGGAAAAAGCCCACGTCCTATTGACGGGTAACGTTTCGTTAACCGGATTCGGCGAATTGCTTGATGAGACATGGCGGCAAAAGCGTGAGCTCGATTCGGCGATGAGCCAGCCGCAGGTTGAGCTTATGTATGAAAGAGCTAAGACTGCTGGTGCGATTGGGGGGAAGCTGCTTGGTGCGGGGGGTGGGGGATTTATGCTTTTCTTCGTTCCTGCAGACTGCCAAGCTAAAGTGCGGCATGCGTTGGCTGATTATTATGAGGTTCCTTTCCGTCTAAATGCTCCTGGCAGCAGCATTATTCATTCATAACCCTCAAGGATTGATCATGAGGCAAAATCATGGAATCGCGTCAAATTAAAGTACAAATCATCAGTCCCTGTTTAACGTCAGCTGCTGATGCGCCCTACAGCACACGCATGCGCGCTCGTGCCATGCAAGCAGCCGGCTTGGATGTTGAGGTATTTGCCTATCCTGATGTTTATCCAGAACACGCAGGCGACTTGGGTGTAAATTATAGCGGTATCCATGCGGAGGTCTCCGAAGATAGTTACCGCCGTGCGCAAACTCGCAGCCGGCGTTGGGGTGCTTACTGGGGTCTTATTTTCGAGCCCTATTTAGTCATGAATGCGGGTTGTCGGCGTGCCTTAAAGCGAAAGTGCGATATTGTTTATATTGCAGATGTCGAACCATGGGTGACGCTCATATTTTGCCTTCAACTCAAGATGCAACAATATCCCTTGCCGATTGCCGGGCAAACGCCTGGCCAGTATATGGGATTCATGAAAGTACCCTTATTACGCACCAAGGTTCGATATGGGTTGAATTACTTTGCGTCGCGTTTCTTGCCCCATTTCATGGATTTATTGGGAACATCGAGACACATCCTGAGTACGTTGAAAATTGATAAAAGTCCTCGCGCACATGTGATGTTAGAGGGGCATGAGAATCGTATTGGATGGCGTACAGTGTCGGAGGCTCGTGCTATTCTCGGACTGCCGACTGATGTGCGCATGATACTGCTCTTTGGGGTGGCAGGTAGAGGGAAGGGGGCTGATATCCTAATTCGGGCATTGGAAAATGTGCCTCCTGACATCATGGTTTGTATTGTTGGCAAAACGGGGGGGCTATACGAATCATCATGGGGTGATGTGTCAAAGTTGCGTCAGGCTGGTTGGTGTGAAAACCGACTTCGTATTGTCGATCGTTTTGTGACTGAAGAGGAAATGCAGAACTACTACGCGGCCTGTAATGCCGTTGTAATTCCCTATCGTGCGCCATTTGTTGGGACAAGTACACATTTGCGACGTGCCTCCGAGCATGGCAAGGCCATTATTGCCTGTGATCAATATCACATGGGTGGTTGTGTGAGGGAATACGGGCTGGGCTTGACTTTTGATCCTGATAGTTCTGCGTCCCTAGCAGAAAAACTTCTTGTTTTCAAGGATAAACCCCAAAGCTGGTTCGATCAGATCTTAATAAACTCGCAGCATCTTTTGGCAGAAGAATCCTGGGAAAGAATAGGGGTGAAATACCGGGATTTATTCGATGAAATGATGAAGTATACGCGAAACCGCAATCAAGTGGTTTAAGCTGTTAATCATTTCTGCCGTCAGCTGGGTTTCCAGCCATAGGCGGTCAAATGGCAAGGGAACGCAGAGATGGTGTTGTACCCCCATTCCCGGAGTTGCTTTTCCACCCGCCTGCTAGTGTTTTCACCATCCCGCATGTGATAGGATGCGATGCAAACATTCGCCTGATTGTTTTTCAGGGTTTGTTCGCATCCTTTGAGTGCTTCAAGTTCTGCACCTTCAATGTCCATTTTGAGTACATTGATTTTGGAGATACCAAGGCGCTCCAATTCTGTATCCAGTCGGGTCACCTTAACCGTGAGATCCTGACCGTCTACGCCGCCACTGATGCAGGCGGCTCCCGAGGTGAAGCCTTCTGTTCCTGCCCGGAAGGTTAGGTCTCCCTCAGAGTTCCACAGCCCTTTTTCAATAATAATGACATTATCCATCTCGCCGCACAAATTAGCCCGCAGTCGCTCGAGATTCTGTGGGTCAGGTTCGAAGGCTAGGACTTTACCGGTCGATCCCACCTTTCGAGACGCGTAAACCGTGTAGTCTCCCGTGAAGGCACCCGCATCGACAACAATATCGCCGGGTTGGATTTCGCGAAAATACTCATATCCAACGAGGGGGCAGGTTCGCCTCAAAAAATGGGGGGCCATGGGGGATTGTGCTACCCAGAAACGGAAAGCATTCTTCGCTCGGTTCTCAGGTATCTTGTCAAATAAAGACTGCATTAAGCCCATGGGTCAAGGTTTCCTTTCAAAGTAATTTTCATCATACTTGATTCCTGCAAGTTCTAGCAAGGGAATGGCCATTGCGGCGGCCGCCTTGTCGATGTTGAAGTGCCGGGCGCAAAGTACGCCCGACTGGATCCCGAAGTCCTTACGTTTCTGCTCATTGTGTGCAAGTTCAAGAAACTTAGATTTAAACTCATTCATATCCTGCGGGTCAAATAACAGTCCGCTCTGGCCGTCCACAATGATTTCTTCAATACCCTTTAGTTTTGCCGCCAGTATGGGGAGCCCAATGGCCATCTCGTGCACCAAGGTATCGGTCAGGTGGAAATCGTCGGATGACTGCCCGATCCGCATTACCAATCCAATGTCCCCGGCATTCAGTGCCCGATTGACTTCTTTTTCACCGGGCAACCAGCCGGTGAAGATCATATGGTTGGACAATCCAACGTCACGGCTGAGCGCTTTGAGCGATTCCAGTTCAGGGCCTGATCCGATGAGCAAAAACCGCCAGTCAGGAAGTTGTTCGCGAATTTCGGCCAAAGCCCGGATGATTCGGTCATTACCCTTGTTGGGATGCAACACCCCGTGATGAACCAGAACTAGAGTATTGGGGGGGATATTGAACTTTCGTCGCGATTCGTCCCTGCTGCCGGGGAAGTAAATGTGGGCATCGCATGGATTATAGACAGGGCATATCCTGGCAAAGGGAATTCCCCGCCCCGCGAGGAATGTTCGGGTGTAATGTACTTTTGTAAAGATTAGGGGGATGCGTCGCCATGTATAGTAATCAAGCCATTCGATCAAGTTGGTGATGGGGCGCATCCAGGGATGTCGTTCAAAATAGATGTTGAGGAAAAAATCAGCGACGGTGATGGCGACCGCTTGGCCGAAAAACAACCTGGCGATCAGCGGGGTCAGGGGTAGGGTTTCATCCATGAACACGACATCCACCCCCATCAGTCGGCAACGGAGTGCGATAAGGGGAAGTGCCAGATACCAGATGAGGGTTCCTGAGATTTTGTTCCGCATCGATGAGCGGTTTAACGTGAAGGGCAGATAGTGAAGCGTAGCGCGGGTTACAAGGGTGTTGTGAACTTTTGTTCGTGTTTTGAGCCCAAAATAATGGACTTCGCAATAAGGCGAAAGCATCTCGATGAGTCGGGGAATACAATGGCCGCCGGCAATGATATGATCAGCAGGCCCATAACGATGCCAAAAAGCGATTTTTTTCCTTGAGGGAGGCTGTTCTGTACCGGTCATCTTTCCCCCTTTGTGAGGATCTCTCGCACATGCCGAGCAATGGCTAGCGAGGCGGTCAAACCGGGGGATTCCATGCCAATAAGATTGATGAAGTTCGGAAGGCCATTGGCTGCTTCGTGACGGATGATGAAATCCATCACTCCTGCCCCTTTGAGCTTTGGTCGGATTCCTCCTATATCGGGTATAAAACGGGATTCGTCCAGTCCGGTGATGATTTTGCAAGCAGATTTGGAAAAAGCGGCTTTTTTCTGTTCATCGACGGTATAATCTAAGCGGTCAACAAATTCGGTGTCGGGCCCGAATCGGAGTCGGCCGCCCAGATCCAGTGTGGCGTGGACTCCAAGTCCGGTCAAATCCTTGTGGGGCACGGGATAGATGAGTCGGTGTATTGGTGCGGTGCCTGCATAATAGAAATAGTCGCCTTTGCAGTAGTGGAGCCGATACCCCAAGGACTCCACATCTAGGCCGGCCAATTGGGCCACATGGTCTGCATGGAGTCCGGCAGCATTAATAACGATTTGGGTCCGAAACCGAAATTCATCATCCCCTACGCAAATCTCGTAATCATTTCCATGGAGCGTGATACTTTTTGCCTCACTGTTGAAAGCGAATAGGACGCCGGAATGATCGGCTTCGTGATAGTAACTTGCCATCAATGCATGGGAGTTGACGATGCCAGTGTCCGGTGACCATAGCGCCATGACTCCCGGGACATGGGGTTCCCAGTCTGTGATTTGTTTGGAATCAATAATGGTTAAATTCTTGACCCCGTTGTCGCAGCCTTTTTCGTAAAGAGCCTGAACCTGTTCGATTTCATGGATAGTTGTGGCTACGATCAACTTTCCCAATTTCTGGTGGGGGATGTTGCGGGAATGGCAATAGTCGTACAGTCGCCGGGCACCTTCAACGCAAAGTTTGGCTTTCAAGGAATCCTTTGGATAATAAATCCCGGAATGGATAACTTCGCTATTACGGCTGCTGGTCTCACACCCAAAATGGTCGTTTTTCTCGAGGACGATGATATCGGTAAATTGGTTGGAAAGCTCACGCGCAATCGCCAGCCCAATTACACCGGCGCCAATGATGGTGACTTGTGTTTTTTCCATATGGTCGGAACCTATTGTCTACCAAAGTCTGAAATTGCCAATACGCGAGAGGTACCAATTTAATAATACAGTGTCTAATCGTAATCCTTCAGCCCTATTGAGGTCAAGGTATTGGCGGGATGTCCGACGTTACCCTGCCCAACTATCATCAAATTGGCCAGATGCAATAATAATCACTATACCCTAACTGCGCCATTTTCGCATTTGCTTGAAGTTCTGACTGACTCGATTTTTCCTGTTCCCGCTATTGACAGGCATCTTCCTGATCCCTATAGTCTGCCATCTTTTCGGGCGATTAGCTCAGTTGGTTAGAGCACTACCTTGACATGGTAGGGGTCGTAGGTTCGAGTCCTATATCGCCTACCAGCCTAAATTTGGGCTGGTACCTTCCCGAAGAGCCCAAATATTTCCCAACATTCCTTAGCAAACTCCCATGTTTTTCCATAATCGGGAAACAAATGGGTGTTGGGGGGCGTTTTTACCCTTTTTGCCCAACTGGACGATTTACTGGACGATTTGAAGGGGCATTGGCGGTGAAATTGCGTCGTGGATTACCAATATACCTGTCAGGTGTACCAAGCGCCAAGGAAGGCACTAAGGCTATTGGAGAAGATGAAGGGCAAAACAGTCTACCGGACTCGGATGTACCCCTCCAGAAGTCAATATTCCAATGTCATTCAGCCGTTCAAATTGAGGAACGATCACTCTCCCTTTGTTTCCGTATTCCCGCCCCAATTCTGCAATGTATGGATAACAATATTCAACATTGGAGACGGAATGAAAGACAGCGAGAAAATTGACGGACTTAGGACAGAGTACCTGGCCGCAATGGCAGAACTGAGCGGACTGGCAGTTGACCGGGCTTCACATTTGCCCAGTGATATGGGGATGAACGCACTACGGTCAGCACAGGATACAGAAGAATCGAACAAGGCGGTCGCCAAAATCACCCGGCAAATAGCAATCGTCAACATCATGGACATCGCTCCTCGCTGAACAGAATCAGAAGCGGCAATAGAGCTCGATTCGCCCATAAAAGACTGGCGATCGTGCTCTATCTCGGAAGCTCTGTTTACCTTTGATGGGTTGCGAGCATACAAGAAAGCCATAAACTGTAGTATATCCTTGTAGTCATTGCTGTTGATCTGATCATAGCGACCGCTTGATATGGTGCGGATATGTGTTGCATATGTCCCTTCAAGATCACAAAAGAATTTTTCAATGCCGAAGTCTTGATGACCATTGACGACAAACGTGTAAAGGTGTTTTTCAAATGCGGTCTGCTCCGGTTTACAGTGACGGGTAGTCTTTTTTTTGAGATCGAAAATATGAATATGCCCATATTGATCACAAAAATGCTTCAAATACGCTTTTGGAATAAAGTGCTGTTTGATTGGATCGCTATTTTGTGGTTGCCGTTTCATCTAGTGAATGAATAAATCCGCTTGCCAATGACCATGACTCAAGGAAGGGTGTTTGGTCAATCCTCATCACTCAAAGAGGGCGGACACTATTTGACTGTGTGCTTGTGCAAAGATGGGTCTTCAAATAACGGGATGAAATCAATTTATGGCAGGGTGACAGACAGTGTGTCTTCTCGTTTTGTAAATCACGAGATAGATGATCCGATAAAGGGAATGCGGCAATATGAAAAACAATGCTTTCCATAACCCGCTTCTTATTTACTGAAGCCAGGTCAAGGGATGGGTTGGGTTTAATAATAATTGCATAAATTGATGCAGACAGGGAAAATACGGTATCAGCAAAACCCTGATAGCGAATCAGGTTTTTGCCTATTGCGGGAAACGTGATTTATTGTGATTATTCAACAAGTCAACGGATGAGGTGGTGTGTCCCCCCGATATCAAACCCCCTTTGGTAGATGCAAAAGTCGTAGCCGCAAGATTAGGCTTCGCATCCTCACCACCTCCCGTTGACTTTTTGTTTTATGAGTCCAAAATCGTGAAGAATCGTGGTAAACGAAAGCCGATAAAACCGAGAGGGTAATGATGTTTGGAAAACAGTTGAAGGGCAAGGGTCGGAAACGGTTACTCACCATTTCATTGTTTGCCACGGTGGGCGTACTGGCAACGGTGCTGGTTGTATGGGCTGGTACGGGTTTGACCAGGAAAATCATCTCCGAGCGTCAGGCTGAACTGATCGAGGAACTCAAAAGCAACTTTGCAGACAGCCCCGCCTTCCTTGTGGAGCGGCTGTTTGACATGCAGAATGACTCCATCAACTTGTTTGTTCCCGGTATGCCCAATCCTGTCTGTTTCTCCGCAGGCATGTTCTCCTTCGATCCAAAGGCTTTCCCCGAATCATTCCTGAAGGGACTGGTATATGAGCCTGAGCATGGGAGTCCTGTTTACCACCTGAAACTACGGGAAGTCAGGGCAACTCGTGAGATTGAAGTGCTGGATGCGGATGGAAAGGTTTTCTATGTGTTCAAGCCGAGGTCTGATTACGATCCCCTTTGGCTGGCTAAGCGGAAACACCCTGAGATTTTCAAGGCGGACTTTGAATCCCAGAGACGTGTCTTTGTTGAGGAGTGCATGGAGCCCTCCCACGTTGAGATGACGATAGACCTGATTCCCGAAGACTATGTGGAGGTTTATGCCGAGGAAACGTTTTCATCTTTATTGGATGTCCTGCTGGCGACGGATACTGAAAAGGCAACCTCATCAACTGTAACCACTTTATCCAAGTCATCGTCAACGTCATTATTATCTGGCGGAATGACCATGATGATGCGGATGGCGGGTTCCGATACCAATATTGTTTTTTCAAAAATCGGACCAGTCAGTTCCGGTATGCTTTTCCGTGTGGATTATCCTGATACACTGACCAACCGGCTTGAGGTGATCGTCAGCACGAACCTGTTGGATCGACACCGGTGGGTTGTTGAGACGAATCTGGTGACAGCGGGCACGAACTCACTGTTATGGGTTGATTTAAGTGCAACAAATTTGGCAGGGACTCCCGACAAGTTTTACTGGATTGGAAGTTCCGTAGATAACGATGGGGATGGTGTTGAAGATGGTCGGGAAGTGATCATTTATCACACCAATCCGAATTCGCTGGACTCCGATAATGATGGGCTGGTGGATGGATATAGCGGCGTAGTTTCAACCAATGCATATCCCGGTGGTGTTACAACAAATGGCAGTCCTTATGTTGAGGGCGAATTGTCTTGGGGCACCGACCCTTCAAAATTCGACACCGATGGGGATGGTATGGGAGATGGCTGGGAGGTGGCTCACGGGCACAATCCTCTTGATCCAAACGACCCTCCCAATGTTTCAGGAACAGTGCTTTATTCCGGTCATCAAACGGGAACTTTATGGGTGGTGGCGGTGACGGATTCCAACAGTTGGTCCACTGCGCATTGTTACACTTCAACAGCGTCCTCCTTCCCTCAGACGTATCTCATTCCTGATTTGGAACAGACGAATTACTGGATCAAGTCGTGGTTGGACAGCAATGGCGATGGACAGACCAATGCTACAGAGGCTTTGGGCACCTATACCAATGTTTCAAGCATCATCACCAACCGTGTCATTGGGCAGGACATCACACTGGTTGATCCTGATTCTGATAATGATGGACTGCCTGACTGGTGGGAAATCCATTGGTTCGGCAGTACCACCAATTATGATGGGAGTGCAGACCCTGATGGAGATTTATATACGAATCAGGAGGAATATGAGGCTGGTACAGACCCCACGGACATTTCCAGCCATCCCTGGAATATTAGCGGCACGATTACCTATGCCGGTCCCCAAACAGGAACGATCCATGTTGTCGCCTGCACCAATGAGACTGACTGGGGCTGGGTTTATTCCGTTACCCTTACCAATGTGGGCTCTTACACCATTACTCATCTGCCACCCAACACGGATTACTGGATTCGAGCGTGGATGGACAGCAATGGGGATGCACTTCCGACATCCTGGGAGGCATGGGGAAGCCACAACAGCAATCCGGTATTTCTCGATTCCAACCTCACTGGACAGGATATTTCCATGCTTGATCCGGACCAGGATGGGGATGGCTTGCCCGATTGGTGGGAAGTTCTCTACGGGCTGGATCCGACAGGAGGTGGCGAGGATGGGGCGGTGGCATGGTGGAAAATGGATGAAGGTTCAGGTACCAATGTCCTTGATGAAACAGCCAATGCCAATAATGGGGTTCTGAAAAACGGTACCAATGCCTGGGTGAGCGGAATCATCAGCAATGCCCTATCTTTCAATGGAACCAATGCCTATGTCGAGGTTCCTGACAGTGTTTCCCTGAAACCCGATGCGGTGAGTGTGGGGATGTGGATTACCCCTTCCAGGATTTATACCAACGGAACTGCCATGTTCTTGAGCAAGCGGGTTCCAAATGGGAGTGCTGGTTACAGCCTTGGATATGAGAATGGGAAAGTGGTTTTCACCTTCTGTTCCAGTGGTGCAAAATCTTTGGGCTATTCCTGTGCCCTTACCTCCGGGGTTCCTGTGCATGTGGCTGGCTCCTTTGGTGGAACGCTTCAGTCGCTTTTCATCAATGGCTCGCAGGTTGTTTCGACTAACTATGACTGGGGTAGCGGGTTTGGGACGGTTGATCAAGATACCAATGTCTTGCGTTTAGGTTCGGCATCTGGTGCAACCCCTACCAATTTCTTTGCGGGAATGTTGGATGATGTGAGGGTATTCCCTGGTGGCTGGACAACCAATGAAGTGAAGGCCGTCTGGGAACTGGGGGCTGACCCGGATGGCGATGGGCTGAGCAATACCGAAGAATATAAGCATGGTACAAATCCGACCAATAGCGATACGGATGGAGATGGGCTAACTGATGGAAGCGAGGTCTATTTGTTTGGCACTGATCCGACGCATGTGGTCAACGCCACTTTACCTTTTGAAACCGGATTTGAGGCAACAAATGGCTTTGTTTCTGGTGCCTTAAATAACCAACAAGGGTGGATTACCTTTCCCGTCGGTGACATGTCTGTGCAGTCTTACATGCCCCATTCCGGTGCTCAAGCTGTCTCAGGGCAAGGGCTTTCCTCTCTGTCATCTCACGGATTGGCATCAACGGCAGCGGTGGTGACGGCGGAAGCTTGGATTTATTGGAACGCGACTCAATCAGTGCCACCAACCAATTTGCCATCAGGGACAACGACACTGGTTAGTTTTGATGCCGCCCAAGGTGTCGTAGCCTTCAATGGCGACGGGTATGGTAGTGGTTCATGGATAACAGCCTCCAACACGTTACTTGTTTCCCAATGGGTGGATTTGAAGGTCGAGCAAAACTATACGAATCGAACATGGCGTTTATGGGTCAATGGTGTCGAAAAATTAAGTGGTTTAGGCTTCAAGGATAATACCCCGGCTCGATTGAGGGCAGTCAACATGCAGGATGGAACGGCAGGGCCACTATTCATGGATGATTTGAAAGTGGGGGCGCAATAATGAAAAAAGGATTAACCATGCGAGTACTTGTTTTTGTTGCCTCTGTTCTATTGGCTGGCCAATTGTTGGCTCAAGACACCATTGGTTGGCAATTTTGTACTCTGGATGCGACTACCAATGACGTTGGTATCCAGGGATTCAACGATGCTGCTGGCACAACGATTACGACAAACGAGACAGAGGCCACCCCGGAAATAGTTGCGCTTGCCCGATCACTTCAAAATGATCCTGTCCTGATTTATGATTATGTCAGGAATCATATCGAATTTGGCCCGCCAACTTACGGACTTCACAACGGTGCACATGGCTGTCTCATGGCGGGACGGGGCAGTGATGCTGATCAAACGGCGCTATTGGCGGCCCTCCTTCGTGTTGCAGGATATACGACGCGTTTTGCTCAAGGACGCGTGACATATAAGAGAGCCGATCTGGCAAATTGGCTTGGCACTGGCGAAAGTAACGTTGAGCATTTTATGTTAAATTGCGGATACCCATCCGTATCTGCATCAGGAACCAATTGCGTTGTCACCAGATTTTGGGTGGAAATGCTGAATGGTTCAACGTGGGTGCAACTTGATCCAGCCTATAAGGAATATGGGGCAACCAACAGTATAGATCTAGCGTCAATCATGGGGTACAACCAGACCCAGTTTCTGGCTTCCGCAATACAGGGGGCGTCATCGACGACAAACTACGTTCAATCCATGAACGAGACCAACATCGCCGGATTATTGACGGGCTATACCACAAATTTATTGTCCTATGTTCAAGGCGCTGGGGCTAATTTTGGGCTGGCTGAATTATTAGAAGGGCGAAAGGTCATACCTTTTGTAACAACATCGTTACCTACCAACATGCCGCATGCCTTAGCGGTATCTTTGTCCGACACACAGGATCAGTTTTTTACGAATCTCGTTGTGACGGTTCGAATCCAACATCAAGGAATAGATGTTACTTTCAAGGGGTATACTATCGCTGCGCGTCGACTATCGCTCACTTACAATGCAGCCGATAGTTATAAACCCCAGTTACGGTTGGACGGGGCACTAATTGCTACGGGAACAGCCACAACAAGCGGAAATACCTATAACGTCTCCACAATCATTGATAACCCCTACAACACGGCCGGATGGGCCGACCCAACGATAAATAAGACGTTAACAAGTGGTTCAACTTATATAATCTTATGCGATTTTGACGGTAGTTCCGCTCGGTTGGTGAAAAAACACAATCTTGCGCTTTCCCAGAGCATACAGGGTGGAGCGTCCGCTACGAGTGAAGCCGTGTTGGCCGGGGGGCTCTATGTCTCATCGTTAGTGGGGCTACGGCAATGGCAACTTTCCCGTCAGTTGATTGCTCGACTAGCCAACTGTACCGCCGTATTTCATTTCTTTGGGGGCGTGTTTGCGCAGGAAAGTGGTTATTATGTAGATCTTCCCGCAGTTGGGACTATAATATCTAAGAAAGGTGTAGTTGCGGATGAGACAACATGCATAATTGCCTCATCATTCAGTGCCAGTGCGCTTGAACATGGTGTTCTTGAGCAGGCCCAAGGCAAGTCCAAAGTTGCCGTGTCTACAATTAAACTGCTGCAATTGAGCAATGCCAGCGGTAAAAAAACATTCATCGCTACTTCAGCCAATTGGGCCACTATAATTCGCCCAAATCTGACTAACTATACATCTTCACTTTCGCAACTCGATTCGTATATCGCACAAGGCTATACGCTGGTTCTCCCGCAAGATGGAAATATCCAGCTAAACCAATGGAAAGGGAGCGGTTATGTCGTTTTGGAGCCAAGTGCCATTGTGATGGCCATTAATGGTAATCTCAACGGTGGATATGGAAGTAATTTCGGTACTTTTTCGTCAGGTACAGCTCAAAACATTTGTTTCAATGCTTATCAAGTGCAGGCTTACGATGTGCCCGCCTCGACATCGATTGATCCCGTCGATTTGAGCACGGGTGATTGTTTGTCTGAACGAAATGATCTCACGGTAGGAACTGGGGATGTCGATAAGCTTGGGTTTTCGCGTAAGTACAACAGTGGTCGCAGTTTGCTCAAGAGTGCGGCTGGATATGGTTGGACCCACAACCATGATGTTCGCGCTACGCCCGTAAGCCACGGTGACCTAAGTTTCGGTCTTCGCCAACCCGCTGACGGTGTAGCTCTTGTTGTCCAAGGGTTTGTTACGGTTGACCTACTGCACGGCACACCCGATGTTAAACAGTGGACTGCTGCGGTATTGGCCTCTAAATGGGGCATGGATCAGGAAATAGAAAATGCCGTGCAGATACAGTTGGGCGACCGCGCCTTGGAATTTTCTCATTTGCCGGACGGCTCTTATGTTTCGCCGCCTGGTGTCACGGCTTCGCTATCTAAAACAAACGGGCAGTTTATCCTGGATGAGCGTTTTGGCAAACGTTGGACTTTCAATACAAATGGTACGCTGGCTGTGTGGCAGGATGCTGACAGTAACTGCGTTCGATATGTTTACAACACTTCCACAAACGTCATTACGGTTTCAAATAACTTCGGGCGTGCTCTATCATTTGCCTATTCGGCAGCCGGGCTACTGACCAACATAACGGATGGGCTTGGCCGCTCTGTTTCATACCAGTACTCGGCCAGTAACCTCGTGGCTTGTATTGATCCGGAAGGAAATTCATGGACTTATACCTACGATACCAATCGCTGGCTCACGTCTATTAAAGATCCATTGTCTCGGCTTGTTGCCAGCAATTGTTTTAATAGTCTAGGTCAGGTTCAATCCCAGATGAATGGAATGAGTAATGTCTGGAATTTTTATATTAACAATTGGCGTGGGGTGGAAGAAAATCCCCAAGGTGGGCGAACAGTCCATTATTTTGATGACGCTGGACACAACATGGGTGTTATGGATGCCCTTAGCAACCGGACATACCTTGTCTATGATTTGCAGGGATATCTTATCACGAATATTGACGCCCGCGGTTGTGCCACAATCTTCCAGTATGATGGCAATCATAACATAACGAACCGGATTGATGCGTTGACGAATCGAACCGCCTATGCCTATGACAACGGATTTCACCTGATATCGATGACCGATCCTCTAGGCAATATTACCCGCTATGGATACGATTCAAAACACCACATGACCAATGTCGTTGACGCTTTGAGTAACGTGACGATCTTTGCATATTTTTCCAGTGGTCTGCCGCAGTCAATGGTCGCCGGAAATCGCACGGTGAATTATACATATAACAGCGCCGGTGCATTGAGCAGTATTACTCGCACCGATGGCGGAACTGTCAGTAACCAATATAACTCCTGGGGTGATATCACGGCGGTTGTGGATGCCAATGGGCGGACAAACTATTTCACGTGTGATAAACGACGATTGCTTACGTCGGATCGCGACGCGCTTGGATATGTTGTTAGTAATATTTATGATGCAGTAGGTTCCAGGATAAAAACTATTGATCGCAACGGAAACACTAATCAGTTTGCCTGGACTCCAACTCTCAACATTGCAATGGAGGTTCTGCCAAATGGCGGAACCAATCGTTATGACTATGATTTGTGTGGCCGACTTTTATCAGTTACCGATCCGCTTGGGCATGTGACCAGCAACCGGTATGATAATGCGGGGAGACGGATCGGGGTCATTGATCCGCTTGGCAATGAGGCCCGATTTGCGTTGGATCCAAATGGGAATGCCATAGCCGTGACCAATGCGCTTGGGCATGTCTTTCATACTGAATTAGATTATTTAAGCCGTCCAATAAATGTTTGGGATGTGGTGGGTGGTGTGACCCGTTCCGTTATTTCTGTTTTTGATGCTGGCGGACAATTGATTTCGACCACTGACGCTGACGGGTATCGCACGCAATTTCAATATGATTCGCTTGGGCGGCGCATAGCTACAATCAAGCCCGACGGTACTATAGACCGTTTTGAAAATGACCGATTTGGTAACCTTACCACCTATATCAATGGTGAAGGACGTCGCACCGTGATGGATTACGATGGAATGAACCGCCAACGGGCTCATACCGATCCAGTATCAAACCGCGTTTCGTATGCGTTTGATGCAGTTGGGAATCTTCTGGCCCGGACGAATGCGGATGGATCATTGATCCAATACCAATACACCTCCGTTAATTGCCTTCAGCGGCAGATTTATCCAGGTGGCGTCACCAACACTTACTCCTATAACAAAAACAGGGCCTTGACCAATGCCGTAAATGCACTGGGCGGATCTTTCATTGCTTATGACAACATGAATTTGGCGACACAATCGGTCAATGTGGTCGGTTCCCTGACATCCACGGTGGCGTACGCATATAATCTCAAAGGGAAGCGGATACGAGTAGTGTATCCCGGCGGTCTTGCGGTGACGAACACATTCGATAATGCCGATCAGCTTGTGAGCGTGACAGATTGGGGCGGGCGGACAGTTAGCTATAGTTATAACGCCGTCCATAGTCCCACTGGAACCGTGTACCCGAGTGGAGTTGCCGGTACATTTACCTGGGATGATGCCTCGCGACTAACAGGGATTGCTTATGCAACTAATGGCGTGGCCTTTATTGATCGCGATTACGTTTTGGATGCGGTTGGTGATCGCGTTCAAGAGGATGTTAATGCTGGGCTTTTGCCAGTGCTGTCGCCATCGGTTAGACGACTAACACAAGATGTGGCTGACAAACTGACGGCAGTTAATGAGAAAACATATCCTGATTCAGGGACATGGACATCCAAGAATCCATCAAATGATTTGAATGGCAACATGCTGGCTGATGGATCGGGACTGACTCTTGGATATGATGCTGACAATCGCGTTACCAATTCACAGTCAGCTGTCATCGGAAACCGGGCTTTCTTTTATACAGGTGATGGCAAGGTCTCTAAGCGGATTGTCAACGGCACTATTTATATTGATGTATTTGATGGCCCTCGCCCCTTGATGACACTTACAACCAATGGCACGGCGGTCATCTATTACGTCTGGGGGAACGGTTTGATTTCGCAGATTGGAACCAATGGTGCCGTTCTTTATGCCCACACAGACGGGCAAGGTTCCGTGTTGGCGATGACGGCAACCAATGGCGTCGTGACTGATCAGTGGTTCTATTCACCCTATGGTCAAGTTCTCAATCGGGCTGGAACTACAGTTGCTTCGTTTCAATGGTTGGGAGGGTACGGTGTAGCCTCGGAAGGAGGCGACCTCTATCGCATGTATCATCGCTTTTACCATGCCGGCTTGATGCGATTCGCCTCATCCGATCCACTCGGTTTATCGGGCGGTGCGAATTTGTTTGCATATGGTAAAGGCAACCCGCTGACGTTTTTGGACTTTTTGGGATTGTGCCCGGATCGCTCTGTCTATCTTCAGCAGGCTCCTCGCGATAACCGCGATTATTATTCTGGCGAAATCAGGGCTCCTGTAGATTATCTAGGGGTAACGGCAAGGAATTATGGTGTGCAGCCGAGGGATGGAGTGGATGTCGCACTTAGCGAAATGAATTCGGGAGCAATCGGACAAACATTCCTTGTTGGTATTGGCACTGAATTGGCTATCGGGGAAATAGCACCGCGTGTTGTATCATTGACCCAAAGCATTCTGAATGAGACGAGATTTGTTGAATCGCCGACAGTTTTCCGTCAAGGAACTTTTGAAGATAAAGAGATGGGTTGGACGGGAAACACCGTGAAAGGTTCGGAATGGGCGACAGACAATCCTCTTGCTACACCCAATTATCCGCAGAAATACGGTCTGCCTGCCGAGAATTCAGGAAATCCTGATTGGGTAGTTAGTGGTCAAATGAAAGGCCCATATACAACGCGATCAGCACCGCCTAGTCACAATAATCCCGCAAATACTGGTGGAGCAACTGAAGTTGTTCCGAAAAATCCAGACGATGTGGCTCTTGATTGGTTCTATATGCCAGACTGAGGGATTTATGATAAAAGTAACGACCGTTGACGATATATATCCTGCTGTGGATGAACTTGTGATTGGACTGAGGGCAAGCGGACAAGTCCGATTGGCAAATATCCTTCATCATCGCATGCATCAGGTTGCATGGACTACCCGTTCAGAACTTTTTACGGAGTTAGGGAATGTCCTCAGGCATGCCATGGAAGCGGACAAAAACATTTGCGGGTCAGAGAGAGAGCAGGTAGAGCGGATTATGCATGTCCTTAATGAGTGCCTCAATGGGAAATAGGCGCACAATACACCTGTCGTCACTGCCTATGAGGACAGCACCATTGGTGGTGATTCTGAGATGAGATTCGGAAAATATACAAGGGATAACAAGATGAAATGTAACCATAAAACGAGCATATTTTTTATTTCCATGCTGCTGGGGTTTGCTTGCCTTGCCCATGCCGCGACAATCACCTATACCTATGACGCTCAGCATCGATTGGTGCAGATGAGTTATAGTGTATCGCAGAAAGCGTTCATCAGCTATGATGCCTCCGGAAACGTGGAACAGCAGGTTGTGATTACAGATGCCAAGTATCTGCAATCCTGGCTGTGGTATTTCTCGATGTTGGGCTATCCAGGCTTTCCGCTGTCTGCTACTAAGGGCCTTTTTGTGAAAAACATATGATGATTTGAAATTGCAGGATCAAGGAGCGGCAATATGAAGGTGTTGCGAATTGTTGTGTCAATTATGGCGTTGGTCGCTTTGTTTGGATGCGAACACCATGATGCCGAAAACACTGCACCTTCATCTGGTGCAGAAAATCTCCAGCCACAATTGGGTTCTGACGCTATTCAAATAACGAATAATATGGATAGCAAGGCGGTTGTCCCTTCCTCATCCCCAGTTCCTACAGTAGCACAAGTGACAA
>Ga0209697_10003058_pt1 | contig 23073 bp, 12 predicted proteins | sample AliMusrvi5mmetaG_FD_184115 | JGI IMG/M metagenome (GOLD analysis project Ga0209697, IMG submission 184115) | Freshwater lake bacterial and archeal communities from Alinen Mustajarvi, Finland, to study Microbial Dark Matter (Phase II) - Alinen... | ecosystem: Environmental > Aquatic > Freshwater...
TTGCTTGCCGTTCTCGTCCAGGAAGCGCATGCCGAGGTTGACGTAGCCGTTCTGGTCCTTTTTCAGCCAGCCGGTCTGGAGGTAGTCCTTGCCTTTTTGAACGGGGATTTTTTCTCCCGTGATTTTTTGTTGTTGGTATTGGGCATCGAAGCTTTTGAGCAGGATTTGGGTGCCGCCGGGGCGTGGGCCGCCGGGCAGGAGGGCAACCTCGGGCACGGAGTCCCAGCCTTGGATGGTGGGGAGGGCTGTTTGGGCGGTTCCGGTGGTTTGCGGCGCGTTTTTTGCCTCAAACCCGGGGTTGACGAGGAGGTTGGGGGCGCTGAGCGCCGTGGTCCAGACGCCCGTGTAGCTGGGCCCGGCGACCGCGTCCTTTTTAGCGGACGCCGGGGTGCGCAGGACGGCCTGGACGGTGACAATGCCCTCGGGAAGTTTGCCCGTCCATTTGCCGCGGGACTTGGCTTTGGGGATCAATGCCAGCCGCTGCGCGGTGTTGTTTGAAGTGAGGGCGAGGAGTTCGATATCCCAGCGCCCGTCGAGTTTGGGGTTGTCCCGGCAGGCGAACTCGAATTGTGCGGAGCGCTTGTTCGTGTTTGCGGCGACGGCGGCAGCGGAGTGGATTTCCCAGAGGAGGACCGTCTTGCCGTTTTCCTCTCCGGCGGGGCAGACGATGGCCTGTGGGGCGGTGAAGACGCCTTTGGCCAGGGCGAGCTCGGCTTCGATCGGGGCGAGCTGGCGCAGCATGTAGGTGTTGTTGCGCGCCTGCTGACTGGTCTTGATGGTGGTGAGGAGTTTCTCAGCCTCGGCCGTCATGTCCAGGTCCAGCAACGAACGAATGAAGCCGAAAGTTTGCTCGTTGTTGAAGTTGCCCATGGTGATGTTGGTCAGCACGCTGTCCACATACTCCTTGGCGGTGGCGCGGGCGATTTCCGTTTCGCCGAGGTCAAGCGCCTGGGTGAAGAGCTGTTGGCGGACCCCGAGGGTTTCGTAGGTGTTTTGAGGGTTCAAGTCGGCCCGCTTCTTGGCCGCGATCAGGACGTCGAGGGAGAGGCGGCGGGCTTGCGGCCAGGCGGCAAGGTCCCGGCTTATCACGCGCAGGAACGTTCCGTTGTTCAGCATGCCGGGCATGAAGGGGTTCGCGGCGGGCGTTTCAGCCAGCAATTTGGGGATGTCTGAAAGCAGCTTGGGGTCGCGCTGGCGAAGGCGGATCATCAGTGCCAGGGCTTTCATGGATTCGTCCTTGTCGCTCTTGGCTTCCACTTTTTTGAGCAGGTCCGCAAGCCCGCCGAGCCGCTCGATGATGCGCAGCGGGGCCAGTCCGGGATAATCGACCATCCCGGAGCCGTTGCTGGTGGTCGAGTTCATCCAGGAGTAGCTGCTATAGCCGCGGTTCATGCCCAGCACCGCTTGTTTTTTGGGGGCGGGCGGGAAGTAGAAGGCGTCGGCTTGCTGGAGGGCTTCTTCCTTGCGCCCGAGTTCGGCGAGGGCGTTGATGAGGTTGTTGCGGATGTCGAACATCTGGTACGCATTTTCCTCGTTCGTCAGCTCGATGCCTTTGAGCCAGACTTTGGCGGCGAGCTCCAGGGTGGCGGGGTCTTTGACGGCGGCGTCCGAGCCCTTGTAGAGATTCCGTAAATCCTGGCCGAGGCGGTTGCAGAAGTATGGGCGCTGGTCGTTGCCGGAGTTGATGGACAAGCCGCTGGTGGAGGGCGTGGCGTCTTGCTTGAGGACGATCTGCGCCAACTCGGGCAGCTTCTTGGCCTGAGTGTAGCTGCCGATAAAGTCGAAGTTGTTTTCAAACAACAACTGCGGCTCCTTTTCGAGCATCTCCTGGCACATTTTGAAGGCTTCGTCGTTCTGATCCCGGTTGCGCATCGACTCGATGAGACGCCATTTCAAGCGGCTGTCGCCCGGCTTGAGCGCGATGACTTTCTTGAACCATTCCGGCGCTTTTTTGACATCCTTGACAGCCCATGCCTCGGCCACGAGCATGCAGACGCGCACGGAATCCGGCGTCATGGCGGCCTGTTTTTCGAGGTCGGCGATGTAGCCGTCGAGTTTCTTGAAGCGTTCGAGTGCGTCGAGTGCGGTGCGCCGGGCCCAGTCGTTGTTTTGCGGGTTGGCCAGCGGATCCTGCCCGAGGATGGTCTGAGCCAGGCCGAGCGCCTCGGTCTCCTTTTTCTCGTTCATGTAGCCCTGAAGCAAGTTGACCATCCGGTTCATGTCGTTGGGATTGGTGACGGTGGTGCGCGTGATCTGTTTTTCGATCTGCTCAGCTTTTTCCGTGAGGCCGAGTTCCTTCAGGTCCGGCAGCAGTTGGTTGATCTCGTCGCGTGGGGGGCGCAGGGAGACGAGGCGGAGCACGGCTTTGCGGGCGTTATCGGTGTCCTTTTCCGTCTTGGCGAACTTCAGCATCATTTGCTGGGCGCGTTTATAGACGTCCCCCTGGCGGGTGGTGATCTGGTCGAGAAGCGCGATGGCGTCCGGGTTCTTTTTGAGTTCCGAGAGCATGCCGGCGACGAGCAGGCGCACTTCGTCGTCGGGGTTGTCTGCGAGGAGGGCTTGGGCGTCCTTGAGGGAGGCCTCCTTTTTGTCATCGAGCCATTTCAGGTCAACGAGAGCGAGCTGCGGGTAGATTTTGATTTCCTTGGGGACGTCCATCTTGTCGAGGGCATCGAGGAAGGGTTCCAGGGCGTTCTGCGGCTTCAAGGCTTGGAAAGTCTGGCGCAGGAGGTTGAGGCGCTGGTCATCGATGTAGCGGTTCGGGTAGGGAACCGGCGGGAGGTAGTTGCCGGTGCCGCGGAAGCGGCCGCCGCCAAAGCCGCCGCCGAAGAACATGCCGCCGAACGCGGGGTTTGTGCCGCCGGGTTTTACCGGGAGGGATTCCTGGAAGCTTTCCGCGTAGATTCTCGCGGCGTTTTTGGTGTCCTTCTTTTTGAGATAAGCCTGCGCGAGGGAAGACTTGATCCAGTAGCTGTTGCCCAAGCCGGGAGTCTTATTCTTCTTTTGGAGCGCGAGGGTCTTGCTCAGGTATTGCTCGGCGCGCTCCAGTTCCCCTTCCTCAATGGCGGCGGAGAGGGCGAACTGGAGTTGGTCGGGCTGGGTTTCGTCGAGCTTTTCCAGGAGGCCGGGGAGGAGTTTTTTGGCTTCCTCCTTGTTGCCGAACTGTTTCTGGATGCCGTAGTTCATCATGGAGAGCATGAACGCGCGCTTGGGGTCGGCCTTGGCGATGCGGGTGCCGAATTTTTCCAGGAGCGCAGCCGCTTTCGCCGATTCCGGGGAGGGGCCGTTGGGACCGTTCATGAAATACTGCGGGAGGTATTCGAGGCAGAGTTCGTCCAGTTCGTTGCCGCCGGCGGGGGCATCGGCCTGGGCTTGGATTTCCTTCCAGATGAGGTCGCGGGCTTGCACCAGCGAGAAGCAGAGAAAGCGCTCCTTGCGGTCGGCGTTTTGGGCGGCGAGCTCCTTCTCCAACTCGGCCAGGAATGCCTCGGCTTTGTTTTCACGTACGGCGATGGCGGCGAGGTAGACGAGCGCCTTGTCCCGTGTTTCTTCAAAGGTGGGAGCAGGAGGAGCGACTGGTTGCATCCCCGGCATGCCGCCGTAGTAGCCCCGACCGAAATAACTCCGCCTGTAAAAGCCGTGCCCATAGCGCCCACCATAGCCGCTGCTGGCCTGTTGGCTTTGGAGCAGTTCTTCAAAGGATTGCTGGGCCATTTGCGCCGCGTAAATGCGCTGGGTGATCGGCGAGACTTGTCCACCAAACGGGTTGAAGCGCATCCCCATCATGGGCGACTTCGCGGCGGGGGGTGGGACGGGAGATGTCTGCGCGGGTTTGGGCATGCGGCGGACTTCCCCAAGGGCGCGCTTGGCGAGCTCGGAGTTGCCGAGGGCGATCTGGATTTCGGCCAGGGTCATGCGTCCCACGAAGTCGTCCGGACGCTGGCGCAGAGCGTTTTCCAGCGCCGTGTTGAGGCTGGCTGCCGCACCTTCCTTTTGCACCTTGGCCATCGCCATGCGCCACGGCGCGGGGTCCTTGAGGAGATCGGCTTCATGGGCGAGGAGCACCTGGATGGCGGCGGCGGAGTCTCCGCTGTCGGCCAGCGCTTCGGCGTAAGCCGACTGGTTGGCGGCGGAGGGTTCCACCTCGGCGATGGCTTTGTAGTAGCGGGCTTGTTCGGCGCTGTTGCCCTCCTGCTCGGCGAGCCGCAGGAGTTGCTTGAGCAGCGCCGGGTCTTTGGGACGCGAGGCGAGGGACTTTGCCAGCTCTTCGCGCGCCTGCCCGTAGTCCTGCATCTGCTGGAAAATCTCCGAGAGGTAGAGTGCGTAGCGCCACCCGCCCTCCTCCGCGCGCTGGCGTTCGCGGAACCGGGTGATGAGGGTATCGATCTTGCCCTGCTGGAAATAAAATTCGCTCAGGGTGCGCAGGAGGCCGAGTTTCACAGACGGGTCCGTCTCGGCTTCAAAGGCTTCCTCCGCGGTTTGTTGCGCCTTGGGGAGGTCGCCAATCTGGCTGTAAGCCATGCAGAGCCGCTGGCGGATTTGGTTCGGTTTTTCGCTCAGTTTGATGGCTTCGCGCAGCTTGGCGATTCCCTCTTCAGACTTGCCCGCGCCGAAACTCAGGTCGGCGTAGAAGACTTGGGCGTCGGCGTTGGCCGGGGAAATGATGATCCATTCCTGGGCGGCGGCGAGCGCCTTGTCCCACTGATTTTGTTCCTGGTAGGCGCGGGCGATCTCCTGGAGGAAATCCGTGGCCTGCTTGGGCTCCAGCTTCATCAGGCGGCGCAGGGCAGCCACGCGGCCGTCGGCGTTGCCGGAGCGTTTTTGGTAATCGGCTTCAAGCTGCGCGAGCGAGAAGGAATCCGCGAAGCGCTTGGCGCCTTCGTCGAGCGCCTGCCGTGCGCCGGGAAGGTCGTCGGCTTGCAGGCACATGCGGGCGAGCAAACGCACCTCGGTTTCTTTTGCGGTGGCGAGCTTCGCGGAGAGTTCCTTTTGCGCGGCTTCGAACTTGTCCGCCGCTTTTAATGATTGAAGGTATTGCTGCTCGATCTGGTCATACATCGCCGGGGCCGCCGCGAGCATCGGCTCGTAGAGCGCCGCCGCCGCCGCCCAGTCTTTGCGTTCGTTGAGGATGCGCCATTGCAGGGCGAGCAGGGAGAAATCCGCGGGGGCAAGGGCGATGCCTTTCTTGACGGACTCGAGCGCGGCGTCGAGCTTGCCGTATTTGGTTTGGGCGGCGGCGAGGCGCTGGTAGTTTGCGGCGTTGGCGCGGCTGCCCTCCACGAGGCCGTCGAGGATTTTCCAGGCGTCGGCGTCGCGCTTGAGCTCGAAGAGGAACCCGGCCCAGCGTTCGCGCAAGTCGCTCGCTTCGGGGGCGGAGGCCGCGGCGCGTTCGAATTGCACGAGGGCTTCGTCGTTCAAGCCGTTTTCGCGCAGGATGTCGGCGAGGCGGTTGATGCGGTTGGCGTCTTTGCTATCCGGCGGAGCGAGCTTTTGCCAGGCATCGAGCGCGGATTTCTTGCGCTCGGGGGCGTTTGATTTCTTGAAAATCTGCCACTCGGTATCACCGAGCATCTCCCAGTAGCTTAATTCCTCGGGGTGGGCCGCGGTGAGTGCGGCGAGAATTTTCTGCGCTTCGTCGGCCTGCTCCGTCTCGCGCAGCATCTTGGCGAGATCGATCTGGAGCTCCCTACGGTCGGGCGCCCACGCCACGGCTTTTTGCATCCACGCGACGGCGTCCTTCTTGCGGTTGAGCTCGACGAGTGCCAGGCTCAGGCGCGTGGCGGCCTCGACGTCCTTGTCGTGCGCGGCGATCCATTTTTCATAGTAGGCCACGAGGCCGGGCAGGTCGTCCTGACGGCGATAGACTTCCTCGATCCGCCCGCGCACGTCCCGGTGAATCCAGCTCGTTTCGCTGGCCTGGGGCAGGGCGTTTTCGTAAATGGCGAGGGCTTCCTTGGTCTTGCCCTGGCGCTCCTCCACCTGTGCGAGGCGGATGGTGGCGGTGACTTTCTTGAACGGGTCCGTGTCGGCGAGATCGCGCAGCCGGGTGAAGGTTGCCTTGGCTTCGTCGAATTTTTCGGCCTCCAGTTGCGCCTCGGCGACTTCTTCGAGAACGAACGGGTCGGTGGGAAATTCAGCCGCCATTTTTTGCCAGGTGGCCAGCGCGGAGGCGGCGTCAAGGTTGCGCTGTTGGGAACGGGCGAGCTGGCGGTAGAGCAGGGCGCGTTCGGCGGCGGGTGGGTTTGCCGCGAGCGCTTTCTGGAACGCGGTGATGGCGGCGGGAAGCTTGCCTTCGGCGGCTTCCAGATCGCCCAGGGCGCGCCATGCGCGGGGATCGGCTGGAGTGAGTTCGGTCGCCTTGGTGAAGGCGGCGCGGGCGTCGGCGGTTTTGCCCTGGCGTTCCGCGAGCAGGCCGAGAAGGAGGTCGTAGCGGGCGGTGTCGGCATTCCCCGGTTTGGCGCATTCGCGCCAGCGGGCGGCGAGTTTTTCGAGCCCGTCGTTTTCAAAGAAATGCGCATAGACCTTGTCAAAGGCGGTCCCTTTTTCGGGGGACTTGACGAGGATTTGTTCGTAGCGGGCCACCACGGGCGGGAGTTCGGCCTGTAGTTCAGCAAGTGCGCCGGTGGCGAGACTCAGAGCCGCCAACGCGGGGCAAAGGAAACGGAGGAATGCGAGGGCTGGTTTCATAAGGAATGCGGGTTGAAGGATCACGAGTTGAGGAATCGGTTGTCAGGCCAGCGTTTGGCGGTGACGTCGGCAAGGAAAAGCAGGAGCGCGAGCCCGGCCAGCCACGGCCAAAGTTCCCATTCGACGGGGGCGGTGCGGTCGTTGGGGAGCGTGGTGGGATTGAATATGCCGCCGGTTTCCCGGGCGATGTCGCGCAGCTTCGCCTCGTCCGCCGGGCGCAGCAGGAATTCGTCGGGGTAGCCGGCGCTGATGCTGGCGTATTGCTGGTCGATCGTCTCGCCGCCGCTCTTGAGCGTGACCTGCGTGTGGAAGGCGCCGCGCTTGACGGGCCAGTGGGTGGTGAACTTTCCGGGGCCGACGGATTCGAGCGGGAGCTTGGTGGCGTGGTTATCCGGATCGAGCACGGTAAGTTCGCCGGTGAGGTCGCTGGCGTATTTGCCCCGCTCGTCAAGGCAATCGACGGAGAAGCGGAAGTCGTCCCCCTCGCGGACAAGCTGGGAGGGCTGGTGCTTGAGGTTGCCTGCGCGCATGAGTTTGCGGGTGAATTGCGCCCAGAATTTCCCGTAGCCCTCCCACTTGAGCCAATCGACGGCCCAGCGGTTGCGGGCGTCCGAGGTGAACGCGCCCGCCTGCCCGAGGCCGCAGCGCCAGGTGGCCAGCAGCGGCTCTTTCTTCTCGGTGACAAGCCAGAGTTCGGAGGTTGGCTTCGCCTTGGTGTTGACGTAACCGAGAAGGAAGGGGGCGGTCGCGAGATCGATGCCCTGGAGGAAATCCGCTGGCAAGGATTGCACCGGCATGAACGGCATTTCGCGGATGGCGGATTTCGCGGCTGTCATGGTCTCCTTGGTGAAGATTTGCGGGATGCTCGCCGCGCTGTCGGTGTAATAGTAGCGGCCGTTGCCCCACTCGGACATTTTTTTGAGCAAGTCCTGGTCGGCATCGCTGATGCCGACGGTACTCAGGGTGATCTTCTGCTGGGCCATCTGGGTCGAGAGCTCGTAGAACGGCCCGGGCGTGGACATGCCGTCGGTGAGGATGATGATGTGCTTGAGCTTGGCGGAGGAGGTCTGGAGCTTGGAGAGCGCCATTTCCATCGCGGGGGCCATGTCCGTGCCGCCGCCGGCTTCGATGGAGGCGATCTTTTGCTGCACGCCGGTTTTGTCGGCGGCGGATTGGAGTTCCGCGACCCAGAAACATTCATGGTCGAACGCGACGACGCCAACGTAATCCTTCGGCCCGAGCAGTTCCACGGCGGCCTTTGCGGCGTCCTTCGCCATCTCGACTTTTTCGCCGCTCATGCTGCCGCTGCGGTCGATGACGAGGATCAGCCCGAGCGACGGGTTCTCCTGCTCCTTCTCGAAGTCGCACCGGACGGGGAGGATGTCTTCGACCGGGGTGCGGTAGTAGCCGCCGAGGCCGAAGGATTGCTCGCCGCCGAGCATCAGGAAGCCGCCGCCGAAGTCCCGCACGTAGCTGGCGAATAGCTGCATTTGAGCCGGGGCGAGGTCCGTGGCCGGGACGTTATCGAGGATGAGCAGGTCATAATTTTGGAGGTCGCCCATTTCCGTGGGCGCGCCTTTGGCGGGGCGCACATCCAGGAGGATGCCTTCCTGCTGGAGGGCGCGGGCGAGGTAGCGGGCGGACTCCGGTTTGTCCGCGAGAAGGAGCGCCTTGGATTTGCCAGAGGAGCGGACGAAGGCGGAGGCGCGGTTGTTGTCGGCGATGGTATCCTCCTTGGCTGTGACCTGCACGCTGAATTCATCGGTCTTTTCGCCGCTCACGCTCTGGGTCATCTTGAAGCGGTTGACGCCTTTCTTGAGCTTCACTTCCTTGGAGGAGAGGCGCGGGGCGTTGCGGAAGACGTCCAGCGTGGCGGCGGTTTCGCGGTTGCTGACGACCTCCACGGTGATCTCAAATGGCTCGTTTTCGTTGGCCTGATGCGGCGCGGTGACGCTGCGCACGAGCACTTCCGGACGGTCCGGCGGCTCGATGGGAACGGGGCAGACGCGCACGCCGGATTCGCGCAACCGGGCGAGGCTGCGCTTGACGTCCCCGTGCGTTTCCTGGCCGTCGCTGAAGAGCACCACGGTCTTGGCGAAGCCCGGCGGGAAGGAGGCTTCGGCGTAGGCGAGCGCGGCGGCGAGGTCCGTGGAGTCGTCAGCCAGCCTTGGGAGGGCCTCGGTGAAAGCGGCTGCCTCGCCCCGGACGTTGACCGGTTTTCCGGCGAACGCGATGAAGCTTTGTTGCTTGAACGTCTTGCTCTTGGTGGTTTCGCCGGAGAAGGCGAGGGCGCGCTCGCGGGCGGCGGCGCCAACGCTGCGGCTGGCGTCCACGAGCCAGATCACGCATTGCTCGCGGCGCTGCCCGATCCAGCGCGGCTCGGTGAGCGCGAAGATGAGCAGGACAAAGATGGCGCAGCGCAGGGCGAGGCTCAGCAGGCGGCGGTTGTGCGAGAACGGTGCGGCGGATCGGCGGTGCCACCACCAGATCAATCCCAGGCCCAGCAGCCCTGCCAACGGCCAAAAGTGGAGGAATTCGATGCTCATTCGGTAATCCTCCGGGTAAACAACCCCCATTCGGCGATCAGCCACACAACGCCCAGCACGAGCGCCCACCACCAGAGCGGGAGCGCGGTCCACCATGCGTTTGCATGGGCTTGGGGCGCGTCCGTTTTGGACGTCGCGGAGGTGGCGGCGGAGACGGCTTTGAGCTGGGTGGCCACGGGGCCGGGAAGCGGTTGCGCCTGCTCGGAGTCCTCGGGCTGGAGCGACTGGACGAGGTTGGCGAGCAGGATGGGGAACGCCGTGCGAAAGACGAGGTCCGAGTCTTCAAGGACGAACGCTTGCACCAGCCAGCGCGGGGCCGTCGGTTTCCACTGGCCGAAGAGCAGCGGTTTTTCGGCGTCCTTGTCTTTTGCGTTTTCGAGGCATTTGACAAAGAGCGTCGCGCCGGGGGCCGGGGTGATGTCGGAGACTTTGTCCAGCCGCAAGCTTTCGAGCGAGACGTAGCGCAGGATGGATTCGTCGCGCAGGGATTCGCTCACATACGCGGAATCGATGGGGCCGTTGTATTTGCCCCAGAAGCCGTCGGAGGTGGGGTTGACCAGAAGCATTGCGGCGGGGCGGAAGCCCTCTGGTGGAACGCAGCCGTAGAAGAGGTAAAGCTTGGTGGGATCAGCAGCGGCGAGCGTTTCCACGGGCCAGGTGCGGTGGGTCTCCACCAGCGGCAGGGAATCGAGCGCGGCGTCCAAAAAGGCGTGCGGTTTGGAGACGACTTCCACCGCAATGGGGTGCAGGGCGGGGAGGCGGGCTTGGGCGACGTTGTCTGCCGCGAGATCGTCCTTTTTCAAGCCGACCAGCCTCGCCTCAAACCGGGTTTCGCTGGTGACCTTGCCGTCCCATGTTTTTTGCCACGGTTTGCCGGGTTCGAGCTTCAGGGGCGCGACGTCGATGAGCGTGCCGTCCCGCCGCACTTCGAGTTCGGCATCCGTGGCGACGGAAGCGACCACGCGGGCGAGGAGTTGGTATTCGCCGGGTGCGGAGGGGGAGCGGCGCGCGCTGAAGAGCGTGAGGCCGGCATTGGCGGGGTTCTTGTCGCCGACCCACTGCGGCTTCACGTCTTTCAACGCTTCCGGGGCGGGCGCGGGGTCCCATACGCCGTCGCTAAAGAGGAGGATTTCGGGCTGGCTGCGCTGGCTGCCGAGGTTGTGCGCGAGGGCGAGCGCGTTGCGGATGTCGCTCACGCTGTTGCCGGGCGCGGCGGAGCGGAGGGCGCGGCCCAGGGCGCGTTTGTTGCGGGTCCAGGGAGAGAGGACGCGCGGTGTTTCCCCGGCGGCGATGAGGATGGCCTCGTCAAAGAGTCGCAGATGCGCGATGCGACGCTCGGCATTTTGCACGGCTTCGCTCCAGCGGCTTGGGGCGACGTCCGTGGCGCTCATGCTCACGGAGGTGTCCAGCACGAGAATGACGGACGCCGGTTTTACGGATTGCCACGAGGCGAGCGGCTGGCTGATGGCGAGGATGAGCAGGAAGAGGAAAAGGAGTTGGAGGGCCAGGGAAATCCAGCGCCGGAGCTTGCGCCAAAGCGAGTGGTTATACACCTGCGGCGTGAGGTGCTGCCAGAAAAGCAGCGTGCTCACCGGCTTGCGCTGAAGCCGGGTGCGGATCAAGTAGAGCGCGATGACGGGCAGGGCCAGCGCACTGAGCGCCCACGCGAGAGGCCAGAGGAAGGTCATTTGACGAACCCTCCTTGCAGCAGGGATTGCATGAGCAGATCCGGCACGCTCACGCGCGTGTCCGTTTGCACCAGCGCAATCTGGTTGCGGCGGCAGTAATCCTGGATGCTCTGCTGGTATTCCAGGAATTTCTTCCGGTACTCGGTGCGCGTGTTGTGATCGATGATCGCCTTTCGGGTTGTGCCGGTCTCGGTATCGGCGAGCTCGTATTCGCCGCGCTCCCCGGTGTCACCTTCGCCGGGGTCCATGATCTGGATGACCGCGATGTCGTGCCGCGAATAGCGCAGGCGGTCGAGCGTGCGCATGGCGTCTTCGAGGTCGGCTCCGAAAAGGTCGCTGATCCAAATGACCATGCCGCGCCGGGGCTGGGTGGCGATCCATCGGCGCGCGGCGTCTTCCAGCCGTTGCGGCGCGGCGGTCTGCGGCGTCACGGGGCATTTCGCGAGATAGCGCAGCATCTGAAGAAAGCGGTGTTTGCCGCGCGAGGCGCGCCAGAGGTCGTAGCGTTCGTTGCCGAAGGGGACCACGGCGGCGCGGTCGAGATTGGCGAGCGTGATGTAGGCGAGTCCGGCGACGATCTGCCGGGCGTAGTCGAACTTCACCGGCGCGCCCCAGTCCATCGAGCCCGTGCAATCCAGCAGCAGATGCACGTGCAGGTCTTCCTCCTCCACGAAAAGCTTCAACACCAGTTGCCGCCAGCGCGCGAAGGCGTTCCAGTCGATGTGGCGCCAGTCGTCCCCGCTCACAAACGGGCGGTATTCGGCGAACTCGATGCTCGACCCGTGGCGCGAGCTGCGCCGTTCCGCGCGCATCTGGCCGCTGACGATGCGCTTCGCCAGCAGGCTGAGCGATTCCATCTGGGCAAGGAACGCCGGGTCAAAAAGGGTGTCGGGATTGGTGTCGATCACGGGTGGAACGGATGGGAATTTGCCGCGAGGGAGCGCAAAAAATCAGGGGATGCCGTTGCGGCTTACTTGTTCCACTCGGCGCGTTGGGACTCCACGATTTTGCCCAGGAGCACATCGGCGTCCACGCCATCCGCCTGCGCCTCGAAGTTGAGCATCACGCGGTGGCGCAGGATGGGGAGGGCGCTGGCGAGGATGTCCTCGTGGGAGACGTTGAACTGGCCGTTGAGCACGGCGCGGATTTTGGCGGCGAGGATGAGCGCCTGGCCTGCGCGCGGGCTGGCTCCGTAGCGGACGTATTTCTTCACCTCGGCGGGAGCGTGCTCGGTTTCCGGGTGGGTCATCATGACGAGCTTGACGACGCTCTGGCGCAGGCTCGGCGCGACAGGCACATCGCGGGCGAGCGCTCCCATTTCCACGAGGTCCTTGCCTTCGAAAATCGGGGTCACCGAGGGCATTTCGCGCTTGGTGGTGGTGTCCAGGATGCGGTCAAACTCGTCGGCGCTCGGGTAGCAGACCTTGAGCTTGAAGAAGAAGCGGTCAAGCTGGGCCTCAGGGAGGGGATAGGTGCCTTCCATTTCCAGCGGGTTCTGCGTGGCGAGCACGAAGAACGGCGCTTCCAGGTAGCGCGTTTCCCCGGCGACGGTGACGCTCTTTTCCTGCATCGCCTCCAGCAACGCGGATTGCGTTTTGGGCGTGGCACGGTTGATTTCGTCGCCCAGCAGCAGGTTGCAAAAAATGGGGCCGGGGGAGAAATCGAACCGCGAATGGCCGTGGCCGTCCTCGACGAAAATGCGGGTGCCGATCAAGTCGGCGGGCATCAAGTCCGGCGTGAACTGGATGCGCTGGAAGTGCAGGTGCAGCGCGCCAGCCAGCGAGCGGACGAGGAGGGTTTTGCCAAGGCCGGGCACGCCTTCGAGCAGGACGTGGCCGCCCGCGATCATGGCGATGACGGTGTGCTCGATGATGTCATCCTGGCCGATGATGACTTTCTGGACTTCGCATTTCAGACGCTGGAAACGTTCGCGAAAAAGGTGGATGGATTGTTCGAAGGGAAGGGTGGCGGTGTCGTGCATGAGAGGATTATTTGCCGGTTTGGGGCCGGATTTTTTCGAAATAACGTTTGATGGCTTCGCGGTGGGCGGAGGGGATGGCTTCGTCGGCGATGGCTTGCTGGGAAAGCTGTTGGTATTCTTGGAAACTGACTTTGTGGCCGCTGCGCGTTGCTTCGGTCTGGCCCTCGGCGCTCTTGACGATCGTCGTCTCGGACTCGCCTTCGGTGAGGGTGTTCTTCATCGCTTCCGAGCGCCGCTCGCTGGCCAGCTTGGTCGGGTCGCCGAAGCGATTGAGATCGGTCTCGGAGCCCGCGCCGCTGCCGGGCTTTTTCTGTTTCATGAGCGAGAGCATGGGCATGAGGCTCATGCCGGGGTTCTTGCATTCGCCGTCACCGGGGTTTTTGCAAAAGGCCAGTTGAGAGAGCTGCGCGGCCAGGCGTTTGCGCTCCTCGTTGCTGGAAGACTGCTTGAGCATGCACTCCTTCATCTCTTTCATGGAGGCGGACATTTTCTTGCAGTCGCCCTGCTTGGCGCCCTCGCTGAGTTTGGCGAGGCTCTGGCTGAGCTTCTGTTGCTGGCCGCTTCTGGCAAGTTGTTGGGCGAGCTTTTGTGCTGCGTCGGCGGCTTCCTTGCTGCCCTTGGGCAGCTGCGCGTTTTCTTGTGCGAGCTTTTCTTCCGCTTGCCTGGCTTGGTCGGCCGCTTTCTCGAAATCCTTCTTGCGCAACGCCGCCGCCAGCGCGCTCATCCCCTCCATCGGTTCCAACGCTTCGGCGAGCTGGGCTGCCTGGGGTTCGAGCGACTGCGCATCGAGCTTCGCCTTCTCGGCGGCGACGATTTCCTCCAGTTGGCACATGTCCACCAACCGCTGTTTTTCGGTTGCCTGGGGGGAGGTGAGGCTCTCTTTGATCGGGCTGATCTTCTCCAGCAGTTTTTCGAGTTCCTTGTCCGTGGCTTTCGCCTGTTCCCAGTCGTTGAAAAGAGCTTCGATCGCCACGGTGCGCGGGTCGCGGTGGAGCGGTTGGGCTTGGAGCGATTTGTTGAATTGCAGGTCTGTATTGTAGAGGTAGCCGAGCGAGGCCACCAAGGCCACGCAACCAAACGTCGAGTGCCCCGTCCATTTCGGCCAGGGGACGGGCCAAACCCGGCTCCAGTCCACCGCGCCGGTGGAGGCGAGGGTTTGCTGGCGCAAATGGGCGAGCCAGGAATCGTTGCCAGTGAGTTCCCCAGCAGAGAGGGTGAGGTCCGGGAGGCTTAGGCGGCGGTCGATCGCGCGATGAATCGCCTTCGGGTCCGGGCGTCGCAGCCAGCCATGGAGTGCTATCCCGGCCAGTGTGAGCGCCGCTCCCGCCAAGACGAAGGGGAAGGGGGCGATCCAGGAGTGCTTGAAAATCAAAAACAGTGACCACGCGCCCAGCAACACCGTCAGGCTCATTAGGGTGCGCGACAGCGCCAGCTTGACACGCTCCAGCTTCCACCGGGAGGCTGCCCGAAGGGTGACGTGTGCAAGCTCTGGTTGATGATAATGACTGCCGTGCGCGTCCATTCGCTGAGTGAGGTTAGGAGGTTCGTTTTGGAACGCAACCATGGAGTTGAGACCTTGGAAGGGTTTTTTGGAAGGGCGCGGATGGGAGAAATTCGCCTGTTTTCACACTTGGTACAACGCACAGGGGGGGAATTCCTTTGAAAATGTTTCTTGCGCCCTCAAGAAACGCCTGGCGTCAGGATGTTTTCCTCTTCGATGAGGTTGATGAGCTTGTGGCGGGCGGCGTAGCGCATCAGGTCGGCATTGCTCGTGAGCTGCATCTTTTCCAGGATGCGTGTCCGGTAGGTGCTGATGGTCTTGACGCTCAGGCAAAGTTCGCCGGCGATCTCCTTGACGGTCTGCCCGGCGGCGAGCATGCACATCACCTGAAACTCGCGGTTGGAAAGCGTCTCATGCCGTTTGTGATCCCCGGTTTCCACGTCGCGGGCGAGTTGCTCGCCGAGGGAGGCGGTGATGTATTTCGCCCCGCTGAGCACGCGCTGGACGGCTTTGATCAGCTCGTCGGAGGCGGCATCTTTGGTGAGGTAACTCGAGGCGCCGCATTTGATGGCGCGGACGGCGAAGTTTTCCTCGGGATACATGCTGATGACGATGACGGGGAGCTTGGGCCGGGCTTGTTTGATGTCGATGAGCAGGTCAAATCCGCTCCGCCCCGGCAAACCGATGTCGAGAAGGACGATGTCCCAGGCATGATTCCATATCTCCTCAAGCGCCTCGGCTTGATTGGCTGCCTCGCCCACTTCCAGATCGGGAAAGCCTTCGCAAAGCACTTCTCTCAACCCCCGGCGCACCACCCTGTGATCATCTACAATTAAAGCTCTCATGTCTTTCCTGTGCTGGCTCATGCCACGTCTGCGAGTATGGAACACCCTGTCGCGGGTGGGAAGCCGCGAGTGATCAGGGAAGCGCTGTTGCAAAGCCCGCGCAGCGTCTGCGCCGGGGTATCGGCATTCCCGGCGGATGAGAAGGGGGGAATCCATTGTTTTTGCAATCAGGCGGCAAGCGCTCACCCCGTCAGCATCGAAGCAGTGGCGAGCATGAGCACGAACAGCATACAAGCAGACTGTGAAAGAAACGAGCGGGAGGCATGGAGGGAAGAATGTTCCCTGAACGAGAACCACGCGATGCTGCGGACGCTGACCGAGACCGATGCCGACGCCCTGTATGTTCGCGACAAGCAGGGGGTTTGCAGGATGGCCAACGCGAGTCTCGCCCGTGCGCTCGGCATGCCCGCTGGGCGGATCGTTGGCCGCTCTCTGTTGCAGATGTTCCCAGCAGAGACCGCGTGCGCCTTGTTGAAACAGGAGGAAACCGTGCTGGCCGAGGGCAAGCCCCGCTCTTGCGAAATGGCGGTCCGGTTTGCGCAGGGGGAGCGCCATTGCCTAGTCACCCACGGCGTGCATCTCGGCGCAGCGGGCGACGCCATCGGAGTCTTCGGGCGCCTGCGGGACATCACCTGCCGCAAACGGCTGGAAAGGGAGGTCGTTGAGACAGGCGAGAGGGAGAAACAGAGGATCGCTTGCGACCTGCATGACGCGATCTGCCAGGATCTCGCCGCGGCTTCGCTGATCGCACGGTTGCTCCAGAAGAAGCTGACGGACGAGGGGTCCGCCCAGGGAAAAGTCGCCGGCCACATCGCCGAGCTGACGAAAAGCCTGGCCGTAACCACGCGCAATCTGGTTCACAACCTGGCGCCGACACACCTCGCCAGCGAGGGCTTTGTGGCGCACTTGCAGCGGGCCGCGGCGGATATTTGCGCGGCTTTTCCCGTGAAATGCAGGGTGGAGGGAGCGTGGCCCGAGCGTCTCACGGATGACGGTGTCGCGCTCCAGCTCTATCGGATCGCCCACGAGGCGATGCACAACGCCGCCAAGCACAGCGGCGGCAACCGGATCACGGTGCGCCTGCAAACCGCGGAGGATGCGTTCCAGTTGCTTGTGTCGGACAACGGCCATGGATTCACGCTGGGAACTGACACGAATCCAGGCAGGGGGCTTGGCACGATGAAATACCGCGCAGGCGTGATCGGAGCCATGTTCAAGATCACTACACTGGAAGGGCAGGGGACGACCGTTGCGTGCAAGCTGACATTGAACAAATGACGAGACATGACAGCGATCCACAGAAAACCGGCAAGACAGGATCATCCATGTAGGCCCGCCTCCTACAGGGTACGCCGGCGCGTCCCACAGAAACACGAGACCACCGCTGATAGTCGCCGACGCGCCGGGTTGCTACCATCCAAGAAAGGAAAATTGATATGAAAAGAATCGCCATTTTGCTGCTGCTTGGAATCACGCTCGCCGGAGGCACCGCCATCGCGCAACCCGTCCTTGTCAAAGGGGAACTGCAGGCGGTCAAAGAGACCTCCCGCGTCAAGATTGAAACGGCTTTGCCCCTACCGATGAGCCAGACTCTGGTGGCGGGAAAAACCGGGGTGGTGTTGAGTTACCCGGATGGCTCCCGCATCCGCATTTCCGCTGGCAGTGAATTCGTTTTGGCAGGCGGGGCGCCGCCCCGGCCCGCGATGGATGCCCCCGTCGAATCTCCCGACGCCACCTCGGCTTTGAAATCCATCCTGACCCGGCGGGACATGGAGCGGTTTCGCCAGCAGTCTCAAAAGGATGTCGCCCACGATATGGTGACATTGCGGACCGGGGCGCTGATGGCGGATGAAAAGGCCGCGCCGCTGGAAATCCGCGTCCTCGGCTCGCTGGTGAGAGCGGCTTACGCGAATTTCTCGGTCACGGTGGCGTCCCCCCTGGAGGCGCGGGTTACCGTCGCCAGCGGCGAGATTTCCCTCTCTTCGCCCGGCAGTCCAGCGCGCAACGTTGCCCAGGGGGAGTTTGCCGTGGTGAGCCTCGATGAAAATTGCACGGCGGTGGCCGAGGGACCGCAAAAAATCCCGGAGAATGCCCTCGCCCAGGCGGACATGGCGTCCCTGCGCAACAACCAGGCCAATGGACTCGCGCAGTCAGGGGATTCCAAGAAGGCGCTGGAGCCTGTTGGCGAGCAGGTCGGAGCGATCCCCTCAAGCTTCCTCCAACTCCCCAGCGTGGGTACGGGACCCTCCGTGCCCTTTGATCTCGCCAATCCACGCACCGAAAACCAAACGCGGTCCATCGGCATTCTGTTGCTGCCCAATACAGCCAACACCGGGGGGGCCGTCCAATCTCCAGAACATCCCTAATTCCCATGTATAGAATTCAAACCAAGCTGTTATTCCGTTTCCTCGCGCAACCGGCAGCGATGATCGCTCTCGGGCATCTCATGGCAGATGTGGCCCTGGCTGCTCCGGAAGCGGATTCCACCTCGAAAAGCCCCGGCCAATCCCTCAACGCAAAGGGGAGAAACGGCGATTCGCAAAAACCGTTGCTCGAACTCGATGAACCGGTGCTCGGCGGAACTTCAACGGAGAGCGACGGGCAAACCCCGCCGGTCAAGGAAGGGGAGGAACCCATGCCGCCCCCCTCGAAGCCGCAAGTCGGCGAGGAGCCGGTTGGGGCGGACGTGGAACAGCGGCAACGCACCAACGTTCTATCCAACAGCGCGTCTGCACAGGCGCAGCAGGGAACCCTCCCCCCGATGGTGGCAGACATCCCCCAGACGGCGGCTCCCTTTGGCGAGGTGACAGATTACAGCCTCGGCCTGACCGGGCCGGGCTCCAAGTGGCGGCTCCGCCCCCGATTCAGCATCACCGGGATATTTGATGATAACATCTACCTGAGTTCGAATAACAAGGTGTCGGATTTCTACTTCGCCATTTCCCCAGGCGCGACCCTCAGTTACGGGCCGGAAGAAAGCGCGTTGAAAGTCAGGGCGGACTACACCGCGAGCTTCCTGGTGTTTACAAAGGAGAGCTCGCAAGACACCGTGGACCAAAACGCGGTGGCGCGGATCAGCTACGCCATGTCCAAGCTCACGCTGGGGCTCAACCTGGGCATCCAGTCGCTCTCCGGCGCAAGCATCGACGTCGGCGACCGGGTGCGGCGGCAGGTCTATTACGTCGGGGTGATGTCCAACTATGTGCTGGACGAAAAGTTCTCGGTGGACCTCAACGGGGATGAAACGCTAGCGGACTACCACGGATACCTGGATTCCAACGAGACGCGCATCCAGAGCTGGTTGAACTACCAGGCCGCCGGAAAGCTCAGGGTGAGCCTGGGCAGCACCGTGGGCTTTCTCGATGTCCAGGATGGGTCGGGCCAGACCTACGAGCAATTGCTCGGGCGCGTGAATTACGACGCCACCGGCAAACTGGTCGTCTATGCGAGCGGGGGCGTCGACCTCCGTCAGTCCGACACCACCAATGTGAGCCCCGTGTTTTCCATCGGCGCGGCATACTCCCCGTATGCCACGACGACAATCACATTGGATATCCATGAGCGCATCTACGGCTCGGCGGCACTGGTGGGGCAGGATTACCGGGCGACGGGCATGTTTGTGACGCTCAACCAACAACTGAGGCCGAGTCTTTCGATGTTCCTGAGCCTCGGTTACGAGAACGCTTCTTATTTCGCGGTCCAGGATGGGATAGCTGCCAACCGAAGGGACAATTACTATTTCGCCCGCGTGGGGCCGGAATGGAGGGTCAAGCCATGGTGCAACCTGAGTTCCTTTTATGAATTCAGCAAAAACGACTCCACAGGGATCGGGAGCCGGAGTTTCACGAGAAACCGGGTGGGCGTCCAGGCCAACTTCTCATTCTAACCCCAGATGAAACATTCATTCCCTACTGTGTGGCTGTGCCTGTGCTTTGCCATTGGCGCGCCGGGCCAGACTCCGTCGGCCAAACCCGATGCGGCAAGCATAACCCCATCGAGCAACTATCGACTTTCCGCGAACGACCTCGTTCAAATCAAGGTGTTCCAGGAGGAGGAGCTGGATACGACGGCGAGGATTTCAAAGGACGGAACGGTCCAGTTCCCGCTGGTCGGCTCCGCGAAATTCGGCGGCAAGACGGTGCAGGAGGCGGCGCAGGCGCTGGAAGCGACGCTCCGGGACTACCTGGTGAGGCCGCAGGTGACGCTCAGAGTTATGGAGTATTCAAAGCGGCGCTTCACCGTCCTCGGACAGGTGATGAAGCCGGGCGCCTACGAAATGCCAGACGACCTGTCGCTCAATCTGCTGGAGGCGATCGGTCTTGCGGGGGGATACACCCGGATAGCCAACCCGTCCAAGGTCACCCTGAAGCGCCGGGTGAACGGAGTGGAAACCATCTTTAAGCTGAACGCAAAATCCATGGCCACGGAAGGGGAGAGCCGACGCTTCGAAATCCTGCCTGGAGACACCATTTTGATTGGAGAAAGCATTCTATGAACCGAATCGATACGGGGGAAATGGATGACGAAGGGCGCGCAAGGAAGTTCACGTTCTTGGAGATCGTCCATATCCTCAAAGAGAAAGCGTGGCTCATCATCGTCTGCTTGATTGCGGGGCTTTTTGTCGGCCTCGGCTATTTCGCCAGGCAACCCAGCGTCTATCGTTCACAGGCGGTGATTGAAGTGGCTTCCGAGGAGCCAAGCATTCTCAAGTTTGAGGAGGGGCGCGCACAGGACTACAGCAATCAAGATGTGCTCCAGACCATCGTGGCAAGCTTCAGAAGCCGCACCCTCCTTGGCAATGTCGTGACCAAGCACGGCCTCTGCGCAGACAGGCAGTTTTGCGGCGCCTCTGCAGAAGTCTCCGCTGATGACGCCATCGACCGCGTGCTGAAAGCCACCCGAGTGGAGATTCGCAAAGGCACGAGACTGATCGACATCACGAGCGAATATGGCGATCCCAAGACGGCGCAAAAGCTGGCCAATGCCCTTGCCAATGAATTCCTTGCCATGCTGATGGAACAGCGCGCATCCACCTCGAGGGTTGCGGTGAAATTCCTCATGGAGGAGGCGGAATCTCTCAAGGCGAAGTTGCAACATTCAGAGGAAGCTTTGCAGGATTACAGGGAGCGGCATAATTCCGTATCGCTCGAGGAAAAGCAGGACACTGTCATCTCCAAGCTCAAGGATCAAAGCACCCAGCTTTCCGAAGCCAAGGCATCGCGACTCCGGTTGGAGGCGGATTGCCGCAAGGCGACGGAGCACGCTGACAATGTCGCCGCGCTGCTTTCGCTCGCTTGCGTGTCCGATCATCCCGCAGTCAGGGATTGCAAACAGCAGATCGCAGCCTTGGATTCCAAAATTTCGGTTCTCAGCCTCCGCTACACGGAAAAACACCCGAAAATGATCCAGGCCAAAGCGCAAATGGCCGATGCCAAGGCGTTGCTTTCTGAAACCGTTTTGAAGATCCCCAGTTTGCTCCGTTCAACCTACGAAGCGGCGGTTTCGACGGAGAAAAACTTCGAGACGGCCGTGCAGGAACAGGAAAAGGTCGCCCTTGCGCTCAACAGGCAGGCCATTTCCTACAATGTTCTGTATCGCGACATGGAGACGGACAAGGCGCTTTATGAGGCGATCCTCAAGCGACTCAAGGAAGCGAATATCGCGAAGGGCATTGAACTTTCCAACATCCGCATTTTCGAGCCAGCCTCGTTCCAAAATGAGCCGGTGAACCTCACCAGGACAAAAATCGCCGCGGTGGGGCTCTCCGGCGGCTTGTTGCTGGGCATCGCCCTCAGCTTCCTGCTTTATTTACTGGATCATACGCTCAAGACCGTGGATCAATCAGAATCGGTCACGGGTTTGTCCGTCATCGGAGCAATCCCCCTGGGGGCACGGTCCGTCAGCGACAAAAGTAAAATCTTTTTGCTGAGCGATCCCACCGCTCCCATCGCCGAATCTTTTCGTTCCTTCCGGACATCACTTGAGTTGGTGGCGCGGCGAAAAAACGGGGGGACTTTTCTTTTCACCAGCGCCCTGGCTGGGGAGGGGAAGACCTTTATATCCACGCATCTTGCCGTGGCTTTTGCCCAGCAGGGGCTGCGTACATTGATTATTGATGCCGATCTGCGGGCGCCAAAAGTGGCGGACATTTTCGCCATCGGCAGGGAGGTGAAAGGGGTTTCGGATTTGATAGCGGACAAGGCATTCCCTTGCCTCGAATATGCGCGGACCGAGATCGAAAATCTGTTTGTTCTGCCTGCGGGCTCGCGGATCATCAATCCCGCCGAGGTTTTGTCGGGTTCCGGATTTGGCGAATTGATAAAGCTGGCCGAAGACGAGTTTGATGCGGTGGTGGTGGATTCCGCGCCCATCCATCCCGTAAGCGATACGCTGTTGCTGGTGGAATACGTTGATTGGGTCTGTCTGGTCGCAAAAGCAGGGGCGACTTCCGCACATTCCGTCATCCGCGCCCATCACCAGCTGGAATTAGCGGGGACACAAGTGGCAGGTCTGGTATTGAACCAACTGCCAAAGGATGGCGGATTTGGCTGCTATTATTACTATTCGCAGGCGTCCTATGGCACCGAAGGCTACGGCCAGACGAAAGGCGGGAACAAAAAGGCGTAGCCAGAAAGCGGCGCTCAAAAGTGCTGCGCCGATGGCAGCCGTACGGTGAACACGCTGCCCTGGCCCGGTTCGCTGGCGACTTCGATGGAGCCGCCGTGCGCTTCGACGATGGCTTTGGTGATGGCCAGGCCGAGGCCCGCATGGCCCTGCGCTCCGGAACGGGCTTTGTCGGCCCGGTAGAAGCGCTCGAAGATGTGCGGGATATCCTCGGGCGGGATGCCCAAGCCCGTGTCGCTGACGGTCAGCACCGCGGTGGTGGGCTCGCAGTAAACCGCCACGCGCACAGTGCCGCCCGGACGGTTGTAGTGGATGGCGTTGCTGAGGAGGTTGTTGACGACTTGCGCGAGCTGGTCTGCGTTGGCCAGGCAATGCGCCGGGGAGAGGTTCACTTCCAGTTGGACGCCTTGCTCATTTGCCAGCGGGAGCAAAAGCTCCACGACTTCGCGGGAAAGGCGGTCCAGCTCGCACGGTTTGGTGGCGGCGGGGGTATCGGCAGAGTCGAGACGGGCGAGCGTCAGCAGGCATTCGATGAGGCTGCGCATGCGCTGGGCGGCGCGCTGGCAGGCAGCAAGGCTTTCGCGGTATTCGCCGGCAGGGTGTTCGCGGGCCAGGGCGCTCTGGGTTTGCGTGAGCACCACGGACACGGGCGTGCGCAGTTCATGGGAGGCATCGGCGGTGAATTGCGCCTGCCGGGCGAAGCTGGCTTGCAGCCGCGCGAAGGTATCGTTGAGGTCGTGGGCAAGCCGACCCAGTTCACTCTCGGTGTCGGTGGTGCGGATGCGCTGGGTGAGGTCGCCGTTGGCGATTCTTGCCGCAGTGGCGCTGATGTCCGCGATGGGGCGCAGGGCGCGAGCCCCCACCCACCAACCGCCGGCCAATCCCAGCAGAAGCACCGCGCAGCCAGCCCCCCCCAGCATCCACGCGGAGCGGCGGATGTCGGCGAGATCGGCAGCGGTGTCGCGGCCCACGAGAATGCATTCCCCCGATGGGGCGTAGTGAAAGCATTCGCGGAGCGTCCCGCGCGAGCGGAAGGCAGGCGGTCCGGGCTTTCGCAGCGGGCGGGGAACATCGGGCGGAGCGGAGGGAGAAAGCGAAGAGGAGTGGCGGTTAGAAGGGAACACTCTCGCCATTGCCTTGAACCCCCATCCTGTCTTCCTAGGAATACCGAAACTTGCAGCTATCAACCCCGATGGCAAAC
>Ga0209697_10003061_pt1 | contig 23069 bp, 18 predicted proteins | sample AliMusrvi5mmetaG_FD_184115 | JGI IMG/M metagenome (GOLD analysis project Ga0209697, IMG submission 184115) | Freshwater lake bacterial and archeal communities from Alinen Mustajarvi, Finland, to study Microbial Dark Matter (Phase II) - Alinen... | ecosystem: Environmental > Aquatic > Freshwater...
CTCCACACCAGGTCCCGCGTCTGCCAGTGCCCGTACCACGCCAGCGCCAGCCCCGCCACAAACGCCAGCGCATCCGCCCAAGCCGTCGTCCATTTTCCGCCGGAAGGGCTCATCGGAAGTCGAAGTCGCAATTTAACACAGGCGGACTTGCCACGTCGTAGCCTCGGCGAAGACGGGCTACTTTGCGCGCTGGATCAGCTCGATCTCATAGCCCTCGGGGGCGTCGATGAACGCGATGACCGACCCGCTGCCGGTCGTGGTCGGGCCGTCGCTGAGCGCGAAGCCCTTCTTCGCCAGCTGGGCCGCGAAGGCCGCCAGGTCGTCCACCTCGAACGCCAGGTGCATCAGGTCGGGCTGCACCTGCACGGCCGGGCTGTTCGGCAGCTGGCAGATCTCGATTTCCTCGTCGCTGTTGGGCGTCTGGAGAAACGCCAGCTGCGCGCCGCGCGGCGAGGTGTGCTGCCGCGAGAGCTTCAGCCCCAGCGCCTCCTGGTAAAACTTCACCGTCTTCGCCAGATCGTTCACGCGCATGCGCGTGTGGAGCAGTTTCGTGACCATAACCCCAAGCTGCCGCTTGCCGTGGCTCACTGCAAGCGGCAGCTTGGGGAAGCTCGAATTTCGAATTTTGACCTTCGTGCTTCTCCCCCATGTCCCTCGATCTCGCCAAAATTGAAGCCGCCCACGAGCGCATCCGGCCGCACATCCGGCGGACGCCCGTCCTCACCCACGCCGCGCTGGACGCGGCCTGCGGGGGACAACTCTTCTTCAAGTGCGAGAACCTCCAGGAGGTCGGCGCGTTCAAGGCCCGCGGGGCCACCAACGCGGTCTTCTCCCTCTCCGACGCCGAGGCTGCCCGCGGGGTCGCCACCCACTCCTCCGGCAACCATGCCGCCGCCCTCGCCCGCGCCGCGCGGCTCCGGGGCATCCCGGCGTACATCGTGATGCCCAGCAATTCCCCGCAGGCGAAGATCCGCAACGTCGAGTCCTACGGCGGCCGCATCACGCTCTGCGCGCCGACCCAGCAGGCCCGCGAGGAAACCTGCGCCCGCATCGTCAGGGAAACCGGCGCCGTGATGGTCCATCCTTTCACCGACGAGCGCGTGATGGCCGGCCAGGGCACCGCCGTGATCGAGCTGCTGGAGGACGTGCCGGACCTCGACCTCGTGCTCTGCCCGGTCGGCGGCGGCGGACTCCTCGCCGGCACGGCCATCGCGGCCAAGACCCTGCGGTCCGCGCTGCGCGTCTTCGCCGTCGAGCCAGCCGCGGCCGGCGACGCCGCGGAGTCGTTCCGGGCCGGGCACATCGTCCCGCTGACCCAGGCGGCCACCATTGCCGACGGACTTCGCACCACCATCGGCGCGCCCAACTTCGCGATCATGCAGCGGCACGTGGACGGGGTCGTCACCGTGAGCGAATCAGGCATCGTGGCCGCGATGCGCCAGCTCTGGGAAACCCTCCACATCGTGGTCGAGACCTCCGGCGCCGTCCCGTATGCGGCCGTGACGGAGAAGAAGATCGAAGTCGCCGGCAAACGCGTCGGTCTGATCCTCACCGGCGGCAACGTCGACTTGGACGCGTTGCCGTGGAGCAAGAGCTGACGAGGACATTCTCCGATCCTTTTTTCACCACAAAGATCGCGAAGCACGCGAAGAGGGGGAGCCCACAAAGCTCCGTTCGGACGCGCGCCCTGCGTGCCGCAGGACTTCGTCCGAGCTCACTGGGTGAAGAATACCCGGATGATTAGCTCCGTGTCTCGTCTTCTGATCGACTCAACAGTAGGCTGGCAGCGAGCTCTGCGCAGCGGAGCGAAGCTGGCAGCCGATCTTCGTGTGCTTCGTGCCCTTCGTGGTTAAAGAGGATCGAAATCTTCGCGCGCTGCGCGCGCTTAGCGGTGAATCCGGAAATGGCGCCGCGGCTCCATTCACGCCACGCCGGCCGGCTCGAGCTTCGGCTTCACCACGCGCGGCAGCACCGGACGCTTCATCGCCGCCGGCTTTGCCGTTTCCGCCACCTCAGGCTCCGGCTCTTCCAGCCGGCTCACGCGCGGCGGACGGGCATACAGCAGGGACACGATCAGGGAAATGGGTTCCTGGAGCTGTGCCGCCTGCGTCCGCAGCTGGCCCACCAGCTCGGTCACCTCCGTCGCGTGCGCGGCCGTGGTCTGGGTCACATGGTCGATCTCGGTCACGGCGCTCGTCACCTGCACGATGCCCTCGCTCTGCTCCGTCGCCGCGGTCGCGATCTCGCCGATGAGCGTGTCGAGCTCGCTGGTGAGCTTTGCCATGGCCTCGAGGCTCTCCGCGACCTTCGCGCAGAGGCGCGTGCCCTCGTCGCTGCGGGCCGCCGCATCCTCGATCTGCTGCGCCGTCTCCTTCGCCGCGGCGGCACTGCGCTGCGCGAGGCTGCGCACCTCCTCCGCCACCACCGCGAAGCCCAGCCCGGCCTCGCCCGCCCGCGCGGCCTCCACGGCCGCGTTGAGCGCGAGGATGTTCGTCTGGAACGCGATCTCGTCGATCGTCTTGGTGATCTTCGTGACTTGGGCGCTGGATTCGTGGATGCCCTCCATCGCCTTCCGCATCGCCTGCATGTCGGAGAGCCCGGTCGCCGCCGCGCGGCGCGTGCGGTCGGCCAGCTGCTTGCCCGAGCCGGCGTGCTCAGCCGTGCGCTTGGTCATGCCAGACATCTCCTCGAGCGACGCGCTGCTGGTCTCCAGCGAGGCCGCCTGCTTGGACGAGCCGTCGGAGAGCGTCTCGCTCACGTCCGCCAGCTCCCGCGCGCGGCCCAGCGTGCCCTTCGTGGCGCGGTCCAGCTCGGTCAGCACCGACTGCAGGCAGCCGGTCACCCACTCGAGCTTCATGATGAAGAAAATGTAGATGGCGCCGGCGGGAACGAAGGTGCTCAGCAGCACGCGCACGAACAGCCGGCCCGAGCCCTCCGTCTCCTCGCGCGCCTTTGCGTTGTCCGCCAGCAGGTGCTCGCTGACCGCCGTCTGCGCGTCCTCCAGCACCTGGTACGCCTGCTCCACCTGCGGCACGGCGGCCCGCGCGGCGGCGGGATCGGTGAAGGCCTGGCGCGTGACGCTCACGCAGAGGTTGCAGTAGGTCTCGAGCGGGGCGCCGAGGGTCTTCAGCTCCGTCAGCCGCTCGGGCGAGAGGGGCAGCGCGAGGTTTTTCTCCAGCTGCTCCCGGAATTCGCGCGCATGGCGCTCGGTTTCGTGGATGACGGACTGCTCGCGCGGACGGCCCGGCTCGGCGGCCGCGGCAATGCCGGCGTAGACGTCGCCCCGCAGCGCCTCGTGGTTCATGTCCCCCTCCATGTGCTGCCGGATGGCCTGCGCGGTGATTTCCAGATCCTTCACCTTGGACTGCGTGTAGCGGTTCAAGATCAGGGCCGTCAGGCCAAAGCCGCCGGCCATCAGGCACAGCATGCCGATCAGGATCCGAAACCGCGTGCGAAGGGTGAAGTTCATGGGGGGCAACGAGCGCTTCTCCCGCAGGCGACGTGGGCGCCGACGGGTTGGCGGCACATTCCTACATCGGTACGTCAGGAGATCGCTTGAGGGGCAATAGCCCGGGCGGGCCGCAAATCTGCGCTGGTCGCGGGCCTAATATGCGTTATCAACGCGGGCCATGAGTCACTCCCGTGACCGTCAGGGTTGGAGATCCCGGTTGCCGGGACGTTCCCCGGAGGAGGGTTTTCGCTGGCAGGGCCGCGAGGTCAGCCGGCTGGAGGGCTTTGCCGACGCCGTGTTCGCATTCGCGATCACGCTGCTGGTCGTGTCGCTCGAGGTGCCGCGCGGCTTCGACGGCTTCATGGAGGTGATCCGCGGGTTCCCGGCGTTCATTGCGAGCTTCCTGACGCTGGTCCTGTTCTGGAACGCGCACTATCACTACTTCCGCCGCTACGGGCTGGAGGACGCCTACACGCGGTGGATGACCCTGATGATCCTCCTCATGGTGCTCTTTGCGGTGTACCCCCTGAAGTTCCTCTTCGGCCTGCTGCTGCCGTTTGGCAGCGTCAATGCGCCCCACATCGAGACCTGGGCCCAGCTCAAGCGCCTGTACGTCATCTACGGCCTCGGCCTGGGCGGGCTGTATTCGCTCTACATGGCGCTGTACTTCCATGCGCTGCGGCTGCGCCGCGAGCTTGGGCTCAGCGAGATCGAGGTGATCCTCACGGAGGCGCCACTCTGGAATTTCGCGATCAACGTACTCATCTGCTTGATCTCGGTGACGATCGCGGTGTTCGAGTGGTCGACCGCGTGGCCCGGCATCATCTACAGCGTGCTCGTGCCCCTGTTCCTGACCCTCAACGGCTGGTGGCACCGCCGCCGGGTCCGGGCGGTGCGGGCGCGGCAGGAGCAGCGGTATTAAGCCTCGGATTCCAACACCTTCCACCCAGATCCGTCATCCTGAGCAAATGCGTCGGATCGCAGTTGTTCCACCCCGCCAAGCCCGTGTTTGGTCCACGACACTCCCACGACGTTAGCCCAGTGTCAGCGCGGGGCCGATTCCCCGCTTGCCTCGCGGGAAAAGGTGACGGCAAACTGGGTGGCATCGGCCGCCCGGGTGGTGGAATTGGCAGACACGACGGTCTTAGAAGCCGTTGCCGCAAGGCTTGCAGGTTCGAGTCCTGTCCTGGGCACCATGCAACCAATAGGGATTCACCGCCTAGTCCAAAAGCAGGCATCGCGAGAATCTGGGATCACCAAATTTACTAAATGCCCAAATCTACCGGTATTCCGGTAGAAGCAGGTGTTGCCCACATTGCAGAACCACTGATTCCGTTAAGAACGCACAAGATTTCGCCAATCGACGTTGAGCGATCCATTCGGGCCGCCCAAGGCGACATAGCGAAAACCGAGGCTCTTGTGGATTTGATCATCAAGCACAACCCTACGGCTGATCAGAAGCGCCGCCTGATTACATACGACTCTAAAGACAGGAAGGCTTCGGCTGAAAGCCTCCTAAGCGAGGCCATGAAACCACATATTGAGCGGACACTGGCAATTGGTTTGCCTGAGGAAATCCGCGTGGCGCTCGAGAAGGCCGGCGCACTGGGTGTGTCGCTGGCGCGGAAGCACGGCTTCGGTTTCATCTGCACGTCAAACTTCACCCACCCGCAGTTCCGCAGCCTCTGGGCCGACATCGGCTGGCACCAGGAGATGACCGCTGAAATCCGGCGGAAGTGAATTGGTTTGGGTGCCCACGGAATACACGAACCCGTCTTCGCCAAGGCTCCGACGCGGCAAGCTACGCGGAATATTCCGATCCGTGTTGGGCCGAGTCAGAGAAACCTGGGGTAGTGCAGCACGGCTTTGGGCTTCCGATTCCACCCGGCCGAGAGGACCGAGTTCTGCTGTCCAGCAGAACGCTGGTCCGCGAGGATTCGTCTGCGTCCTGTTTCCGCGTCTCTTGCCGCGTCGGAGCCTTGGCGATGACGGGTCCGTGTATTCCGTGGGCAACCCTGACTCAGAAATGGAGCCGCGGCGTCCTCACACCGCCACGCCGAGCCGATCCCCCATCCTCGCGTACGTCTCGACCTGCTGCGCGCTCTGCGCCACGAGGTCGGGTTCGAAGCGGATGCGGCCGCGGGGGAAAATCGTGATCACGCAGGAGCCGCCGAAGGCGAACAGGCCCTTCTCGGCACCCTTCTCCACCGCCCGGCCGGGGACGTGCGATTGCTGGATGCTGCCGACGTTCGTCGCGCCGACCTCCACCATCACCACGGGACCAAACCCCGGCGACTGGATCACCGTCACCACGCGCTTGTTCTCGACGAGGTAGCGGAGGTTGCGTCGGAGCGCGATGGGGCTGACGGAGTAGAGCCAGCCGTTGATCAGCCGCGACTCGCCCGGCACGCCGGCCACGGGGAAATGGAAACGGTGGTAGTCCACCGGACACAGCCGGGAGATTAGCATCGCGCCGCCGGCCAGCGAGGCGGCAAGCGCCGCGTCGCCGAGCAGCTCGGCGAGCGTGAACTTCATGCCCTTCACGTAAAACCCCTCCGCCGCGTCCACGTCGGGGAACACCAGGTGGCGTCCGTCGGCCGGCAGCACCGCCACGCGCTCGTCGCCGGCGATCGGCCGCGCCGCGGGCTTCAGTGCGCGGTAGAAGAACTCGTTGAAGTTCCTGTAGTCGAAGGCCGACTTCGCGAAGTCGTCCACGTCGATGTTGTACTCGGTGATGAACGGCAGGACCAGGTTCGCGCTGGCGGCCTTGTTCATCTTCCGCCCGTAGAGCTTCGAGAACCAGATCCGCCGGGCCATGAGCCACACGAAGCCGCGCCCGATGGGATTCTCATAGGCCAGGCGCAGCCAGCGCTCGCCGTAGACCTGCTCGGTCTTCACGGCCTGAGCATAGCGGTCGTAGTAGCGGATCGGGTCGGCGCTCATTGTTCGCAGCCTCGTGCAAAGCAGTGGGGAGGCTCAAGTGGCAAGTAGCAAGTGACAGGTACCATTTACCAAGTACCAAGTGCCAAGTAACAAGTAACAAGGAACAAGCGCCCAGTGAGCTGCATGAGTCCACTTGGCACTTGTCACCTGTCACCTGCTACTTCCTCACCCCCTAGAGCTTCATCACGAGCGCATCGTCCTTCACACTGAACTTCACCTCGGCGCCCTCGGCGATCTCGCCGCCGATGAGCGCGCGGGCGAGCTTGGTCTCGATGTTCCGCTGCAGGAAGCGCTTCAGGGGCCGCGCGCCGAAGACCGGGTCGTAGCCCTTCTCCGCCGCCCACTCCTTCGCCTTCTTGTCCAGCACCACCGTCACGCGGCGGTCCGCCAGGCGCTTGTTCAGGTCGGCCAGCAGCAGGTCCACGATGCTCGTGATCTCCTCCAGCGTGAGCGGCTTGAACAGGATCGTCTCGTCGATGCGGTTGAGGAACTCGGGGCGGAACGCCTTGCGCAGCTCCGCCATCACGCTCTCGCGCACGGACTCGGGGATGGTGTCGCCGGTCACGCCCTCCAGCAGGTAGCGCGAGCCGAGGTTCGAGGTCATGATGATGACCGTGTTCTTGAAATCCACCGTGCGGCCCTGCGCGTCGGTGATGCGGCCGTCGTCGAGCACCTGGAGCAGGACGTTGAACACGTCGGGGTGCGCCTTCTCGACCTCGTCGAAGAGGATCACGGCATAGGGCTTGCGCCGCACCGCCTCGGTGAGCTGCCCGCCCTCGTCATAGCCGACGTAGCCCGGGGGCGCGCCGATCATCCGCGCCACGCTGTGCTTCTCCATGTACTCGGACATGTCGATGCGCACCAGCGCGGCCTCGGTGTCGAACAGGGTCTCGGCCAGCGTCTTCGCCAGCTCGGTTTTGCCCACGCCGGTCGGGCCGAGGAACAGGAAGCTGCCCACCGGACGGCGCGGGTCCTTGATGCCGCTGCGCGCGCGCAGGATGGCCTCGGTGACGAGCGCCACGGCCTCGTCCTGGCCGATCACGCGCTGGTGCAGCACGGACTCGAGGCGCAGGAGCTTCTCCTTCTCGCCCTCGACCAGGCGGGTGACGGGCACGCCGCTCCACTTGGACACGACCTCGGCGATCTCCTCCTCGGAAACCTCCTCCTTGAACAGGGTCGTGGTGTTGCCGGCCTTCTCGAGCTTCTTCAGCTCGGCCTCCATCTGCGGGATCTTGCCGTGGCGGAGCTCGGCGACCTTGTTCAGGTCGTAGCCGCGCTCGGCCTTCTCCATCTCGAGGCGCGCGGCCTCGAGGTTCTCGCGGAGCTTGCGGACCTTGTCCACCGACGCCTTCTCCTTTTCCCAGTGGAGCTTGATCCCCTTGGCCTTCTCGCGGGCCTCCGCGAGCTCGCCGCGGAGCGACTCGAGCCGGCGCTTGCTGGCGTCGTCCTTCTCCTTCGCCAGCGCCGTCTCCTCGATCTCCAGCCGGAGCACGCGGCGGGTGAGCTCGTCGAGCTCCTGCGGCATCGAGTCCATCTCCGTGCGGATCATCGCGCAGGCCTCGTCCACGAGGTCGATCGCCTTGTCGGGCAGGAAACGGTCGCTGATGTAGCGGTTGGAAAGAATCACCGCGCTGACGAGCGCGTTGTCCTGGATGCGCACGCCGTGGTGGAGCTCAAAGCGCTCCTTCAGGCCGCGCAGGATCGAGATGGCGTCCTCCACCGACGGCTGGTCCACCAGCACGGGCTGGAAGCGCCGCTCGAGCGCGGCGTCCTTCTCGATGTGCTTGCGGTACTCGTCGAGGGTCGTCGCCCCGATGCAGTGCAGCTCGCCGCGCGCGAGCATCGGCTTGAGCAGGTTGCCGGCGTCCATCGCGCCCTCGGTCTTGCCCGCGCCCACGATGACGTGGAGCTCGTCGATGAAGAGGAGGATGCGGCCCTCGCTCTGCTTGATCTCGGCCAGCACGGCCTTGAGGCGCTCCTCGAACTCGCCGCGGTACTTCGCGCCGGCCACCAGCGCGCCCATGTCGAGGGAGAAGATGGTCTTGTCCTTCAGCCCCTCGGGCACGTCGCCGCGGAGGATGCGCTGGGCGAGGCCCTCGACGATGGCGGTCTTGCCGACGCCGGGCTCGCCGATGAGGACGGGGTTGTTCTTCGTCTTGCGGGAGAGGATGCGGATGGTGCGGCGGATCTCCTCGTCGCGGCCGATGACAGGATCCATCTTGCCCTTGCGGGCCTGCGCCACGAGGTCGGTGCCGTACTTCTCGAGCGACTGGTACGTCGCCTCGGGGTTGTCGGTCGTCACGCGCTGGCTGCCGCGGACCTCCTTCAGGGCCTTCAGCACCTTGGCGCGGTCGAGGCCGAAGCTCTTGAACAGCTTCTTCAGGCCCTCGGGCTTCGCCACGTCGAGCAGCCCGAGGAACAGGTGCTCGACCGAGACATACTCGTCCTGGAGCGACTTGGCCTCCTCCTCCGCGCGGGTCAGCACCTCGTTGACGCCCTGCGTCACGTACACCTTGGAGGTGTCCACGCTGCCCGAGACCTTGGGCAGGCGCTCCAGCTCGCGGTCCACGGCAAGCTGCACGGCGCTGGACGTGATCGACATCTTCTCCAGCAGCCCCGGCACGATGCCGTTTTCCTGTCCCAGCAGCGCCGCCAGAAGGTGCCAGGTCTCCACCTCGTGGTGGGTCAGCCGGCGGGCGTGGTTCTGCGCGTCGGTGATCGCCTGGCGCGACATGACGGTGAGTTTGGCGTTGTCCATAAGAAGGCCCTTCGCAGGCGGCGTACCAGTTGCGGCGGCAACTTTGCCCCGAGGAAAAGGTACGCGGAACGCCGGGAGAGTCAAAAGGGGTGTCCCAGTGCGACATCCGCGCCAGATTGCCGGTTCGCCGCCGCCATCAAATTCTCCTCGCCCCGCGGCCCCGCCGGTGGCTACTTGCCCGCGCCCATGGCATCCGTCACCCCGCCGCCGTCCCTGGTCTACACGCCCTGCCCGCCCCTGGCGGTCACCGAGGCGCAGGGCGTCCTGAACCGCGACGCCTGCCTGCGCGGCGGCGAGACGCTGCTGTCGCCGGGCGCGACCCCCGCCCGGCTCGTGCTCGATTTCGGCGAGGAACTGGTCGGCGTCCTGGCGCTGACCCTGACCGCCGAGGCGGCCACGAAGATTGAGCTGATCTACGGCGAGGACCTCGCGGAGGCCCTGCTGCTGGAGGACCCGTTTCCGCCCGAGCATTGGTACCACCAGCCGCGCGACTGGCTGGAACTGCCGGCCGGCGCGCAGACGGTGCGGCACCCGGGTCGCCGCGCCTTCCGCTTCGTCAACATCGTGGTCCACGGCCCCGGCTCGGTCCGGCTCCGCGGCGCCGAGCTCATGCTCGAGCACGCGCCGGCGGTCGAGCGGGGCCGGTTCGAATGCTCCGACCCGCTGCTCAACGCCGCCTGGCAGATCAGCCGCCGGACGATCCGGCTGTGCCGGCAGGGATTCTACGAGGACGGCATCAAGCGCGACGGCATGCTGTGGATCGGCGACTACCGCGTGGAGTTCCTCTGCGCGCACCATCTGTTCGAGGACGCCGGGCTCGCCCGCCGGAGCCTCGAGCTGTTCGCGCAGTGCCGGCACGACGATGGCAGCCTGTCGGCCGTCGCGCTGCTGGCCGGCGGACATCTCTATCCGCGCATCCCGTATCTCGGCGACCTGTCCAAGCCCGGCGGGCTGCACGTCTGGGTGCTGGCCAACTACTGCGCCGACTTCGTGGTCAGCGTCTGGGAATACATCCTCCACACCGGCGACACCGCGCTGGCCCACGCGCTCGAGTCGACCGTGAACGGCGTGCTCGGTTTCCTCGTGAAAGTGGACCTGGCGCAGGCTGCGAGCCCGAAGAATTTCATCACCGACAATCAGCCCGACCTGGCGGACTGGTGGGGCAGCCGCGCGGCGCTCGCCTACCAGATCGCGGCGGCCTTTGCCGCGGGCGTGCGGCTGGCCGACCTGCGCGGGGCCGCCGAGGCGGCGGACGCCTGCCGCTGGCAGCACCGCGCGTGGATCGGCCTGGCCAAGACCCGGTTCGGGGACCCAGCCGGCGCCGCCTGCCGCGACGACGAATCGCCCGGGGCGACGCGCAGCTGGCACGCCCATGTCGCCGCGTACCTCGCCGGGGCGCTCACGCCGGCGGAGCTCCGCGAGGTGTTTCCGCGGCTGCAGGGAGATCCGGCGGTGCGCCGGCCGATGGCGGGGTTCATGGAGTTCTACCTGCTCCAGGCCTGGTTCGACGCGGGCCTCGTGCGCGAGGGACTCGACGAGATGCGCTCGTACTACGGACAGATGCTGCGCAGCGGCGCCACGACCACCTGGGAGCTGGTGGACCGGCGCGTGCCGGGGATCGACCGCCTCGTCGTCGCCGGACGCAGCCATTGCCACGGCTGGTCCGCCGGGCCGGCGTATCATCTCCCGGCCCAGATCCTCGGTGTCACGCCCACCCTGCCCGGCTACGCGGAGGTCGCGATCCGTCCCAACCTCGGCGATCTTGCCTGGGCCCGCGGCGAAATCCCGACGCCGCACGGCCCCATCCGCGTGCGGCTCGACGGGGACGACGCCGGCGAGGTCACGCTGCCCACGGGCGTCACGGCCACGCTGCACAGGCCCGGCCGCGAACCCGTCCGCCTGGCCGGCGGGCGAACCCATTCGCTCGCGTCTGCTGGCCAGGGCTGAGTCCGCCTTGCCCTGAAGCCGCGGCTCCATTCAATCAACCACCCAAGAGGTCGTCATCCTGAGCGAAGGCGAAGGATCGCTGTTATTGTTCCCACTCCGTCCGCGTGATGCATCAGACACTCAGGCGACGCCGCTCGAGTGTCTGGAATGCAGCATTGGCTCTAGGGCAATGGGAACAGCGATCCTTCGCCTTCGCTCAGGATGACGTGCGTGAGGAAGGAGCGTGGGTTTCAGGCCGATGTTGAGCGCCCCAGGTTCGCTCGAATTTGTCCGATGTGATCCCAGAGGCACCAATTTGGTGCATTCCCAATTCAGGAAAGGTTTCCTCCGTCGCGATTTTCTGAATGCATCTCCGCGTGCCGGCCACCGCATCCACGACTCGTCATCCGCTCGCGGAGATTGCCGGGATTTTCCTGCGCCTCGGGCTGACCTCCTTCGGCGGGCCGGTGGCGCACCTCGGGTACCTGCACGAGGAGATCGTCCGGCGCCGGCAGTGGCTGGAGGAAGCGGAGTACGCCGACCTGGTCGCGCTGTGCCAGTTCCTGCCCGGGCCGGTGAGCAGCCAGGTGGTGATCGCACTCGGCCAGCGCCGCGCGGGGCTCGCGGGCGCGCTGGTGGCCTCGCTTTGTTTCACGCTGCCCTCGGCTGTGCTCATGATCGCCGGCGGCTACGGCGTGGCTGCGCTCTCCGGACTCGGCGCGGCGGGCTGGCTGCACGGGCTCAAGCTCGCCGCCGTGGCGGTCGTCGCGCAGGCCGTGTGGATCATGGCCCGCAAGCTCTGTCCCGACTGGCCGCGCCGGCTGCTCCTGCTCGCCGCGGCCGTCGCCGTCGTGCGGCTGCCCGGGGCCGTCACTCAGGTCGCCGCCATCGCCGCCGGCGCCCTGATCGGCGCGTGGTGGTACCGGCGTGAGACCTCGTCCGGGACCACGGAAGATCGTCCCTCGCTCGCCCGGCAGCATGTCTGGGCGGCGCTGACCCTGGCGACGTGGGCGCTGCTGCTCGTGGTCCTGCCCCTCGCGGCCACGGCGACCGGCAGTCGTCCGGTCCAGTACTTCGACAGCTTTTATCGCGCCGGGTCGCTCGTCTTCGGCGGCGGTCATGTGGTGCTGCCGATGCTGCGCGCCGAGGTCGTGCCGGCAGGCTGGATCAGTGACGACCGCTTCCTCGCCGGTTACGGGCTGGCCCAGGCCATGCCCGGGCCGCTGTTCACGTTTGCGGCCTACCTCGGCACGGCGATGTCGCCGGGCGCCGGCGCATGGCTCAGCGGGCTCGGCTGCCTGCTCGCGATCTTCCTGCCCGCGTGGCTGCTGATTGGCGGCGCCCTGCCCTTCTGGGGACTCCTGCGACGCCAGACTGGAATCCAGTGCGCGTTGCGTGGAGCGAATGCCGCCGTGGTCGGCGTGCTGCTGGCCGCGCTGTATCGTCCGCTCTGGACTGAAGGCATCGCCGGCCCGCGGGACATCGCAGCCGCGGTCGCCGCGTTTCTCCTGCTGGAATTCGTCCGCGTGCCCCCGTGGGCGGTCGTCCTCCTCGCGGCCGCCGCGGGTCGCTGGCTCCTGTGAGACGGGCTTGTGGTAAACCAGTCTGGAGTTAAAACCCGAAACCGATCCGGGCCACGCGGTCGGCGGCGCGGCGGTTGCCCTCCTCGAGGTCCGTGATGGTGAGGTCCGCGCGCAGGAGGGTCTTTTCGTTCTTCACGCCGTAGTGCCAGTCGGCCATCGCGATCGCGCGGCTGAGCAGGCGAGCGAGCTCGCGGTGCAGGGGATCCGCGCAGGCCGACGGGGCAAGCTGCCACAGCACGGCGTCGCAGATGACCGGGGCGAAACCCCATTTGACGAGTGCCACCTGGCCGGCCTCGGCGAAGGACACGCCCAGCCGGAGCCGCTCCAAACGGGCCTGCATCGCGAGCTCGCGCTCGTGGATCGTCAGGGTGCCGACCGGAAACGCGCTGCAGAGCACCCAGATCCCGACGAGGTGCATGATGCCAGCCGTGTAGGCGAACGGGTCGCCGTCGGCCAGCTCCTCGCAGACATACGCCGTGTGCAGCGAGCGCTCCCAGAAGTGTCCGGCCGTGTCCGCGTAAAGATGGGCCGGGTACTTGCGGAGGTCCGTCAGCATCACGATCTGCACGAGGCGCGAGACCTCCTGGAGGCCCAGCCGCAGCACCGCGTCGCGGATGTCGGCCGTGGGCTCGCCGCGGGCGTAGTACGGGCTGTTGCACGCGGCGACGACCCGGGCGGTGAGCGCCGCGTCGGCGTGGAACAGCTCGGCGAGCTCGCCGATCTGGGCCTGCGGCCGCCGGAGCGCGGTGACCAGGCGCGCGAGGACCCGCGGCCCGCTCGGCAGCTTTTCGACGTCGAGGAGTGTGGCGATTTCCTGCGGGGACATGGTTGGCTCCCCCTCATCGACACACCCGGCCGTGCGCTGAAGCGCCGTCGGCCGCCCTATTTCGCGGCGGCGGGCGGATGCAGCATGGCCTGCACGAGCTGGTCGTGCCACGCGGTCCCGTCCACCTGCCGCAGGCTGCCGCCAAAATGGATCGGCTGGCTGAACTCCGTGTAGCCGAGCGCATCCTTGCGCGGGGACAGCAGGCCGGTGGGCTTCAGCTGCTCGACGAGCTTGCCGCGCACGGCGAGCTTGAGCTCGAGCTGCAGCGGCTGCGCGCTGAGGGCCACACCGGGCTTGGCCGCGATCAAGCCGGTGCCGGTGATCCGCTCGTCCGGCGCGGTCAGCGCGATGTCGGCGAGGCGGATGCGGCCGTCGCCTTCGCGGACGGCGGTGATCGTCAGCTGGTCGTAGCCAATCTCGCCGATCACGCTCGTGAAATTCAGGACCGCGTCCACGCCCTTGCCGAGATGCTTCTCGGCGCCGATCGGGCCCTTGACGCCGAACAGATGGCCCACGGCGGAGCCGACGGTGCCGAGGGAATCCTTCATCGCCGAGGGCTTCTCCTCCGGGATCGCATCCGCCACCTCGGTGCGCAGCAGGCGAAGGATGCCCGTGGTGCTGGTGAGCTGGACCGACACGCGGGCGCGCGCCACGAGGTCCGTCAGCGTGAGGCCTTCGCCCGTGAACGTGCCGGTCGCGGTCCCCTTGCCCTCCAGCGTCGCCTCCGCGCCGGCCTCGGCCGACGGCAGCAGCGGCGCCAGGTCGATGTCGTCGTACGAGGCTTTCGCCTCGAGGTGATACGGCACCTTGGCTGCCGCATCGAAGGTGACCTGCCCCTCCGCCTGCAGGGGATGATGACGCGGCAGTCCGCCGCGACCGTGCGCGAGGTGGAGCGAGCCGTGGTCGAACTCCAGCGTGCCGCCCACGTCGTTATATATCTTGTCGCCCACCTTCACCTGGTCGAACGCCACCATCAGGGCGCCAACGGCGTGGCCCCAGAACGGCAGGCGATCCGCGGTGGGCCGGGCCGTTCCATCGGACACCGCGCCGGCCTGCAGCAGGCTGGAAAGTCCCATCGCCGCCGCGCCCGGGGCCGCGAGCTGGCGCAGGTGGTCCAGCGTGATCGTCTCGCCTGTCACCCGGACATTGATCCGGTTATCCACCGGGTCCTCGACCCAGGTGCCCTCGATCGTCAGCTCGGACGTCTCCTTGCCGGTGGCCAGTTTCACGGGCGCCGCAAAATTCATCATCCCGCCGGCGTCGATGTCACCATGCACGCTGGCCGTGCAGGTGTGCAGCGGATCGTGCCCGGCCAGCGCCAGCTTCAGCTCGAACTGCGTCGGTGACCCCACGCTCGCGGTGATTTCACCCTTGGCCGAGCGCGCGGTGAAACCGGCGAGGGCCGGCAGCGCCGCGCGGGTCGCCAGGGCATCCACGTCGCACGCCCACTGCGCGGAGATCGCGACCGGCTGGTCGGACCCGGCGTGACGCGTCAATTTTCCATCCACGGACGCAAGCCGACGTCCGCCGGCGGTGATCAGCAGCGGGTGCATCTGCACCTGCCAGCCGTCCGGACCGTAGCCGGCGAGGCCCGTGAAGGTCAGGTCGAGATTCTGCACCCAGGTCCGGCCCGCGCGCTGCACGGCCACGCCAGTCGCGGTGAAGGGCGCCTTGGGCCGCACCTCATAGGCGCCGTTCGCGAGGCGGATCGTGAAATCGCCCCCACCCTCGCCGCCCGACAGTGCGAGCGACGTGTTCGGGAGCCGGAGCCACGCCATCGGAAATCCGCGGATCGAGCCATCAAGCCAGTCCTTGCCCGGATCGGCCGGCTTTAGTTCACCTGTCGGACCGTCGTACGTGAAGCGCTGCAGCGCATGGGCCGCGGCGGAGATCCGGCCGGACGCCAAGGTAAAATCCAGCGTGTCGACCTGCAGGGATTGGCCGCTGTGCACCCCGTCGAAGCGCGTGACAAAGGTGACCGCTCCCAATTGGGCGAGCGAGGGATCGATGGTGCCAAGCTGGTCAACCGACCCCTCGAGCCGTCCGGTGGCATGCGTGCGATTGAAGGCCGGGTCGGCCTCGAAGCTGCCCGCGCCGGCGGCGACGACGGCGGGCAGCTCGTGGTCCGGCTGCAGCAGCGCGAGGTCGGCGGAACGCAGGTCGAGCTTCCAGTCGCCGGCCAGCGTTGCCGCCGCGGCGGCGTGGCGCGCGTGCACGCTCAGGACGTGCCGGCCGGTCCGGTCCACCTCAAGGGCGTAAGTCTCGCCCTCCGCCTCGCGCGCGGCGGCGAGGCTCACCGTCATGACCAGGCCCACCGGCAGCGTCCCGCCCAGGCCGCTCAGGTCCGCGACCAGCGAAAGGTGATCGAGCGCGCGCGGCGAGGCGGCGCCGGCGACCAATCGGCCATGGGCGGCGACCGTGTTGGCGGGAAACCACGGGTCCACGACGACCGCGTCGCAGGTGAAATTGCCCTCGTGCCCCGCGGCCAGGCCGCCGCCCTTGAGCGTGACATGAATCCGGGTCGGCGCCTTGTCGGCCGCGGCGACCAGGATGTCGCCCTCGAGGTCCACGTTATCCAGCGTGACGTCGCCCGGCAGCTCGGGACCGCGCACGAGCCCGTGCAGGAGCCGGGCGGCCTGGGCGGCGACCTGCACCCAGGCGGCCGGCGTGGCGCCGGACGCGTGCGGGGTTTCCACGACCACCTTGGCGCCGGCGGTGGGTTCCCACGGATGGCTCAGGTCGAGGGTCCAGCCCTTCGCCACGAGGCTCCGCACCTGGAATTTGTGATCCCGCCAGGCGACCGGGACCGGCAGGCCGGCCTTCAGGGTCGGCAACGTGAGGATGGCACCGCCGGATTCACCGCGGAGATCCTCAAGTTCGACCGAGTCGAGTCCCGCGGACAGCGACCCCACGGTGCCGTGGAAGCCCGGGATGCGGTCCAGCAATGACTGGGCGTACCAGGTCTGCACGGCCGGCGTGTAGGCCAGGGACAGGAGCAGGAGGAGGAGCGCGGCGAACGCGCCGAGGCATTTCAGGAGGGTTCGGAGGAATCTCACTGGAGGGAGCGAGGATCAGACCGCAAGTCGGCTGCGGAGTGTCATCGAATTGAAAGGGACCGGGGGTGTCAGCCTCCAAACCATCGCTTGCGCCCGGTCGTTGGAAAATGGAGCCGCGGCGCCCTCGCCGCGCCCGGCCATCATTTCACCGCAAAGGCCGCGAAGAGCGCGAAGGGGCTGGCTGTTTTTACCACGAAGGGCACGAAGCACGCGAAGAGGAGGCGGGCTGACGCGGTTTTAATCGCTGGATTCAGTCCAAGCCCGCGAGGCCTTCGTGCGCTTCGTGTTCTTCGTGGTGAAACGGACTAAGTTGCTCGCGCGCGAATCCGGTTGAAGAGCCGACGCAGCGCCATCGCGTACCCGGTGTAAACGAGCAGGCACCCACCCAAACTGGCGAAGCCGGCGATGATCTGTCCGGCCAGGCCAAAGGCATCCCCACTGTGCGACAGGCGCACCCACCGCCGAGTCCGCCATCCGGGACCCAGGTCGGCATAGGAGTCCTTCGCCCGAAGCTCACCGGTCGCATGATCCCGGGTCACGTTCGTGACGGCAAAGACCGGCCAGGGATGAGGCATGGCCACGGCCGCGTAGAGTGCCTGCGGATTCAGCAGGCCCCGCTCGCCGGATTTCGCGGGGGCAATCGCGGGTTGGAAGGAAAAGGACATCTGCCTCCAATCCTGGTAATTCTTCTCCACCTGCGCCATGAAATCCTCCAGCGACGGAGCGTCGGCGGGAGGTGCGACCGGTTTTGGCGCAGGCCTGGCCGCCTGGTTGGCCGCCGGCGGGTTCGGGAGCGGCTCCCCCGCCAAGCGGAACATCAGGCGATTAACCGGTCCGGAGGAAAGGACCACGCCGGTGGCCGTCAAAACGAACAGGATGGGCAGCAGCCAGATCGCGACCACGTTGTGCCAGTTCCAATCCCGGGCGCGTCCTCGCGCGCCTGAGACAAACCAGATCGTCGGCCGCACCGCGCTCCAACTCCACGTCCGCGGCCACCAGAGATAGAGGCCGCTTAGGGTGAGGAACAGAAAGACCACATTCGCCGATGCCGAGAAGCCCTCGCCGAGCGGGGGCTTGGCATGGAGTCGGCGGATCGCCAAATAGAATGCGTCCAGCCGGGGCGCCGTATCCTGGCGCATCTCACCGGTGTACGGGTTCACGCACCAGTTCTTGCGATCCGCGGTGGTCAGGGTGATCGCGTCGCCGGGATCCTTTGAGACGGTGAGGCCGGTGATGGCGACCGCCGGCTGGCTCCGGGAGGCCGTCGCCAAGGCCTCGTGAAAGGTGAGCCGCGCGGGCCGGCTGGCTCCGGGAGGCCGTCGCCAAGGCCTCGTGAAAGGTGAGCCGCGCGGTCGAGGCTGCGGGCGCGCCCGGGCGACGGACGTCCCGTTCCGCCCAATCCAACACCTGATCGTGAGAGGCCAGTACGGCGCCGCTGAAGCAGAAGATCAGGATGGGCACGCCAGCCAGCACTGCGGCGGACAGATGGAACCAGAAGATCACACTGCGGAACCGCATCGGCGTGAAATCAGTTCGAAAGGTGATCCTCGGTAAAGGTCAAAGTCGGGGAGCGGAATCCAACATGCTCGACTGGCCTTCGCGCGGATCACGGCAAGTTGCCAGTGGTCGGGAACGAGGACGATTGAGCCAATACATTTGCTGCGAGTGGCCTCCAGGTAACGCGCCTACCACTCCGCGACCGGCATCAGGGAGGTCCTCGTCACGACTTCGACAGGTCGTCAGCTAACTCTTCCAGCGACGACGACGCCCGGGGGAATGATTATCGAAAAACAATAAATTTAGGTCTTGCGTTTATCAATACTGTTTTATTGTTTATCGATATTGCTCACATCATGAAAAAGCCCACGTTCACCCTTCTCAAATTCCTCTCTGTTACTTTCCGTGCCACCGCGTTCCTTGTTGGGATCGGCATCATTGGCACTTTGGTCATGTTCCCATATGCGACGCGCATGGTCGAACATCGCGCGGTAAACCTTGGGCTATTTGTTGTCGATGGAGCGCCCGCCTTCAGCTTCACGCATGGTTCGTCAGGATTCTCGTGGAGCACGATGGATCATCAAGGTCCTGCCCTGCAACCTGGCCTTAGGTACCCCGCCGAGCTCCTCTCCGGTTCGCCGCTGGGTAGAATCACCTTTGGGCGATTCAGCCTCCGGAACAACGACGGCGCCCGGCAGATTGAGATGGCAAAAAAAGATGGATCCGTCGCCGTGATGGACGCCCTCGAAGGGTCGTTCACATTCGCCGGCACGACAAACGCATCCGAGATCCTCGCCCCTGTGAAGTGGCCTTTCATTGTCAGCATCCTCTGCACCGGTGTGTTCACCATCGCCGTCTTGGAGCTCCTTAGCCGCATGTTCGACCGAGTTCAGTCGGGTGAAGTCTTCACCCAGACAACCGTTCGGTATGCACAGGTCATCGGCATCCTGTTCATCGCCTCGAGTCTGCTCAAGGGCTTCACGGCGGCCTGGCTAAAACATGCGATGGCCGTCGTCGTGATGCAGCAAGTGGCCCCAGGAGCCCTCTATCTCGATTCGTCCGCCAGAGGAGACTCATCGGGCCTGGTGACCGGCCTGGTGATTCTGGCGCTGGCCGAGGTATTCCGGCACGGCCTCAAGCTGAAGGAGGAGAACGCACTCACCATTTAACGGGAGAACCATTCCATGCCGATCCAAGTAAATCTCGACCGCCAAATGTTCGAAAAGAAGGTGAGCCTGACCGAACTTGCGGGTCGGGTCGACCTCACCCTCGCCAATCTCTCGATTCTGAAAACCAACAAGGCCCGCGCGATTCGCTTCAGCACGCTAGAGGCACTATGCCGGGAGTTGAAATGCCAGCCCGGCGACCTGCTGGAATACGTCGATTCTCCTTAGCGCATACGCTTCGCGCCATTCTATCTGAAAACATTCCAAGGTGCCGGGTAATCCACCAGTCCCGATACATTATCCAAGATTCCGGCTTCGAGTTCCAAAACCATATCATAGTCGGATAGGAAAATCGTCTGAAGCCGCGTGCGGCTGGAGATTTTGTCCATTTATCTCCCAGTCTCATGCGAACCCAGAGAAAGTTTCGCCCGTAAGCCCTTTTTAATCTCCGGCCATTCTGACTGCACAATGGAATAATAGGCGGAGTGCCGGACGGTCCCATCGACACTGAGCATGTCTGCTCTTCGCACGCCCTCGAATTTTGCCCCGAGGCGCAGAATCGCATTCCTTGACCGGACATTCCTCTCGTCGGTCCGGAGTGAAACTCGCTCCACGTTCCATTTTTCAAAGGCGAATTCTAATAGAAGGAATTTTGCCTCCGTATTGCACCCGGTCCGCTGGGCCGAAGCCGCGAGCCACGTGTAACCGATCTCAACCACGTCCGGACCGGGCCGCGGTGGTTGCCCAAGCCTGGACCAATATTTGAACTCCGCATAGCTGCTCGTCCCAACGACGCGATCGCGCCAGATGATCGCGTAGGGAAATCGCTCGCCGTCCGTCTTTTGTTTCAAGGCTCGCTGCACGTATTCACGCGCTCTCTCCTCTCCCTGCGGAACCGGACTGAATTTATAAGTTTCACGGTTCTCCGACGCAGCCTGTGCGAGCATCGGCGCATCACTCGGTTCGAGCGAGCGCAGTGTCACTTCGTTGCCCTTGAGCAGGACCGGGAAGTCTTGGCCTATCGGAACCATGAGTTGCTACCCATATCGCCAATTGAACCTACAACAAGCGCTGCGTTATCGGCGCTGCTGGACTCACCTTCAGTCGGAAGTGGCGTGAGCGTGGCTGCTGGTCGGTTTCGCTGCTAATAGTCCAGCGGGATCCAACGCGGGCAGCCCTCTTCGCCAAGGCTTCGGAGGGCATCCTTCGCTGCGACGCTGCGCAGTCTGCAGTGTCCCCAGTTTGAGAAGGATGGCCGTGCCATCCGAAGCTCGCAGAGCGAAGGATGGTGGACGCTACTGGACTCGAACCAGTGACCCCTAGTGTGTGATACTAGTGCTCTAACCAACTGAGCTAAGCGTCCGGTCAGGGGGCGAAAACGTGAACATGCCTGCCGGGCGAATCAACCACGATTTCTCGGCTTCGCTCCGGCAGGCACCACAAGAAACGGCCGGTTATTCAGGTTGCTGACCCCGCGCCGGGGCTTGCAGTGTAACAAGATGCCCCCGGTGCCCCTGTCGAAGAAGATCAGTGGACGCGAAGTTTACGGGTATGCCCTCGGCGAGGGCGCGACGTCCCTGACCATGAACGGCATCTCCGCCTTCGCGATGCTCTACTACACGCAGGCGCTGGGCCTGCCGTTCTCGCAGGCGGGCTTTGCCTTCGCCGTCGCCAGCATCTGGGACGCCCTGGTCGACCCGGCCATCGGGCACCTAAGCGACAACACCCACACGCGCTGGGGCCGGCGACAGCCCTACATTCTCTTCGGCGGCATCGCCCTCGCGGTCACGTTCTACTTTGTGTGGGCGGTCCCGTCCTTCATCCTGCACGGCGGCCTGCTGTTCCCGTACGTGATCATGATGAACCTGCTCTGCCGGACCGCGTACGCCGTCTTCGTCGTGCCGTACGTCGCCCTCGGCTACGAGATCTGCACCGACTACCACCAGCGTTCGCAGATCCAGGGCGCCCGCTCCGCCCTCAACATGCTCGTCAACCTGCTCGGGCCCGCGCTCGGCTGGTCCATCTTCTTTCCCGACACTCCCGGCGGTCCCGAGGCGACGAGCGTCGTCTCGAACTTCCTCCACATGGGCTCGGCATTCGCGATCGCCACGATCGTCTTCACCGCCGTGGTGGTCGTGGTGACGCGGCACCACATCTCCGACACCCGCGGGGTGGTCACCGGCACCGGCAACAGCCTGGGCGCGTTCTACCGGGACTTCTGCGAGATCATCACCGACCGCTACCTGCGCCCGATCGTGATCTTCATGTGCCTCGGCCTGACCGGCGGCACCTTTGTCGCGACGCTGCAGATGTACCTCTACGTCTACTTCATGCACCTGACCGCGCTGCAGAAGACGATCATCCACGGCGGCGGCATGGTGCTCTTCGCCATCGGCGGCCTCACCAGCGTCGCGTTGGAACGCCGCTTCGACAAGCGGAACGCCGTCTGCATCGGCGCCGGCATCGCCGCCGTGGCCGACCTCTCGGCCGCGATCATCTTCCTGAGCGGCCTCCTCAAGCCGACCACCGTCTGGATCGTCGGGGGCCACACCATTCCCATCGCCGTGATCGTCTTCGGCGGCTGCGACATGCTGAACTGGCTCGGCATCGGCCTCTTCTGCTCGCTGGCCAGCTCGATGATCGCCGACGTGGCGGAGGTCAACGACCGCGACTCGGGCGTGCGCAAGGACGGCGGCTACGCCGCCATCTTCGCCTTCGCGACCAAGCTGGTGCTGTCCGTGTCCGTCTTCATCGCCAGCGCCTGCCTCGCCTGGGTGGGTTTCGTCAACGGCAGCGACCACCAGAACCCGACCGCGATCCGCTGGCTCGTGCTGCTGACCTTCGGCCTCGGATCGCTCTTCGCGGCGTCGGTCATCCCCATCGCCCTCCGCTATCCCATCACCCAGGAATTCATGACCAAGGTGAAGGCGGACATCGCCGCGCGCAAAGCCTCGACCGCGAGCTGAGTGGGGAAAACCGCTAATTTTCGCTAATCGCCGCTAATCCGGATTAGCGGGAATTAGCGTAATTTAGTGGTTCCTCATCGGCCTTATTTCCGCGTCCGAACAGCCCGTTTCCTTTTGGGGAAAAGCGTGCGGCAGAGCTCGCAGACCGTGCCGTCGCAGCCGTGCGCCGTGCAGTGCTCGCGGCCGTAGAAAATGATCCGGAGGTGCAGCTGGTTCCAGTGCTCCTCCGGGAACAGGCGCTTCAGGTCCGCCTCGGTCTGCTCGACGCTGCGCCCGCTCGTCAGCTTCCACCGCTGCGCGAGCCGGTGGATGTGCGTGTCCACCGGAAACGCCGGCACGCCGAACGCCTGCGCCATCACCACGCTGGCGGTCTTGTGCCCCACCCCCGGCAGCGCCTCCAGCTCCTCGAAGGTCCGCGGCACCGCGCCGCCATGGCGCTCCACCAGGAGGCGCGACAACCCCGCGATCGCCTTCGCCTTCTGTGGCGAGAGCCCGCAGGGCCGGATGATCCGCTGGATCTCCGCCACGGGGACCTGCGCCATCCGCTCCGGCGTGTCCGCCCGCGCCCACAGCTCCGGGGTGACCAAATTGACGCGCTTGTCCGTGCACTGCGCCGACAGCAGCACCGCGACCAGCAGCGTGTACGGGTCGCGGTGGTCGAGCGGCACGGGCGTCTCCGGGTACAGCTGCGCCAGCCGCCGGTCGACGAAGTCGGCGCGGGCCTGGCGGGAGGAGAAATCGGGCGGAAGGTCGGGCATGGGACGCGCGCACCGCGGGTTTCGGCGCGCAAGAAAGCAGGCCGCCTTTCGCCCGGGAAACAAACCCTTAATTGGCCGGGGCGGACCAGAACGCGATTGCGCGGCCCCCGCCCGGTTCTAGCGTCCACCCATGCTATCG
>Ga0209697_10003063_pt1 | contig 23067 bp, 21 predicted proteins | sample AliMusrvi5mmetaG_FD_184115 | JGI IMG/M metagenome (GOLD analysis project Ga0209697, IMG submission 184115) | Freshwater lake bacterial and archeal communities from Alinen Mustajarvi, Finland, to study Microbial Dark Matter (Phase II) - Alinen... | ecosystem: Environmental > Aquatic > Freshwater...
AAATAATTGGAATCGTGAAATCCGGTATTTAGTGCTGTTTCAGCAATATTGCAATCAGAGTTGAACAGCATTTCCGCGGCCTTCCGCAGACGCAGATTCAACAGAAAATCTATCAACGTTTTTGCCTCCCCCCCCGCGATTGCAATCAGATATCTCAGACAGGGCGGCGTCCCCCTCGCGGAGCCCGGCGGCGTAGGTCTCGAAGACGAGCTTGATCGCATCGCGCACACGCCGGAATTCGGCGAGAATTTCGGCATCGCTCCCGGTGGCGTGGGCGGGGTCGTCGAACCCCCAATGGTGACGGTTCACCTGCCCTGGAAACATCGGGCACGCTTGGTCGGCATTGCCGCAGACGGTGATCACGGTTTGCACATCGCCTGCAAGAAAGTCGTTCATGTGCTTGGAGGTGTGCCCGGAAATATCGATGCCGATTTCGCGGAGCACTTCGATGGCTTTCGGGTGGACGTATCCGGCGGGGTTCGATCCCGCGCTTTGCACATCGAGGAGATCGCCCGCGACCGCACGAAGGATGCCTTCGGCCATATGGCTGCGACAGGAATTTCCCGTGCAGAGGATAAGAACAGTGGGTTTGGTTTTCATAAGGGGATCATTCGGAAAGCGGGGTGCGTTCATACCAGCGCTTCGAGGAGGTGCAGATTTTGCAGACGGAAAGCATCACCGGAACCTCGACCAGAACGCCGACCACGGTCGCCAGCGCGGCGGGGGAGGCCGGCCCGAAAAGCGTGATCGCCACCGCGACGGCCAGCTCGAAAAAGTTGCTCGCGCCGATGAGCGCACCGGGTGTGGCCACGTTATGCCGGACGCCAAAGAGGCGCATGAGCCCGTAGGCGAGGCCGGAGTTGAAATAGACCTGGATGAGAATCGGAACGGCGATAAGGAGTGCCGCCGTCCGGTTTGTCAGCATGTTTTCGGCCTGAAAGGCAAAGATCAGAACGAGCGTGGCCAGAAGCGCAAGAATGGTGACCGGACGGAACGCCGGAAGAAACGCCGAGTCAAACCACTCCCGCCCGCACACCGTGACAAGCGTTGTGCGGCTGATCCATCCGGCCGCCAGCGGAATCACGATAAAGACCAACACCGAGATCAGAAGCACCTGTCCGGGAATCGTGACGCCGGTCACCCCGACGAGAAACATCACGATCGGCGCAAACGCGAAGACCATGATCAGGTCGTTGATTGCCACCTGCGCCAGCGTGTAGGGACCGTCGCCATCGGTGAGATAGCTCCACACGAAAACCATCGCCGTACAGGGGGCCGCCGCAAGAATGATCAGTCCGGCGACGTAGTTGGCGGCGGTTTCGGAATCGATCCAGCCAAGCTGTCCTGAAAAAAGGAACCGGATAAAAAACCACCCGAGGAATGCCATGCTGAACGGCTTCACGAGCCAGTTCACAAACAGCGTGACAAAAAGCCCGCGCGGCTTGGCAAAGACGCCCCGGATCCCGCCGAAATCGATTTTCAGCATCATCGGGTAAATCATCAGCCAGATCAGCACGGCGATCGGGATGTTGACGTGCGAGTTCGTTTCAAATTCCCAGCCGCTGATCCGGCGGGTCAAATCGGGGAACCCTTTGCCGAGCGCAACGCCCGCAGCCATGCAGGCAAGCACCCAGAGCGAGAGATAACGCTCGAAAAAATCGAGCCGCTTTTTTGCGGACGGATGCTCCGTCAACCCGCTGTCGTTTGTTTCCATGGGATGCTCAGCAGCAGCCGGACGATCCGCAACCGCAGGAACCGCCCCCGTGCGAATGGTTTTCTTTCATCAGCTCTCGTCCGCCAAGAACGACACGCCGGATCGCCTCGCCGGTTTCGGGGTGTTGGGTCAGCGGGGCGTCATCCGGGCACTGGTCGATTTCATAATACTTGAGGTCGTCGGTGCTTCCGGTGGTTTCGTAGATGTAGGTTTTCATGGTTGGTGTTGGTTGTTGGTAAAAAGGCGTGCAAGCCCGTCAGGCCCCGTGGGGTCGGAGATCTGCCAGTCGATGAGGGCGGCTTTGTTCCGGCTCAAAGTTTGCACTTCTCGCAGGTAGGCAATTTCGCGGCGGGCGCGTTCGCGCAAGAGCGGATCACGAAGTTCGAGGCGCACAAAGCTCTGATTGACCACCCATGCGGCGGGTTCGATACCGGCGCGTCGGAGGTCGTCTTGCAAGGCAGAGGCTTCATGCACAGGCGTCGCCTCGGGCAAGGTGATAAGAAAGACGTGGGTGTAATCGGGATTGCGGAGGCGGGGGAGCAACTCATTCACCTCTTCCGGCATGCTGTCGATGCTCCGGCTCTGGCGGCTCAGCTCGCGCTGGTAGGATTGCGAAGCGTCCAGAAGAAGGAGCGTGTGACCGGTTGGAGCGGTGTCGAGAACCACGAATCCATGCTTCGCTCCGGCCACCGTGCGGGCAAATGCGCGGAAGACCGCGATTTCTTCCGTGCAGGGAGAGCGCAGGTCTTCTTCAAGCAACGCGAGGGACTCCGCATCGAGCCCCATGCCTTTTTCTTCCAGCACCTGCCGGACATAGGCACCGGTTTCGACAGCAGGGTCAATGCGACCGATGGTCAGCCCATCGATATCTTCGCCGAGAGCGGCGGTCACATGGGCTGCGGGGTCGGTGGTCGAAAGAGTGACCTTGTGTCCCCGCCTGGCGAGCCACACCGCCACGGCGGAGGCAACAGTGGTTTTTCCAACCCCTCCCTTGCCCATCGTCATGATGACTGCCCGGCCCGTTGCAGCAATGGGTTCAAGCAATTCTTCAAGATCGGAAAACTTCGGAGGCGATTCGTGTAGGTCGGCACCCCCGGCTATGGTAAATGCGACATCGTTGCCAGCGAGGAGATTGCGAAGGGCGGGCACCCCGAGCAGGTTGTGCGGCCGAAGTGCGATCCGGTGGACGGGCAGGCCGGCCAGAAAACCGGATGCTCCCGCAAGGGCCGAATCCTGACGGCTCGCCATGGCTGCTGCAACCGGGTCGTCCGGGACGGTCGCGGTAAAGATTCCGTTGAGAATCAGTATCTGATTGGCAATGCCGAGGTGGCCCAGTTCCGCGGACGAGCGTGCCGCTTCGGTGAGAGGAGCGGTCTGGGCGCGACTGACAAGCACGACAACGGTGCGGGCCGCATCGGCGAGGCTGGCGAGGGCGGTTTCATAAATGGCGCGCTGTTTGTCCAATCCGGCCAGTGGGCCGAGGCAGGAAGTGCCGGAGGTGTTGTCGGCAAAGAATCCCGTCCACGCTTTCGGGAGCGCGAGCAGACGCAGGGTGTGCCCGGTGGGGGCTGTGTCGAAAATGACATGGTCAAAATCCGCCGCCGCATCAGGATCGCCAAGCAGGCGCGAGAATTCGTCGAAGGCGGCGATCTCCATCGTGCAGGCGCCGGAGAGCTGTTCCTCCATGCTGCGCAGGGCAGCCTCGGGGAGCATGCCGCGCATCGGACCGATGATTTTTTCGCGGTAGGCGGCAGCGGCTTCCGCAGGATCAATGTTCATCGCGAACAAGCCTGATACCGCAGGTACAGAGGCGGGTTGCCGGCCGAGTTTGACATCGAGCACTTCGTCGAGATTCGACGCCGGGTCGGTGCCCACGAGAAGGACTCGCTTGCCCGAATCCGCCAAAGCAACCGCCGATGCGCAGGCCAGCGAAGTTTTCCCGACCCCGCCCTTGCCGGTGAAAAAGTAGAAAAGTGGAGCATGATCCAGCCAGGGAGAGGAGGCTTTGGTTGGTTCCATAATTAAATTTCTTTGGTGTCCATACTTTCCATTTCCAAAGTCAGAACGAGGCCAACAGATAAAATCCGACGAGGATGAGCAACACTCCCGCGACGATTCGGATTGCCGCCTCTGCCTTGTGCGCTTTGAGAGAAGCTTTCCCAAACGACACGCCGAACACGATGGCCCCCAGTGGCAGGCTGAATCCCACACCAAACGCTGCCATAAGAACCATCCCCCAAAAGATATGGCCCATCAAGACACTGGCTCCAATGATAACAAAAATTCCGGGATTGCACGGAAGCGAAGCAGCCGCAACGCCCCCCCCCATCAATAAACCAACAAGCACCGTGCCCAGCATCCCATAGACTGCGGAATGCGATTGCACCGTTCGCGTGAACTGAGGCAGCTTCAAGGGGAATATTTTTAACGAGACCAACCCAAGAACAACGGCCGCGACTCCCGCAAAGAGCTTCCAGTATCGCCCCAGAAGCGCCTGTGCAGCCTGCCCTACGAATCCTGCGACGAACCCCAGAACGATCAACGCCAGCGTCGTCCCGATCATGAACGAAATCGCCGAGACCATGGCCGTTTTCCGGTTGGCGTCTTCCCGTGTGCCCGAATAGGCAACGAGCATGCCCATGGTGGGCAAGGTGCAACACGCACTAGCCAATGCACTCGCCAATCCCAGCAGAAAAGCCAGAGGCACCGCTATCGGCCCTATGCTGGTCGATTTAAGGGTGTTGGTGATGAATTCAAGCATTGGGGCAGCGGAGTATTTATTTGCAGCCCGCCGATGCGGGACTACATCCGCCCGAGCCACAGCCACCGGCGCTTGATGCTGAAACGAATCCCTGCACCAGTTTCGTATCCGTGATTTCTCCGGAAACCGCGCTCGTCCCGCCACCTTTCACCATGGCCAGAACACCAGGCACGGACATCTGAGCCGCAATCTGAGCGTAATCACGCGAGCCCGGTTTCAGCGTGAAAACCCCGCACTTTTTACCCGCCTTCTCCTCAATCATGCGGACAGCTTCTTTTATCGGTTTCGAGGGGGGAATGCCGGTGGCGGGCTCCTTCCCCGGCAGGAATATGAAAACGACATCGGTTTTGGCGGCGACATCGTTCAACTCTGCCAGCGCTCCGATCATTGTTCCCACGGTGTTTTCCTCTGCCTGCACCGTCGTGCTGGAGTCGATGGCGGATTTTGCCTCGGCTGCCTGTGTCGGTGAAGCAGCGGGCGCAGCAAATGCTGGGACTGGTTTCTGGGCGGCAGTTGCATCGGTCTTGCTCATGGCCCGCACGACCATGACTCCGGCGGCAAGCAGCACAATGGCGCCAATGACCCATCGCATTTTTCCTGTCTTCGCGGCCGGGTTGCAGCCGCAATCGGGGCTGCAGATGGAGGCTTCCTGTTCCCTGTCGTCACTTTGGTTTCCCTCGTCTTTTGGTGTGCTCATGTTTGTGCTTTCTGTTTGCTGATTTTCTGAAAATGCACTTCCGGGCTACTCCCCGGCATTTTCGCGAATCCACTGCTTCCCCATTTCTTGATCGGGATACTGGCCTTTGAGAACAAGTGCCCCGTCAACAAAAATGAGCGGCAAAACTGCTACTCCCTCGCGGTCGAGCAGTTCCCTGACCTCGCCATTCTGGGCGAAAGCCAGTGGCTGCTGGGCGAGGTTATAGCGCTCCACATGCACCCCATGGTCTTTGAGTTGCGCAAGCATCCCTGCGACACGGGGCAGCATCGGGTTCACATCCGGTCCGCAGATGCCCGTGTTGCAACACATGGCGGGATCATACACAATGATCGCTTTCATAGTTTTTCTTGATTTCCAATTTCACGAACAGCCGATTCGAGTCGCAGCGCATCGAGCTTTTCAAAGGGGAGCGAGCAGAACAGTTCCAGTCTCCGCTTGATCTGCTGCGCCACGTTCCAAAAGAGTTTTTCCTTCTCCACATCCGTTCCGGTCGCCTCCGCAGGATCGGGCGAGCCCCAGTGTGCGATCACCGGTTGCCCCGGCCACACCGGGCAACTTTCCTTCGCATTGTCGCAAAGCGTGATGACAAAATCGAAATTCACGCCGCGGAATTCGTCCCACGACTTGCTCCTTGCCCCGGTAATGTCCAAGTGAAATTTTCCCTCAAGAACCTTCAAGGCCAGCGGATGTGGCGAAGGCTTCGGATGTGACCCCGCACTGAAGGCTTCGAGCTTCCCGGCGGCCATCGACTTCGCCAGATACTCGGCCAAGATGCTCCGTGCGGAATTTCCCGTGCAGAGGAAAATGATTTTGAATGGCGGGTTGTGCGTGGTCATGAAGATGAGGCCGGTTGGAGTTTTCCCGTCCCGCCGCAGCGGCCGCGAACCGTATGCAGTTTTTTCAGATCCCCGCGGAAGCGTTTGTCCGACACCGCACAATCCTGCAGGCAGGCCAGATGCCTCGCGAGTTCCTTTGTCGGTTTCTTGGGGAGCGAGTAGATCATCCATGTCCCCCGCCGATGGCATTCGACCACCCCCCGCTCGCGCAGATAGGCCAGATGCTGGGAGACGCGGGCCTGCGGGATGTCGAGCACCGCCTGCAAATGGCACACGCAAAGCGGCCCGCGCGCCAGCATCTGCACGATCCGCAGCCGGGTCTCGTCGCAGAGACATTCGTAAATTCGCACCAAGGACATGACGGCACCCTCGCAGCGACAAGTATATTCGTCAACAAGAATATTATCGAAAGCGAATATATCATGTGCGGGTCATGACTCTTTGACACGGTTCCCGTGCGAGGATAACGATGCTCCAAAGGCTATGGGAAATCCAATCGCCTTGCTTCGCGATATCCGCTCCATTTCTTGCCCTTTTTTTTGGGTCGGACGTTGCCCGGCATTTTCAGCGCGGCATCTTCACGTCATCGAGCACGGCCAGCAGCGCGTGGTAATTATCGACCAGGAGCCCTTCGTAGCCGTGGCATCCGCCTTTCCAGTCGCGCCAATCGCGCGACATGTGGTTTGCTCCAAAGCCTTGAAACTCGCCGCGCGCGTAGCCCGCGAGCATCGGATCGAAAAGACGACGGGCCTCTTCAACGCGTCCGAGCTGGTAGAGCGCCTTGATGGTGTAATAGGCCCAACAGCCGGTCGCTCCACCATTTTCATAAAACTGGAAACCGTCGCTGCCATCGTCCATCTGCGGCACGCCATATTTTTCTGGCGGTGATTTCTGGTCAGCATAGTCGCCTTTTTTGATCGGCACGAGGTTCCCGGGCAGCCCGAGCTCGAACTTCGTATAGCCGACGGACTCCATTTTGGCGAGCAGATGGTCTATAACGGAGTTTGCGGTTTTGTCGTCCAGGAGACCGCAGGTGATCGCTGCACCTTGGACAAACGTGAACCAGTAATCGTGCAGTTGACCATCCGCGCTCTTCCAACCAGCAAGCACGCCGGTTTCGGGATTCAGAAATGTCGGCGCGTAGGCGGCACGGAGCTTGGCGGCTTTTTCCGTGAAGAATTTCGCGTCGTCGGGATGATCCAGCTTGCGGGCGAGCGCGGCAAACATCGTCGCCGCCCGGTAGGCAAGCGCATTGGAAAAGGCGTCTTCGTGACCGAAGTTAATCGTGTCCCACCAATTCGACGGACGTTTGTTCCCCAGCGGCCGGGCACCGAAGTTTCCGGTGCCGGGATACTCGATCAGGCCGTTGCCATCTTTGTCTGCGGCAAACATCTCGCGCCCCCAAGCGGCAAGCTTGTCGTAGTTGGCTCGCGCCCATTTCCAATCGCTGGCACCGTTTGCGTAGTTGCAGGCGGAAATGAGAAACGACGGCAGGGTATCTAACGAGGTCCACGGGGTTGTCCACGCGATCAGGTCTCCGTCGTGCGGCCCGCACCCATACCCGACCTGCCCGTAGCCTTTCGCTCCCCCAAGATAGCGGTCGAGCGTCATCCGCACGAGATCCAAACAGGTCAGTCCGTCGGCCAGCGGCGGCGCGTGGAGCGCCAAGTCGGAATACTCGAACAACGTGAACGAACACGGGTCGCTGGAAGCATTATTAGCGAGCATCTGCACGCGCGGGTTGACTTGGAAGATGTTGAGATAATCACGACGAAACCCATCGTAGCGCGAATCGTTCTCGATTCCCGGCAACTTGGGATAAATCGCCGCCACTTCGAAACGATACTCAACATGCCCCTGCCTGGCCGTCGCCGCCGGGAATGTCACACGCACAAATGCCGGGCCCCCGCGCCGCCGGGCGTCGTAGTCGAGCATCGCTCCTGCATCGCTGCCCGTGATCCGCAGCGACCCCATATCGGGCAGATGCAGCACGCACGGCAGACTCATCCGATGTTCGCCCGGTTTCATCAGTCCCAACAACGTGGCGTGATTCGCTTTTTGGCTGAACGCGAGAACGAACGATGGAGCCTCCACGCCAGAAACATAATCCGAACGCAACGTCAGCAGCCCCTCGGCGCACGTCACCTGCCAGATCGGCTTGCCGTTCATCGTGTAGGAGCCTCCATCCTGGAATTCCAGCCCTGGCACAGCGACAGCGTCCTTCTCAACGAGTACCGGGTTCTGCGCCAGCTTTCCCTGGCCTAGCGAGTCCACGGAGAAATAGCGGAACGCGGGCGCAATCCGCGAAAATCCGACGGCGAGAGATTTGGACTGAAAATCCGGCCCGGGCGGAACCGCCTGAGCAGGCAACGATTGAGCAACGGCCTGTGCCACCAGCAGAACAGAGATGGATCGCACGATCATATCATCTCTTTAAAAATATCCGGTCTTTCGAAACGATTGGAGCCGACGTCCCGTCGACCTCCGTCCAATCTGGGAAGCAGAAGGCCAAAAAGCCAATCAGGGCCGTACGGAGCCGCAAAAATGGGGAGGGTCGCATTTTGATCCATCAAGTCTGCCAGAAGAATGAATTCCTTCAAGCCCGCCGAGCACACATAGCGCTTGACGCGTCTACCGCCAGATGCCACTCAAAGATATGCTGAACCGCTTGGCATCCAAAAAAGAGAAGCAGGCTCTTGTCGAGAAGGCATTCGGTCCCGGAAAAGTCATCTCCGCCTCCCGCACCACGGAATTTTTAGAGCAGGTTGTCCGATCCGGCGACCGCCTCATCCACGAGGGGAACAACCAGAAGCAGGGCGATTTCCTCGCCGAACAGCTCTCTCGGATGAATCCCGAAAAGATCCGCGATCTGGAGCTCTGCGCCTCATGCCTCGGGCTTCCCGAACACCTCGACCTCTTCGAAAATGGACTGGCCTCGAAAGTCAACTTCGCCTACGCGGGCCCGCAGGGAAGCCGTCTGGCGGAGATGGTTTTTTCGGGCAAGGTCAAAATTGGAGCCATCCATACCTACGTCGAGCTCTACGCGCGGTATTTTGCCGAGTTGATCCCCGACGTCGCCTGCCTCGTCGCGATCGAAGCCGACCGGGATGGCAATCTCTATACCGGTCCGAATACCGAGGAGACGCCGGCGTTGATCGAGGCGGCGGCCTTTCGCAACGCGATTGTCGTCGTGCAGGTCAACAAGATCGTCGACCGCGTGCGCCGTGTGGACATCCCGGGCGAGTGGGTGGATTTTGTCGTCGAGTCTCCGAAGCCTTTCCATCTGGAAGCGCTGTTCACCAAAGATCCCGCGCTCATCGATGAGACGAAAATCCTGATGGCCATGATGGCGATGAAGGCCATCTACGCAAAATACCATCCGAGGGCGCTGAACCACGGGGTCGGCTTCAACACCGCCGCCATCGAGCTCCTCCTGCCCACCTACGGCGAGGAGCTCGGGCTCAAGGGCAAAGCCTGCACGCATTGGGCGCTGAACCCTCATCCCACCATGATCCCCGCCATCGAAAGCGGGTTTGTGGAAGCGATTTCCTGCATCGGCGGCGAGGTCGGCATGGATGCCTACGTGGCCTCGCGGCCGGACATCTTTCCATTGGGACGTGACGGCAGCCTGCGCTCAAATCGCTTCTTTGCTCAGATGACCGGGCATTTTGCGGATATGTTTATCGGGGCCACGCTCCAGATCGATCCGCTGGCCAACAGCTCGACGGTAACGGCTAGCCGGCTCGTCGGTTTCGGCGGCGCGCCCAACTTCGGCGCGGAAAACCGCGCGCGACGGCATCTTTCGAAGGCGTTTCTTGCCGCCGGCAAGGAGGCGCATGCGGGTGAGCCGATGCCGCAGGGCCGCAAGCTCGTCGTCCAAATTGTGGAAACCTTTCAAGCAGCCAACCAGCCGACTTTCATCGAGCGGCTGGAAGCCTGGGATGCCATGGAAAAGGCGGGATTCGAGATCCCTCCGGTCATGATTTACGGCGACGACGTAAGCCATATCGTCACCGAGGAAGGCGTCGCCAACCTCCTCCTTTGCCGCAGCCTCGCGGAGCGCGAGCAGGCGGTGCGCGGCGTGGCGGGCTTCACTCCGGTCGGCCTCAAGCGCGACCACAAAGCCGTGGAAAACCTTCGCGACCGCGGGGTCATCCAGCGGGCGGAAGACCTGGGCATCCGCAAAAGCGATGTCTCCCGCGACCGCCTCGCTGCCCGCAGCGTCCACGACTTGGTCCGCTGGTCGGGCGGCCTCTACAACCCGCCCAGCCGCTATCGCAACTGGTAAGCTTATGGAACATCTAAAATGGGAATTTGATGGTGGCGTGAACCCGCCGAAGGCCGGGAAGAAGCCGGTTCTTGTGGGCGTTGTCGCTTCAAGCAATCTCGAAGTTCTGGCCGAGCCCGCCGATCTCGGAGGCAAGTGCCGGTTCGAGGTGGCGACGACGGTCGCGCATTTTGAAGAGGCGTGGAAGGCGGTCTTCGCCGACTTCATGGAACGCCAGAAACCCCGCGACGTCACCTTCTCGATCAACGATTTTGCAGCAACCCCGCCGGTCGTCAGCTTCCGCCTCGATCAGGCGTGGGAAAGCCTTTTGGAGTAACACCTATGAGCCTTCCCATCCGCATCAGCTTTTTTGAAGCCTCCGCCCGCAAGCGTATCGCCGGGCTGGTCGACCCGGGTTCGTTCCGCGAAATCCTCCCCCCGCAGGAACGCCGGGTAAGCCCGCACCTCGGCCACTTCGACGCCCCAGTTTCCTTCGACGATGGCGCGGTCATCGGCGAAGCCGCCGTCAACGGCAAGCCGGTTTTCATCTTCTCCCAGGAAGGGAAATTTCGCGGCGGCTCGCTCGGCGAAGTTCACGCTTCCAAGATCATCGGGCTCCTGAAACGTGCCGTGCAGAAGAAGCCCGCAGCCGTCGTCGGGCTCTTCGATTCCGGGGGCGTCCGCCTGGAGGAAGCCAACGCCGGGGAGATCGGCGCGACAGAGATCGTCCGTGCGATCTTCGATGTGCAAAATGCCGGCGTTCCCGTGATCGGGCTCATCGGAGGCAGCTGCGGATGCTTCGGCGGAGCAAGCATTATCAGCTCCTGCTGCGATGTCCTGATCGCCTCGGAGGAAGCCCGCCTCAGCGTCTCCGGCCCCGAAGTCATCGAGACGATCATGGGCGTCGAGGCCTTCGACTCCCGCGATCGCGCACTCGTCTGGCGGACGACCGGCGGGAAAAACCGCTTCCTCTTTGGAAAAGTCGCCCGCCTCGTCAACGACCACATCCCCGACTTTCGCGCCGCCCTCTCCGAATTTCTCACGCCCCACCAGCCGCTCACCCTGGAAATCCTCCGCGCCGGGCAGCTCAAATTGCAGGCCCGTCTCGACAGCTACGGCAAGGATTCCGACGCCCGTGCGATCTGGAAAAAAATGGGCCTCGATCCCGCCCAAGTCCCGGAAATGTCCGCGGAGGAACTGACCGCCGCCCTCAAAAAAATCTGACCATGGAACTCCAGAATCTGCTCGACCAATTTTTCCCGCACGGGCATTCCGTCTCGGTGACCGACTGGCTGGTAAACGGCGAAGCCACGCTTGACGGCCAGACCGTCGCTATCCTTGGAACGACAAACCACGCGTTTGTCGGAGCCGCCGAGGCGCTCGTCCTATCCGCTCAACTCATGGATATCGTCGAGAAAACTCCCGGCCGCCCCATCGTGATGCTCGTCGACAACTCCGGCCAACGCATGGCGCTCAACGAGGAGCTTCTTGTCCTGCCGGAATACATCGCCCACCTGCTCAAGGCTCAGGAGCTTGCCCGCACGACCGGCAGCAAGCTCATCGCCCTCCTTTACGGCCCCGCCATCGCGGGAGGCTTCATCGCCTTCGGGATGCTCGCCGACCGCATCATCGCCGTTCCCGGGGCCGAGCCCTCGGTCATGAAGCTCGAAGCCATCTCCCGCGTCACCAAAATGCCCCTCGAAAAACTCGAGTCCCTAGCGAAGACGGTTTTTGTCTTCGCCCCGGGCTGCGACAACTTTTATAAAATGGGCGGTGTTTACGAAATCTGGAACGACGACTTCAGCCGCCGGCTGCAAGAGCTTTTGAAAACCGATGTCTCCGAAGATCTCCGCTGCCAGCTCGGCCGCGCACGCGGCGGACGTACCAGCGCCCAGGATGTCATCGACGAAGTCGTTCGCGCCTGAGCTCTTCCACCGCCACGCATTCGTGTGGTTCCGGGCGGAGGGCGATCTCTTGCCTGGCGACGATGTCCTTCGCACATGGCTCGCACAAGGACACCCGCTCATCGTCCGCAGCCCCTGCCTGAGCCCCGACGGCGCGAATGTTTGCGTCGGTCTCTCGCTTCCGCCAAACCCACAGAAACACAGGCTCGCCTTCGAGCTCCCGCGCGCGCTCGTCCGCGAGGTGGCCCCGCCTCCGCTGTGCCTGCCCTCCACAGAACTGCTCCAGCAAATCCAGACGGCCGCAGAGGCCGAGCTCCGGACATTCGGCAGCCACGCCTGGCAGCGCCTCACCGGCCTTCCCTATGTCACAGAAACCTCCGACATCGACCTCCTGATTTTCCTCAACTCTCGGCAGAGCTGGGAAAACACCCGCCACCACTTGGAGCAGATTTCCTGGTCTTCCTCCCCAAGGATCGATCTCGAAATCGTCCTCGCTGGCGACGCCTCATTCTCCTGGCGCGAGTTTTCCACCTCCCCACAGCGCCTCCTCTTTAAAGGAAATTCAAGAGTCTGGCTCGGAAACAAGCACGATGTCGCCAAGCACCTGGTCGGGAAATAGCGTGCCGGTCTTTTGAAAATTGTGGTAGCCTTCGAGAAAGGGATCAAAATGACCTAAACGACCTAAAGCCGCCCCCGAATTCGGAGGACGTTTTCTTCTTTGGTCCCTGAGGTCTCTTAAGTCCCTTCAAGTCCTTTTCCCCAACTCCTCTCCCCACATGCCAGAGCATTTTATCCCCGCTCACGGCGGCTACGAAACCCTCCTCTCCTTTCAGAAATCCCGAATCGTCTACGATGGCACGGTCAAGTTCTGCGCGCGCTTCCTCAAAAAGTCCGACCGTACGTACGACCAGATGGTCCAAGCCGCCCGATCAGGAAAACAGAACATCCTCGAAGGGAGCCAGGCCTCCGGGACTTCCAAGGAAACCGAAATCAAGCTCACCAACGTCGCCCGCGCCAGCCTCGAAGAGCTCCTGGAAGACTACCGGGATTACCTGCGAGTGCGGAATATCGAGGAGTGGCCAAAAGCCCACCGCTACACCCGTCGCCTCCGCGAACTCAACCGGCAACCCGACTCCAACTACGAAACCTTCAAAAAAGGCATCGAAAACCCCGACCCAGCCATCGCCGCCAATGTCCTAATCGGCCTGATCAAGCTCACCAACTACCTCCTCGACCAGCAGCTCCGCCAGCTAGAGCAAGCCTTCCTCCAAGAAGGCGGCCTCCGCGAACGCATGACCCGCGCCCGCCTTACCCAACGCTCCGAAACCACCCCATCCTTTCGTCCTTCAGGTCTCTGAGGTTCCTTTATGCCCAACGAAACTCCATGCACGCTCATCGCCACCCGCGATCATCCCGCAGCCATCGCACGCAGGGTCTCTCTGGCCTTGCACGAGGAACTGACCACCTATCCCAAGCCAGGGCTCGTGAGCTGCGTCGATTCTGGAAGCCACCCGGACATGGATGCCGCGTGCTTCCACTCCTCGATCGCTAGCCTCGAACCGTTCTTTTCAGAAATGGCGCTAGCAGGCTCGAACAGCTGCTCGTTGTTTGATCTTCAAAAAATCGGCATCGCCGCCGAAGAGGCCATGCTTGTTGCAACCGGCGGGCGGAATACCCACCGCGGTGCCATATTTTGTTTGGGGTTGCTGGCCGCAGCCGCCGGACGGCATACGAGCGCCACCATTTCGTGCGGGCTTGGTAAAATCGTGCGCCTTTGCTGGGGCGAAGATCTGCTGCTGCCCGGGGATCTTCCCGCGATGAGCAACGGGATCTCCATGTGCCATCGGCACGGCATTTCTGGCGTCCGGGGCGAAGCGAAAAGCGGGTTCCCCTCGGTGTACATGATCGGGCTGCCGGCGTTGCGTGAAGCGCTTTCCTTCGTGTCGCCGGAAGTCGCAAAGGTTCAGGTTTTTTTCGAGCTGCTCGCGTACAGTGAGGACACGACTTTGCTCAAACGCGGAGGATCCGAGGGCTGGCGATTTGCCCGAACGGAAGCGCTCCGCTTTCTCGAGGCGGGCGGTGTTCGCCGTCAGGGTTGGGAGGCCGATGCCGTCGCGATCCATCACGCATTTATCGCACGTCGCCTGACCGCTGGCGGAGTTGCAGACCTGCTTGCCGCAACCCTCTTTGTCCACGAGATGGAGTCCGGCATATGAGCTTCGCGGTCATCTGTTCCGGTCAGGGCGCGCAGACCCCCGACCTCTTTCAGAAATTTCCTTTCACCGAAAAGGGCCGCTCTTTGCAGAAGCGCATCCTTGATGCCGGCTGCTTGGAACCGGAAGTTGCGGAGTGGCTCAACAATCCCACCGCCCAGCCGGAGGCCATTTACAAAAACCATTTTTCTCAACCCCTTCTGAGCCTCTATCAAATGATGGTCTGGTCGGAGCTTTCAGTCCCGCATCCTCACGTCTTTGCCGGATATAGCCTCGGCGAGCTGTCTGCTTACGGATGCGCGGACGCGTTGTGCCCGGAGGACGTTGTCCGACTGGCCGGTATCCGGGCGCGAGCCATGGATGCGGCTGGTGCAGGGAAACTTGTCGCCGTGACCGGGCTGGCCTTTGAAAAAGCCCAAGCAACAGCGGATCTCCATGCCGCACACTTGGCAATCGTCCTCGGCGCGGAGCATTGCGTGATCGGATGTCTCCCCCAAGCGGAAAACGAGATTTGCGAAGCGATGCGCGCGGCCGGAGCGGAAAACGCCATCGTGCTTCCCGTTTCCGTCCCCTCGCACACACCGCTGCTCTATGCCGCCGTGGAGCCATTTCGCGAGGCACTGGCATCAGTTCCCTGGCAGCCCCCCACGTCCCCAATCCTCGCTGGGATCAATGCGAACAAGGTTCTGACCCGACAGCAAATGCTGGAATCCCTCCCTGAACAAATCCATCGCACCGTCCGCTGGGATATTGTCGAGGAACGGATGGCAGAGGCCGAATGCCACGTTGTCCTCGAGCTCGGCCCCGGCTGCCAGCTTGCCCACACCCTCTTCGGCGGAAGATTTCAGACTGACGCCAGATCGGCCGACGAGTTTCGTTCAGCAGAGGGAATTGCCGCGTGGGCCGAACGATCCCTCAAGCACTTCGGGTAACACGCACAGCACAGAACGAAAAATCTGCGCTCATCTGCGTAAATCTGCGGATAAAACCTGCCTAAACTGAACTTCCAGAGCCAGAACAGCCGGAAAGCCGCATGAACACAAGGTTCTGCGGCTATTTTCTACTTCCTGTTACTGGCTACAGCATGGGGCGTCATGTAAAAGCTGGATAATTTTTGACTGAAGGGCAGTGGGCTCTGTCTCCTGCTGCCAGGCCGGGGCTCCCGGGAGTTTTGGAACGATGGAGTTGCGGGTGATGGTGGCGAGATCCTTGAGTAAGGTCTGGAAGCTGTGCACGGGCATTCCATCGGGAGTGCATTTGGATTCGGCTTTGCGCTTGGCCGAGGGGGAAGGCTTCTTGGCTGCAACGACGTCCGCACGTGCGGCGCGAGCCGCCTCGTGGTCATCTTCATCAAAGAGCACGGATTTGAGAGCTGAGCGCATGTGCCATTCGACGTAATAGGTGAGCATACATAGAAAGATGTGGCAGCGGACGCGATCCTCGCCGCAGTGGTGGATGGGGCGCACCTTGAGATCGACAGTTTTGAGAGAGCGGAAGGCGTTCTCCACGAGGCTCAAGTCCTTGTAACGTTCGACAAGCTGGGCGGAGGTGAAGTCGTCACAAGTGATCTTTGCACGAACGACATAAATGCCGTCAATGGCGGCTTCTTGCGCGATGTGCGTGGTGCGCCGGGAGTAAGAGAACGTCGTATTGGAGATGTTGAGATCAAAATGCTTTGCCATTTTATGGCGGTCGATCACCCGGCCGATTTTCAAGCCGATGAGGGCCTCGCCACGCATGGGGCGTTTGTCGCGGTGAACAGCTACGCGGATTTTTTCCAAATCGACTTCGGTGGCGGCGAGAAGCTCCTCGCGCTTGTGGGCACGCGAGCGGGCAAGAAGAGGATTGCGACAGACCATCAGGCGTTCGTCAGGGAAGTCGGGGCTGGAGATTTCGGCGAGGTTTTTTTCGTCAAAGAGCGAGGGCTCAATAAAGCCATTGGCAGCGAGATCGGCAATCTGGCTGGAACGCAGAGCGCTAATCCAGTCGAGGCCCTCGACGCCACGCAGCTCCTCGTCAATGCGGGCCTGGGTGATCATGCCGCGGTCGCCCACGAGCACCAAGCGTTGGAAGCCGAAGCGCTGGCGCAGCTTATTGATCTGTGAGCCAAGGGTCATGGGATCAGCCGTATTGCCATCGAAGACTTCCACGCCCACAGGAGTTCCTTCGGGGTTGCAAAGTAGGCCATAGACGATCTGAAGCGTGCCCTTTTTTCCGTCGCGTGAGTAACCCAGATGAGCGAGCGGGCAGCACTTGCCCTCGAAGTAGCTGCTGGTGAGATCGTAGAGAACGAGAGAGCCTTCGTGGAGGTGACGGGAAGCGAGGGCTTTTTCGATGCGAGGCTGGCGGGGCAAAAGCCAGTCCATGGCGCCATAGAGATGGTTCTCATTAACGCCCGCATCCAAATCGCATTCTTGAGCGAGGGTGCTGGAGTAAGTCTCCGGATCGAAGCCGCGTGAGGTGGCGAGCTTGGAACCCGGGGAAAGAATGCGGGCGGCGATCATGGCCAAGCAAAGATTGCGTTGAGGGCAGGACTTCGAACCCAGGAGATTGGGGATACCCAACTTGCGCATGGTGGAAAGGACAGCGGCAACATGTCCGTGGGGCAGCGATCGGGTGATGCGAAAAGACGGCGAGTCGGAAAAAGATCCGGGATGGCGCTCGGATTGCAGAAGGCGGCGCAGGCCTTGGACAAGGTTCGCAGGCCACTTGGAGAGATTGGCAATCGTGCGGTGACGAACCTTGCCATCGAGGCGATAGGTTTCGCGCAGAAGGATGCAGGGAGGAGAGTTGCGATTGCGGACGCTTTCGATAAACATGGCTACTTGTTTTTTGGAATAATAGCACACAAAGCATTGGTGTAAAGGATATTTATGCAGTTATCGTGATACTTACATGGCTACACTCGAAAGGCAAAAAGACACTCAACATCCTGCGAAGCAGGCTGTTGAGTGTCTTTTTGCCTTTGGAACTTCAGCCTAAATGAACAGCAGTCATATTAGGAACGTCCTTACTTCGGCCAAACCTTGAATGTTTGCCGGCCGTCATTGGCAATCTCGAACGGGCCGGGGAAAGGATTTTCAACATTGCGCGCCTTGCCGAGGTAGTCGTCCGTGATTTTTACCGGCGAGCCGTCGGGATTTTCGTAGGGCAGATCGGATGCGACGGCATTGCCGAGGATAGAGCCTGAAACCAGACGTCGTGATGCTTCGGCCCATTTGCGATCGGCTTCGAAGCTGAGATAGATTCCGTCATTTTTCGCTTCGAGCGTGATTTGCGGATCAAAGTTTTCAGCGATAACCGGCTCTTTCTCGTATTTGGAAACCACAGTTCCCTTCGTAAAGACATTCCCCTCCATCATCACGGGCAGCTTGGCAAGGCCGTCAAAATAGGCGAGCGAGGCCCCCGAAACGAACAGGTTGTTCAAGAAACGGTCGTCGCCGCCTCGGTTATCGTATTCGCCGGCGAGCTCGGTCGAATGCGGGCGGTGATACGGGGTTTTGCGCTCAAGCCATCGCTCGCGAGTGGGAGTGACTTGACGCATCAAGTTATGCGCAAAAAGCGTGCCGTGCGAGGCGTTGAATACCGATCGGCTGGAAAGCAGGATATTGTTGGCAACGACCATCGGACCGTGGTTGACCTCAAGAAAGATATCCTGAGAGCTTCCCGACTCAAAAAAGCCAACCTTGCCGTCTGGGCTGGACGAACGGCCACCATTGTCATGGAAAAGGTTGCCAACGACTTGAGTGCCCTGGGTCATCCAGTCCAAGTGGATGCCGGTATTGCAATGGTGGAAATAGTTATCCCGGATGACGGTATCAACCGCGCCATGAAATTTCAGACCGGCCTGCTCGGCTCCGCTGAAAAGCCGGCGAACATGGATATCGTGGATGTTGTTTTTCTCAATGATGCTGAATGCGCAGCCCATGCTGCCGACGATACCTGCCTGTTCGCAGGCGTAGATTTCGTTATTGCGTATGATGTGGTGGCCGATCGTATCACGGTTCCAGCCATTTTTTAGCACCAGGGCGATGACTCGGTTATAGCCGGCAGCCGATCCCTGCTTATCATCCGATTCATCCCCATATTTACCCAAGGACAGCCCGGAGCACGGCGAATGGCGGATGATATTGTTCTCGATGACCCAGCCCTTGCTCCAGTGCGGCCCCACGATGGCCTTCTGCTCTGCGGTGGGCGGCGCCCAGTTTGGCGCGCCGTTTTCCAAAATAAAGCCCCGGACGGCAATAAAATTCCGTCCCGGTTTGTCTGGGTAAAACACCGTCTGGCGCACATTGATCTCCACGAGCTGTTCGTTTGGATTGACGCCTTTGAACTGCGCCCAAATCGTCGTGTTCTCATCGGCCACTGCTCCGAACCAGAACGGCGTGGCGCCTGCAAGTTTCAACACGTCGTCCAGCTTAGCCGCTTCAGTCAGCCATTCGCCGTTGAGGTACACAGCCCCGGTATGGTGATCCCTTCCCTTGGAGGTAAACCAAGCGCCGTGGATCACATCGCTGTAGGGATTGAAGCTGCCGAAGAATGTATTCGGAATGACAACCTTCCAGACATCATCCTGAACCTTGACCCAGCCTTTTACCGGCTCGGATCCGGTGATGGTCACTTTTTCCCCGGACGCGGCCTGATACGTGATGCGCTTCGTTTCCGATTCGCCCCCGCGCGGCGGATTAATGCGCTCGCGGTACACTCCCGCATGTGCGGTAATGGTATCGCCCGGGTGCGCAAGATCAGCGGCGTGCTGGATCGTGCGGACCGCCGCTGCCGCCGTGCCGGGGTTAGTGTCGTTGCCGGTGACGGAAACGTGAATCTCAACGGCGTGCAGAACTGAGAGCGAAGCAAGCAGCAGAGCCGTGAGCGAAATTGGAAGAAGCCGTTGTTTGGGAAGCATCGGGGGGAAATACTCTATTATTGTGCAGCTTCGATCGGCCAGACTTTGAGATTCCCGTCGCTCACAGCCTCGAACGGACCTGCGCTTGGATGGGCGGCGTTCCGCTTTTTGCCGAAATAGTCGGCGTCAACTTTCAACGATGAGCCGTCGGGATTTTCATAGCCCACCCCCGGAATCTTGGCTTTTCCCAGAAGCTCGGTTGTCACGATTGTGGTCGCGGCTTTCGGTAAGGATTCCCCCAAGTTGACGTTCAGAAATACGCTACCGTCTTTCTCGACGATCGCGAGCTTGGGAGCAATATCGGCAACGATCAGCGGGCTTACTTCCTGGGCAAAGGGTCGCGCTCCGGAAAAATAAACATTGCCGCTCCCGCTGGTCTGCAACGGAGTATCCCGCGTGTCATAGACCCACAATCCAAACCCAGCAATGGGCGTGCGGGGATTGGCATTCTTGATGGCAGGATTGTCAGTGACGCCCGGACCAATAAAGAGGTTATTGTAAAAGCGGTTGTCTCCTCCCTTCGTCATGCTTAATCCCGCAGTGGCTGTCGAGTGCGCTTCCAAGAAGGGAGTTAGGCGGCTCATGTCGTACCAATTGTTGATTTTTCCAGCCATGAGGTTGTGCACGAACGCCCCGCCCTCGGACATATCCCACACGCTGACCGGAGAGAGGAACAGGTTGGTGTCCACGAGAAATGGCCCGTGGTTCACCTCCAAGTAAATGTCTTCGCTGCTGTTTTCATAGCAAAGGTTGCCTGTAATCCGTGTCCCTTGCGCCATCCAGTCCATCCACATCCCCCGGTTGGTTCGGTAAATCCGGTTGTGGCTGATCTCCACATCGATGGCTCCGTGAAATTTGATGCCCGCCTGCTCGGCACCGTCGAACAGCCGCCGAACATGAATATCGTGAATCGTGTTGCCGGTGACCGTACTGAACGAGCAGCCCATGCTGCCGACGATGCCAGCCTGCTCGCAATACGAAATCGTATTATTGCGGACGAGGTGGTGGCCGATCGTTTCTTTGTTCCATCCTTTTTTGTGGGCGCGCTCGATCGTCTTGACGTAGCCCTCGGCAGAGTTGGCGGACTTGTTGTCAAACTCGTCGCCATGTTTTCCCAGCGAAATGCCAGAACACACCGAGTGGCTGATCTCATTGCTCTCAATGATCCAGCCCTTGCTCCAGTTCGTGCCGATGAGTCCGATCTGTTCCGCTGTCGGCGGAGCCCATGGCGTGGCGGCCTGTCTCATGGCAAATCCGCGTACGGTGAGGAAGTTGATTCCTGTCTTTTCGGGATAAAATACCGTCTGGCGCACATTGATCTCCACGGATTGCTCGTTGGGATTAATCCCTGGAAACTGCGCCCAGAGGGTCGTATTTGCCTCGTCCACGAATCCAAACCAAAGCGGGACCTTCCCGCTTGGCTTCAGGACATCTTGGAGAGTGGCTGCCTCGGTGAGCCATTCGCCATTAAGGTACACGGCCCCGGTGTGATGGCTCCTGCCCTTAGGCGAGAACCAGTCGCCGTGGATCAAGTCGCTGTAGGGATTGAAGGTTCCGAAGAACGCATTCGGAATGACAACCTTCCAGACATCATCCTGAACCTTCACCCAGTTCTTGACGAGCTCAGAGCCCTTGATCTCGACCTTCTCCCCCAGCGCAGCCTGATACGTGATGCGCTTCGTATCCGACTCTCCTCCGCGCGGCGGGTTGATGCGCTCGCGGTACTCTCCCGCATGCACGGTGATCGTATCGCCGGGTTGCGCTAGGTCAGCGGCGTGCTGGATGGTGCGGAACGCAGCAGCCTGCGTGCCGGGGTTTGAGTCATTTCCGCTGGCCGCAACGTGAAGCTCGGCGGCCTGCAGAGATGTGAGCGAAGCAAAATGCAGAGCAGCCATGGCAAATACGAAGATTGGTTGTTTGAGTGGCATGTGGGGAATTGGTTTATTGATCAATTATTGTGCAGCCTCGATCGGCCAGACTTTGAGATCTCCATCGCTGACTGTCTCGAACGGACCTGCGCTTGGATGGGAGGCGTTCCGCTTTTTGCCGAAATAGTCGACGTCAACTTTCAACGGTGAGCCATCGGGATTTTCATAACCGACTCCGGCGATCTTGGCTTTGCCCAGAAGCTCGGTTGTCACAAGAGTTGTCGCGACTTTCGACAGAGCCTGCCCCAATTTGACGTTCAGAAACACGTTGCCGTCTTTCTCGACGATTGCGAGCTTGGGAGCGAGATCCGGCACGATCAGCGGACCAGCTTCCTTGGCGTAGGGACGCGCTCCGTTGTAGTACACATTGCCGCCGGTCTGCAGAGGGAACTCACGAGAATCATACTCCCACAGCCCGAATCCCGTAAAGCTAAAGGCCCCTTTTTTAGCCGGGCTTTTGTCTGAGTTTTCCTGACCAATGAAGAGGTTATTGTAGTACCGGTCATCCCCCCCCTGAATATTCACTAAACCGGCAAGCGCCGTCGAGTGCGCCGGGTGATAGGGGGTGAGTCGCCCCTGAGGCGAACTGGTGATCTTACCGGCAATAAGATTGTGGATGAACGCCCCGCCCTCGGACGCGTCCAACACGCTTCGAGGGGAGAGGAAAATATTGTTATCCACAAGAAACGGCCCGTGATTGACCTCCAAGAAAAGATCCTCGGCAATATTGTCGTAGCACAGGTTGCCTGTGATCCGCGTCCCTTGCGCCATCCAGTCCATCCACAACCCGCGGATGGTCCGGTAAATCCGGTTGCGGCTGATCTCCACATCAATCGCCCCGTGAAATTTGATACCCGCCTGCTCCGCGCCATCGAACAGCCTCCGAACATGAATATCGTGAATCGTGTTTCCTGTGACCGTGCTGAACGAGCAGCCCATACTGCCGACGATGCCGGTCTGTTCGCAATGGGAAATCGTATTATTGCGGACAACGTGGTGGCCGATGGTCTCCCTGTTCCACCCTCGTTTGTAGGCGCGCTCGATCGTCTTGACGTAGCCCTCGGCGGAATTTGCTGACGTGTTGTCAAACTCGTCGCCGTGCTTTCCCAACGAGATGCCACAACAGACCGAGTGGCTGATCTCGTTATCCTCAATAATCCAACCCTTGCTCCAGTTTGTACCGATGAGGCCAATTTGCTCTGCTGTCGGCGGGGCCCACGGCGTGGCGGCCTGCCGCATCACAAATCCTCTCACAGTCAGAAAATTGATTCCCGTTTTTTCGGGGTAAAATACCGTCTGGCGGACATTGATTTCCACGGATTGCTCGTTGGGATTAACCCCAGGAAACTGCGCCCAAAGCGACGTGTTTGCCTCGTCCACAAATCCAAACCAAAGCGCGTCCTTCCCGCTTGGCTTCAGAACATCTTGGAGAGTGGCAGCTTCGGTGAGCCATTCGCCATTCAGGTAGACGGCTCCGGGGTGATGGCTCCTGCCCTTAGGCGAGAACCAGTCGCCGCGGATCAGATCGCTGTAGGGGTTGAATGCGCCAAAAAACGTATTCGGGATGATAACCTTCCAGACATCAGCCTGAACCTTCACCCAGTTCTTGGCGACTTCCGAGCCCTTGATCTCGACCTTTTCTCCCGGCGCAGCCTGGTAGGTAATCCGCTTGCTATCCGATTCGCCTCCGCGCGGCGGGTTGATGCGTTCGCGGTACACTCCCGCATGCACGGTGATCGTATCGCCGGGCTGCGCGAGATCAGCTGCGTGCTGGATTGTACGAAACGCCGCAGCCTGCGTGCCGGGGTTTCGTACAATCC
>Ga0209697_10003064_pt1 | contig 23058 bp, 14 predicted proteins | sample AliMusrvi5mmetaG_FD_184115 | JGI IMG/M metagenome (GOLD analysis project Ga0209697, IMG submission 184115) | Freshwater lake bacterial and archeal communities from Alinen Mustajarvi, Finland, to study Microbial Dark Matter (Phase II) - Alinen... | ecosystem: Environmental > Aquatic > Freshwater...
GAAACTCAAATACATAATTACATCCAATATCAAGGCAAGAAGGATCTCGGCCACACGCTCCGCATGAGCTTCGGGTCTTCATGAACCTGGAGGAAACCCCGCATGAAATGCGGGGAGGAGGTCATTTCTTTCCTTTTGGCGATATTTCTGTATACTTGTAAATACAGCGTCAAATCAGTCAAATCACCATATGCCAATAAATACAACACCAAATACACCGAATAAGAACAAGAAAGGCCCGTCGAGATTTTTCCCGCCACGGATGAGCTTTTTGAATATTTTAGCCATTGTCATCCTGATCTTTCTTTTGATCACCGGCATTTATTCAGAATTTTCTACAAAAGGTACTTCAGCTGCGCCGGTCTCGTTGTCGGCCATCGCTTCTGATGTACAGAAAGGTAAAGTCCAATCACTTGATCTTTCTGGCGATGAGGTGACGGCCACATATTCTGATAAGTCGACCAAGACCGCTCAAAAGGAACCGGATTCTTCACTGACCGAATCGCTGTCTCGTTACGGAGTGACTTCCGCCCAATTGGCTTCTACCACTCTCACTATACAGAGTCCTGGAGGATTCTGGTATTGGCTGGGACAAGCCTCGCCATTCCTGGCTCCGCTCGTCTTTCTCATCTTCTTCATCTGGATACTTTCGCGCCAAATGAAAGGAGCGGGCATGCAAGCGCTCTCATTTGGACAATCTAAGGCCCGTATCACATTGCCTGATGATCAGAAGCAGAAGGTCACTTTCAAGGATGTTGCTGGTGCCAAAGAAGCCAAGCAGGAACTTTTGGAGATCGTCGATTTTCTCCGCAATCCCAAGAAGTTCATCGAGATAGGTGCAGAGATCCCCAAGGGCGTTCTCCTTATGGGAGCGCCGGGAACAGGGAAGACCCTCTTGGCCCGTGCCGTAGCCGGTGAAGCTAATGTCGCTTTCTTCGCTATCTCTGGTTCGGAGTTCGTAGAAATGTTCGTTGGTGTCGGTGCTTCACGTGTACGTGACCTTTTCAAGATGGCCAAAGAAGCCGCTCCAGCCATCGTTTTTGTCGACGAGATAGACGCCGTCGGACGTGCCCGTGGTTCTGGTATGGGCGGAGGCAACGATGAGCGTGAGCAGACATTAAATCAAATTCTCGTAGAGATGGATGGTTTCGAACCGAATGTCAAAGTCATAGTCATGGCTGCCACCAATCGTCCTGATGTCTTGGACCCAGCGCTTTTGCGTCCGGGCCGCTTCGATCGCCGCGTCGTTATCGATTTGCCTGATCGCGGTGACCGTGAAGAGATCTTGAAGATCCATTCCAAAAAGAAGCAATTGGCTGAAGACGTCAATATGCCGGTGATCGCCGAACGGACGCCTGGCTTTTCTGGTGCCGATCTCCAGTCACTGACCAACGAAGCGGCCATCATGGCGGCGCGCGAGAATCGCACCAAGATTGGACAGTTCGATTTCATCCGTTCCATAGAGAAAGTTATGCTCGGTCCGGAACGCCGCAGTCACATCCTTTCTCCCAAAGAGAAGGAGATCACTGCTTATCATGAAGCCGGTCATGCCTTGGTCGCTTCTGTCCTTCCGCATGCTGATCCTGTGCATAAGATATCTATCATTTCCCGTGGTCGTGCCGCCGGTTACACCTTGAAGTTGCCATTCGAAGAGCGCAAGTTGCAGTCTCGCCGCGAATTTCTTGATGATATTGCTGTCTCTCTCGGAGGGTATGTGGCCGAGAAGATGATCTTTGGTGATTTGACCACCGGCGCTTCTAATGATCTTCAAGTCGCTACTGCTCTAGCTCGTGCCATGATCACCCAATACGGCATGTCGGAAAAGATTGGGCCGGTTGCTCTTGAGAGTCCGGCCGGTCGTGTAATGTTCGGCATGGGTGTCAATGATCGGGAATATTCGGAGAAAGTCGCATCAGAGATAGATGGAGAGATAACGCGTATCATGAGCGAAGCTCGTACTTTGGCAGTTAAGACCCTGACTGATAATAAAAAGGCTTTTGATGCTGTTGCCAAGCGCTTGATCGAGACAGAGACTATCGAACGTGAAGAATATGAGCAGATCATCGTCGCCAATGGGATACCTTTGAAGAACAAAGATATCATTGGCGCCGTGAAAGGTCAGGTAGTCAAGGCGTAATTTTGAATCGGTCGTTGCCGATACGTTCATAACTTCTTGAGACTTTCTTTATACTATTTTTAACCTTTTTTCATCATTTCTTCATCTTGCTTTGATATGGTTAGATGATGCCTGGAGATCAGTATCGAGAAATTGTTATCGCAACGAGGGAGAAATATCGTAAAATCGGTAGTGTTTGGTGCCCATCTCTTTCAGGACCGGTCATTTTTGATTATCACGGTCTTCGCCACTTATTGGCAAATGGCAGAGGAATGCGGTCGTTTTCAGATCTAGCGCAGCGTTTAAAACTAATTGATTACGCTACGGAGGTATTATTATCTGCGTCAAAAATATCCGAACACCGGTCATTTTTAAAAGGAAACACTATTGTACAATTTTGGTCTGTAGAAAAGATTATTGATAGCAAGAGGCTAAGATGTGTAATACGTAGCATTGGAGATGGCCGGAAGCACTTCTTTAGCGTAATGAAGGTCGGTTAAAACAAAAAGACCCCCGTCGGGATCTCTTTGAGCCTGCCATCGGCTACGTTGTCGATCGAACCATCTTAGGCCTTGCCTAATGGCCGCAGGCATTTGTTACGCTTGTCACCAGCTTTAGCCGATAACATCACCTTAGGAATAATCCTAAGGACATGCAAGCGTGATAAGGTAAGTATAGACTTGCCATTGTAACTGTCAAGACTTTGTCTTAATATGAACAGACCCGCCCCTAGCTCAGTTGGTTAGAGCATCGAGCTTATGGGCTGGAGTGAGTACCTGTGAAAGCCTACGTCCGCCCCTAGCTCAGTTGGTTAGAGCATCGAGCTTATACCTCGAGGGTCCTTGGTTCGAATCCAAGGGGGCGGACAGAGATTTGCAAAGCTGGATTGGGAGACTCTGTTAGACTTGACAAAATACCACTAAACATGGTAGCATTAAAGTTGGCAGTAAACAATTGAATGAAAGGTATTTATGAGAAGCTCTTTGAGTTTAATGCTCGGTTTGGCGGTTACGGTGATAGTGGCTACAATTGGCACATCCGCCGAGGGGGAGGTTGGTTCAACCAACAGTGTTAATGGCGTGCGTATAGAGAACCGGAGCCGATATGAGGTGAGCGTGTACTGTTATTCTGTGGCGCAGCAGGCGCAATATGATCGGTACATAAAACAGGGTACGCACAGCTTGGGATATCTTGAGCCAAGCAAGTCGATAACAATCACTAACTGTTCCACCGTGGCTAGCGAACAATCTGTGGTCAGTCTGGTGGTGACAAAGTACTGGTGGCCTCAAAAGAGCTGCCTGGTTCAACACGAGGTTGTGGCCGTTTCCACAAAAAAGGTCACGGTCGGGACAACCCAGCCGCAAGCAACCGTCATCCTCAAGAACGAGGATCTTGATGTGAAGTGACACCATTGGAGATGAATGAGGGGGGAGTGCTTAGGCATTTCCCCCTTTATTGCGTTATAATATCTCACGTCTAACAAAGGCGATGAATATTTATGAACGCGAATAAAATTATGAAAAAACAAGAAACTCGGTCACTTATTCGATATTCTTTATTTCTTGGTTTGTTATTCTTATTACCATTGCTTTTTATTATATTTGTTGCACATGCACAGACTACTAGTCAGGTCATAGGATATGTGTATCCAGTGTATCCAGAAAACGGGAGTTCTTATTTCAATTACAATTGTTATGGAACCGGTGGAATGCCTATATATAATACCTATAATTCTGATCAGAATATCGTTTTTCCTATGATATGCAAAAATGGCGCTTCAGCGCCGACGGTTAACGTTAACTTCACGTCAATTAGCTCGAATGATACCGGCACGTTGTATTGTAGCAACGGTTCCAGTTACAAATTCGGACATAGTACATCCTATCCTCCATCTACATGTTCAGCGCCAGGCAGTAAGATTAGGATCAATATGCCAACACCAACAAATACTTGCACCATGACTCCTTCCTCTGCCAGTCCTGGCCAGCAGGTCATAGTTGGCAATGCACAGCAGAGCCCGAGTGGGGGTTATGGTCTCAATGTACAGTTTACTGGTCCGGCATCATCCAATACTACTGGATTTTTCGTCACTACCTCGCAGATCTTCTCGATGAGCTTTCCGGCTCCTAGCACGCCGGGCAATTATTCAGTGAATATAACCCAGAGTGGAACCAATGTCTGTGGTAATAATTTGAATCTCAACGTAAGCAATCCGGTAAGCAATCCAAACCCGACCATCACAGTAACCAAGTCAGGCATGAGCCCGAGTGCCGGCTTTGTAGCAGGTGGTGGCATAAGTTGTGGAACCACATGCTCTATTCCTGTAACTAGTGGTTCCTCTCTCACCCTCACGGCTACAAGCGATGCCGGTACTACTTTTACTGGTTGGGGCGGAGCTTGCTCCGGAACTTGGCCTACTTGCACACTTACCGTCAATGCAAATACTTCAGTGTCGGCGAAATTCGATCCTGGGCAACCTGTTATTACTTCGATTAATCCTACCAATGCTGAACCAGGTACGGCGATAGCCATCTTCGGCACAGGCTTCACCGCGGCGAATAATACGCTGAATTTGTTAACTCCTTCTACCGGTGCGATCGTGTGGACCAAGACACAGGCGAAAGTTTCACCAGACGGTACTTTGATCGCCATTGATCTCCCGACTACCATTTCGCCAGGTACGTATAACGTTCAAGTTTCCAATGTTGATGGTACCAGCAATTCTTTGCCGATCACTATCGATGAGGATAGTACCGCTCCCAAGTTGACCGGCGAAATGTCTTTGTCGACAGATAACGGTGCCAAAGTCGATCTCGCTTGGACTCCCGATCCAAAAAACGCTGGTATTTATACTGGTTATGAGATTGAAAAGTCGACTGATGATAACAAGACTTTTAGTGTGATATACAGATCTTCTGCGGATGCGAGGTCTTATGCCGACAATCTGGAAGCTAACGCTATAACCACTTCAGCCGAATCATATCGCATTAGAGGAAAATTTCCCGACGGTTCATATTCTGATTATTCCGAAATACTCCCATTCTCTAACTGTTTTGATTGGTCAGGCAACGGTTCAAAATATATTGTATTTATAGAAGATGGTACTAGGGTTCCTATCGCAGGCGACTATGTAACGGAGGTGCGTAGCATCGTCAATAAATTTGAGTCGGTAGATCCGTTCAAGACTTACAAAGATAAATTTGCATTTTTTATCGACCTAAAAGCGCAAAGTTCGGCTAGTTTCGACAAGTATTCAATAGGGGGATCAACATTTTTTAAAAACCCAGAACAAACTCTAATAAGCAATTCCAGCTGCCCAGCTCTTAAGTCTGCGACGTATATATATCTCACAAATGACCATAGCATATGGGGCTATACATCAACTGATTCTAATGCAGTCAGGGAAATCGGTAATGTCATATTCATGAATACTCCCGCTTTATCTGAAGCAGGTCTGGATGCTTCAGTTGTCGCTGTACATGAACTAGGTCATGCGATCGGGAAATTGGATGATGAATACCTAGATACCGATCCCATGTTTGGTGAACCGTGGGATATGTATAATACCATCGGTGAATTAGAAGATTCTTTGGAGAATTGTTCGGATGTTCCTAGTCTCGATTATTGGGACGAGGTCTCAAATGTGATTTATGCTTCAACTTCAATACAGGGGTGTCACTACGTTTCGACATCTGAAGGCTTCGAATACTACAGACCATCAGAGAATAGCATTATGAATGATGATTCCGAATCGCAGTCCTTCAATGTCATCTCTTGCGGCTACTTGGTCTCCGCCATACTCGGTGAACCTCTTTACCAAGCATATGCCGAGGCTCATTGGCCGGCCATTGACAGATCGGGTAATCCAGATGTTCCGAAAGATTCACTAGGAAACCCTATAGGATGTGGTCCAACGTATGATTCGAGTGGGATCACTCGGCAAGGTCCCATGAATACAGATGTTGCCGATATTCCTCCGATAGACCTCATCACTCCTTCGATCACGAAAATATCAGCGAGCGTTTTCGTACCCGGCTCAACGTTGGCTGTTTCGGCATCCGGTCTACAGCAAGACCAATTTCCAGCTAACGGAAATTTGTTCGATAAAGTCGCTTACTATGTGGCGGAATCTGCCAAGCGAATGGTCGCTGCTGTGGCTGGCGCCCCATCTTCCGTCACTGGATCAGGCTTCACTCCAACAGGGAACACAGTAGAGATGTATAATGCTTCCAAGACCAGATATATTACCGGACTCGCCTCTAATGGAGCAACTTTGACTTTCACTGTTCCGGTCGATCTTCAACCTGGTTCGTACTCATTGAGAGTCGGTGCGTTGAATAGCCACTGGAGCAGGCCTATTACCGTGACTGTTACCAAGCCCGTGTTAAACACCGGTTCATTATCATGCACCATATCTGTTACCGGTTCGAATAACGCCGATGTCTTCACTTTTGCCGGATCACTGACTGGTGGTACTGCTCCGTATAGCTATGTATTAAAAAACGTCATTTCCGGTGGTAGCCCTCAAAACTTTAATGTCACTGTGCCTGGAACATTCGGAACGTTTACATTATCTCAATTCCACAATCTTGGTGTAGGTTCGTATCTTGCCGTGAATTCAGCAGATGGGCAGACAGCTAATACTCAATGTGTCTTTACGCCGTCATCCGTCGCGCCTCCTGTCGGTGCGCCGACGCAAATTACTCCGACTGCTCACGTGATCACGACTTCTCCGAGTCAGACTGTTAATCAAACTGCTAACTACAGCGCAACACCGACACCTTCTTTGTCGCCCTCTCCTTCACCGACTCTGACACCAACGCCATCTCGCATACCTACACCGACTCCAACCCTGACACCTTCACATTCTCCTTCACCTACTCCATCTCCAAAGCCGAGCTCAACTCCAAGTCCAACGCCGACTTCAACTTCAAGCCCGACTCCTGCGCCGGTATCGTGGAACGGATCTGATTTCACCTCTGCTGTTTTGAATGCGGTACGCTTGTTTGGGTATTTCTTAGGCGGAAGGTAGATACCTGCTAGTCATTATAAATCTAATGCAAGTGTTATAATGAAAAGTATTAAAGTGAAAAGTCGCAACTTACTTTTCAGTGCCGCATTCTCCATAGTAGTTTTATCGTCTCTAGGAATCTTTTCTCTGACTCCCACGAAGATTGCATTGGCCGCCGGCTGTCCTGGCGACATGGATTACGGCACATGGACTCCTGACCAGAAAGTCACCGTGTTCAGTCCTTTGCCTATATCCCATGGCATAGGATTGAGTTCGTGGAGAAATCCATCTGGAATCAATTTGAATCTCGATGTGATCCGTTGGAATACCTCGTATTTTGACAATGGAGACAACAATGCTGAATTTTCCTGCAATCCTCATCCAGGTCCATCCTCTGCTCCTTCAACTGTAACGATTTTGCCAACCAATTACTCGATTACTGTAAATACCTTACAAAGACAATCAGCAAGTGGATATGGCGTTTATTCTTGGTCATATTATGATCCAAACGGCAATCCGTCTCCAACCTTCGGTGGTTCATACGGAAAACCTGTAACTACGCCCGGTCATCCCGAACACTATGATTTTTCGGCGATGTGTAGCGGTTGGCAATGTTATTGCGACGGTTCCGGTTTCTGCACAGTAGGGGCACAGGGTCACTACGACTATACAGATATAGACTCATTTCCACCGTTCGTTGAGAATAATCTGGGCTATAGCGTAACAGCCAATTTACCTGCGATTTCCACTTTAACTTTCAGTGCCGACGTGGCTAAGCAAGTTCAAGCGGAAGATTCTATCATCAACGATATTCAAAACACCGGCCACATTCATGTTAAAGTAGATACTACGTCCATCGGAAATTCGTATACGGCGAGCATACCAGCGACGAATTGTGTGAATATCAGTGGAACTGGACCCAAGAAAATAGTATTTATCCGTGGTACAGATTGGAAGGTTGGTATAAGCGATTTCTTGACACAAGCTAAGGCGATTCGGGACCAACTGATTGCTATTGATCCGTTCAAGACTTATGCGGACCAGCTATCTTTTTTCCTGGATTTAAACGCACCACCCGAAAACATTCCAATTGGTATAATTGACGGTCAAAAATATTTTACCAGCGATTCTGATAATGCTATAAAGTCATCGTCAAGTTGCCAGAGCGATGCACTCGAGTACGTTTTGCTTTTTCATGATCCTGATGAGGCTTCTCCAGTTTATACGGGATTTGATAGGAAAGTGAATATCATCGATAATGTTGTGCATATAGATGTGCCTGAAACATTGGACCTCGCTGCGCAACTGAATAATAGGAAGAGCGTATCAGATTATCCTGTGACTTTACCGATAATTGCCGTTCATGAGTCTGGGCACGCCATAGGAAAACTGAATGATGAGTATATTTATGCTCAAGCTGGAACATGGATGCCCGGAGAACCGTTCGATAGTTATGGCCTACTGGGGACTACCAAAGAACCTCTTACGAACTGCGCAAACAATACCGCAAATAGCTACAGAATCACCAGTGATGGATCAGACGTATGGTATGGATCGCCAAACACCCAAAATTGCATGTATGCTTCGACTCCTCAAGGAAGCATATATTACAAACCTAGTACGAACAGTATTATAAATGATGCCAGACATTCACAGAAATTTAATGTCATTTCCTGTGGATACTTGATTTCAGGAATTCTCGGCGAGCCGATTGATAAGGCTCATGCCCAGACACATTGGCCGGAATGCATGCGTATGGACACGGAAAAACCGGCGAGTCTGACGGCAATGATGTCGGATCCTCCGAATATCGGCAAGGTTAATTTGTCCTGGTCAGGCATTTCGAATAATGCGACAAGATTCCAGATCGAGAGGGCGACCGACCCAAATCTAAGTTCGTTTAATCTATTGACGACAGTCGGTTCCAATGCAAGCTCTTATGTCGATGATCTGACTACCAGCCCCCTGAATTTTTCCTCAGAAGCATATCGAGTCCGCGGGCAATTACCGAATGGTGCGTTCTCTGATTACAGTAATACGGCCTCGGTTAGTAATTGTGTGAAAATCGCCGGAGATGGACCAAGAAAGATAGTGTTTATGAGAGGGGATACGCTCACGTCAACATCAGTGGAAGATTATATGACCGATGTTCATAGCATAATAGGGAAATTTGGCATTGTTGAACCATTTGCAAGCTATATCAACCAATTTTCGTTTTATGTTGATTTAAAAAAACTTGATGAATCACCCTTAGCTCAAGGCGGGTATGTTAAATTTACCGCCGATGACTATATAACACATTCGTCAAGTTGTAACGGTACCGACAGTATAGATAAAAATGCTTTTGAATATATATTTTTTACCGGATGGCAAGGGGATGGGACCGGCTGGGCTCTTAATCAAGAAAATGTTGTCTTTCTCAGTCGTCCGCTAATAACGTCCAAAGGACTCGATATGTCACTGACCGCTATGCACGAATCCGGACATGTTATCGGAAATCTCCAGGACGAATATGGTTCTTATAATACTGCAAACCCTGCCGATAATTATTCGGGGGACATATCTCAATCGGTGAAATCGGTTAACTGCGCATTGGGCGAGGATGGTCCAGGAGGAACTTCAGGTATCTTTCGGTCTTCTCTCGACAATAAATGGTACGGCGCTCCTGGAACTGCCGGAACATTCGGTTGTGAAGGCCATTACAAAAATTCCACGGGAATATCATATTATCGTCCGTCGTTCAATAGCATGATGAAGGACGAGTACGATCCTGTATCCGGAAAATTTAATATCATCTCCTGTGGTTATCTCATTGCGGCTATTAAAGGAGAACCGATCGATAAAGACCATGCGCAAACTCATTGGCCGGCTATAGATAGCAGTGGTCCCACTAAACAAATTGGATGTATGTATATGGCCATGCAGCAGGATCCGGAGATTGGGGGATATGATCAGCTTCCTCCGGTATCCCTGACCCCCAAAATTATAAGTATTTCTAGAGCATCAGCTTCCGTTGATTCCGACCTTTCACTTTCAGGTTCTGGATTTACTCCAACAGAAAATGCTGTTCAGTTTACAAATACAGACACAGGTGAGGCGTGGGATATGCCTGACATAGCTTCTTCTAACGGAACAATTTTAACTGCCGCCATCCCCGCTGATCTGATACCCGGTCATTACTCATTGAAAGTCGGTTCATTTAATAGTCCATGGTCCAACAGCATTCCCGTCACCATCACGGCCGGTCCTATTGCCAGCCCAAGTCCAAGCCCGAGTCCGATGGTATCACCACTCAATAATGTCTCGAACAGCGGTTCACAAACGCATGGGTATTCGATAACCCCATCAACCACGCCATACCCGACCCCTTCATCATCAGTAAGTTCTTTGCCGACTGTTTCAGTCATCCCAACCCCAACACCCACTCCATCTTTGCGGCCAAGCCCGACATATTCATCGACTCCTACGCCGACGCCTTCTCGTACTTCCTCACCTACTCCATCTCCAAAGCCGAGCTCAACTCCAAGTCCAACGCCGACTTCAACTTCGAGTCCGTCTCCGTCCCCAGCCGCGGTCTCGTGGAATGGGTCAGATTTTACCGCAGCGATAATAAATGTAATGCGAACATTAGGGCAGTTGTTTGGCGGACAGTAGCAACGTAAAAAGCCGTCTTCCGGGTGGGAAGGCGGCTTTGAGAATGGTGGCGTGGGGTCTACTCTTTGTAGGCGGCCCACGCTTTTTCAAAACGAGCGTGCCAATATTGGACTTCGCGATCCTTATCTTCCTGTGCGGTTGACGCACCGACAGGACGTACCGGTTTTACCGGCTGGCTGGCACAGCCACTTAAGACCAGTGCCAAAGCCAAAAGAACTATTAAAAGAACTATTAAATTGTAAGTCTTCATAAGCTACCTCAATTATACTACACAAACCTAGTAAAAGTCAAGTGGTTGATTTGGGCCAATATATAGGCCTTATCCACACATATTTAGAGCGGTAAATCAGCAATCGGGGTACAATTTGTCCCATGAATGACCCGAAGAGATGCGTCAGTTACATTTACATGACACTGGCGGCCATATGCTTATTACTAGTCACCCTGGTTGCCGATCAGAAGACCTCATATCTGTTCGGAGGAGATTCAGTTGCGGCAGTGGGGAATACGGGGCGAGCATTGGCCGACGATTCAGCTAGTGTCACTTTTGCAGTCGACACAAGTGGAGCTACAGCCAATGATACGCAGTCGCCGACGTCTAACAAGACGACGGTACCGTACCCTGGGGAATGTGTAACTTGCACGGACCAAGAAATCACGGATGCTTATGCGAAGTTGCCAAAGGAAATGAGCGGTACAGTCACGTTATCTAATTTGATTAGTAAAGCAGCGTCTTTGAAACCTGATGCGACAAGAAATAATTTAGCTAAATGTATACCCCCAGATAGATCATTAATAGGTGTTTTGGAGTGTGCCTACACGGACCAAGAAGATAGTTCAGTTACGGTAAAGAATCAGATAAGAGAATTGATCACGGAAGTCGTGGTTGATATCGGAAAAAAATATGGTCTGACAAAGGAACAATCTTGGTGTATCTTTTATGGAATTATCAGCGGCAAGATAAAACTCAAAATAACGTCACTCACTTTCACTCCGGGTTCTTTTGCCGTATGGAAGGGTAAGTGTGGTGGAGGTGCTTACATAAGCTATGTTATCGACAAAGATGATTTACCTCCAGTAAAGTCAGAGCCATCGTCAAAAGCCAATTTGCTCTCGGTGCAATCAAATATTATCGCGCAGGGAAATAGCGCAGGTGCCAGTCCGTCATGGTGTCCAGTCCTCATTCCTTACGCGAACATCAATATGACCCATTATGATTCGGAGGATGACCGTTTTGCTGTTGCCAATTCAGACGTTATGGATCCAAGCACAACCGACATCTTTTACAGCGACAAAGTAGATTGGTCACAAGATATGGGGGAGGATATTCTGAAAGACTTGTCAGATAAGTCGATCTCAGTCGAAACCTATGATAGCCGCATGAATCATCCGACAAAGACATGCACGACCTTATCGACTTTTTCCGACGACGGTACCTTGCCTGATGCGACTTCCGAAACTTGCAGTGATGGTTCCAGTACTCCGCCACCAAGTGATGGTGATATGTGCGAAACCGAAGCGAGAAGGCCAGACGTCGGGGCGGGCAGCTACACGGCGTTATTGTCTGATCCGTATAACACCCCGTACCGCAAGCATACCTTGTCTGAAAATGCTCTAACTAGCCTTCTGTTGGATGGTGATCCGTCGACATCCTACCTTGTTCCTCTTCAGGTTAAAGCCGACAACATCGTCTTGAGCGATATCAATCAGGATGCTTTGGAACACACCGGCAGGATCCCTTGTAGGAGCATTACAGTGGATGGAGTAGCCGCAAACGAGACAGGTGGGGAATATTGCAAATTGAGCGTTGTCGTCCAAGGCAATCAGTCAGTCGATATCACGCCTACGATTCCATCATCCCCGTATTATCAATATTCTATTTCCAGCGATCCTTCAAAGGAAATTACAGTGACTAGCTCTAGTCCAGTCTCGGCACCTATTCAAAGTGTACCGAGCATTGCTCCGCATACCGCTATGGTTAATATTCCTTCAACCTTGCTCTCGCTTACCTCCGGTTCTAAGGGTGTGAATGTCGTTACCTTACAAAATTACCTTATTAAGCTCGGATATCTGCCATCCGATGACAATACGGGCAATTACGGACCTCTTACAGCGAAAGCTGTGGCGCGATATGAGCGAGACGTAGTCGATCAAGCCGCCTCGACATTACCGCTCACGCCCATGATCACCAATTCGCCTTCTCCGACTCCGACATATTATTCTTGGCCATCGCCGACTGTTTCCTCGATGCCGACACCTACTCCATCTTTGCGGCCAAGCCCGACATATTCACCGTCTCCGACAGTTTCCTCAGCGCCTGCACCTACTCCTACTCCGACTCAAAAATTAACGCCGACTCCAATACCGTCCCCATCTTCAAAGCCGAACTCAACTCCGAGTCCAACACCGACTTCAACTTCAAGCCCGACTCCAGCACCAGTTTCATGGAATGGGTCTAATTTCACCTCTGCAGTTTTGAATGCGGCAAGCCTGTTCGGATATTTCCTCGGCGGGCGGTAAGTGGCAATTTGATCCAAAGAAAAACCGGCTTGGTGGCCGGTCTTTCTGTTTCTTTGAAACCTGATTTCGATTATGATCCTTTCTGGATCTGATGGATACCCACGGCCATTCCTAAGCCGAAGGCGATGACGACGAGTATTATAACTGCGGTCATGCTCATAGTAGTGGATTTAGTTTTGTAATCGCAAGGAGAAAGGTACGCTAGTCACATATTACATCACAAGTCCAAATAATGCACCGTAGTTACTCTTACGACGGCAATCACTCAAAATGTGCATCCTGGCTGTGGATACGGACTTTTTCTTTGAGAATGGGGAAATCGGTCAGATTGGCGTCATCTTCGATCAGCCTGGTTGCCTCTGTGCGTGCGGCTTCCACCATTTTCAAGTTCTGCAAAGCCTCCATGGCGATATCGGAAACGCCCCATTGTCTGGCACCGGAGAGCTGTCCCGCGCCGCGTTGGGATAGATCCAATTCCGCCAATTCGAAACCGTTTTTGGCCGTCTGCAAAGCTTTGAGGCGCTCTATAGATTTGGCGGAGTTCGTTTCAGTGAAGGCGTAACAATAGGCTTGGTCGGTGCTCCTTTGAACACGTCCGCGAAGTTGATGCAGTTGGGCCAATCCGAATCGTTCCGCACCTTCTATGATGATGACTGTGGCATTCGGCACATTGACTCCGACCTCAACGACAGAAGTTGCACAAAGGATGTGTATCTTACCTAGCTTGAATTCGTTCATTACCCGATCCTTTTCTGGCGGAGACATCTTGCTGTGCAAGACGCCTATCTCATATTCTGTAAATACGGATTTTTTCAAGCGCTTCGCTTCTTCTTTGACTGACTTGGCGATCAAAGCCGATTCTTTTTCTGGATCCGGTTCTTCAATACGCGGACAGATCACATACATCTGGCGGCCAGCCATTAATTCCCGCCTGACTTTCTCATAAGTCTCCTCGCGTTTGTTCGGCAGAACCAGCTCAGTGATGATTTGTTTTCTTCCAGCTGGCAGTTCGTCGAGTAGAGTCAGGTCGAGGTCGCCGTACATTGTTAGTGCAAGCGTTCGGGGAATAGGGGTGGCGGTCATGGAAAGGAGATGGGGGGCAGGAGCTCGGAGCTTGGAGCTTGAAGCTGGCTCCTTGCTCCTAGCTCCTGGCTCCTGTGATTTTTTCACCAACTTCGCCCTTTGGGCCGTTCCGAATCTATGCTGTTCGTCGATGATCACATAAGCTAAATTCTTGAACTGCACAGTCTTTTGGATGAGCGCGTGCGTGCCGATGACCACAGCTATCTCACCGTTTGCCACCCATTTCAGAAGCTGTGCTTTGGAAATGTCAGTCCAACCTTTGGGGTTAACCTTTGAAGGGAATTTACGGCAACCAGAGCCGGTGATGAGGGCGATCTGAATGGGCATGAAGGAGAAATATTGGATGAATGACTCGAAATGTTGGGTAGCCAATATCTCGGTTGGACACATGTAAGCCACCTGCAATGGAGCAAGGAGCGAGGAGGAAGGAGCATGGAGAGAACCATTTTCGTGCACTCCTTCTTCCTTCCTTCTTGCTCCTGCCTCCTTGTGATTCGTTATGACCGCATAAGCCGTTGCTGCCGCCACTGCCGTCTTGCCTGAGCCGACATCGCCTTCCAATAGGCGTGACATTGCAAAGTCGCGTCGCATATCCCCGACGATATTCTCGATAGCTCTGGTTTGGGCTTCTGTCGCTGTGAATGGGAATCGGCGCACAAATTCTCGAACATTAGTGAGTTCGGTTTCGATAAGGAATGAAGGATGTTCACGAAAGCGTCTTCGGGATTGTTGCTTGCCGAGCTGGATCAGAAATATCTCTTCGAATGAGAATCGCTTGCGGGCAGAAAGCGCATCATCGCGTGTGAGGGGAGTGTGGATCCAGACCAAGGCAGTCTTGATCCCTGGAAGATGATATTTCGCCAGAATCTCTGGCGGAATAGGCTCCGAGATCGATTCCAGTAAGCCGCTTTTGAAGATCTTCTGCAAGGCATGGTATATCCAACTAGAAGAGATGCCGCGTGATTCCGGGTAAACCGGGTAGAGGGTGTGAGCTTCGCCGCCTTCTCCAAACAAGGAATCGCCGACGCCGATCGGCAGAGCATTCACGTGTTCGATCTTCGGGTTGGAGAAGTACAGGGCAGGAGCTCGGAGCTTGGAGCTAGAAGCTGGCTCCTGGCTCCTAGCTTCTTGCTTCCTGCGTTGCGACACTTTTCCTTCTATCCTGACCATCATCCCATCCGAATACATCTTTGCCACATAAGGCTGATTGAACCAGACACATTGAATACGTCCCGTCTCATCTTCGACAACTCCCTCGGCCATGGTCATATGGCTTTTGAACCCTTTGCTAGCTTTGAGGCCGTTTATCTTGCCAAAGACCACGGCCATATCGCCATGTTGTAGCGAATCGATGCTTCTAGACTCGGCTGTGTCGCCGTAACGGACCGGAAAATGATATAGCAGATCTTCGATGGTTAGTATGCCAAGCCGGCTCAAAGCGCTTTTCTGAACAGGTGTCAGGCGGAAATATTCGGATAGACGGCTCGAAAGGGAAAGAGGCATATCTCACATCATATAATGCCTAATCGCAGATGTCATTTTTGGGTATCAATGAATTTAGGGAAAGAACGGTCAGGGCGGAACCGATGATGGCAAAGGTCATATCGCCCATGGTGTCATTGTTGGTTGGTTGGTCGAGATGATTCGGAGTAATGAGATTCTCGTTTAGGAGATCTTGATGCAGGACCTTCATCCTATATTGGTCATGGCCGAGCTCGCCGATTTCCCAGGCGACTGAAATGAAAGCTACCAGAGAGATGGTTATGAGGAAATTTTTCCATTGTTGCTTCCGGAAAATGTTCAGGGCAGGGAAATTTCTTGTAAGCCAAATGATCAAAACCACATCCATGATGCCGCTCCAAAAATGCAGGACGGCGTCATAGCCGAAAAATCCCATATTGCAACCGAGAAGTGCGTAGCATTTGTAGTTATCTATAAGGATCGGACCTCTTATGCCCAAAGCCCAGCCGAGGAGAAATATTACGACCATGAAAATCCCGGCCAGGCCGAGGATCTTATCGGTTCTGTTAGTGATGCGGTGATCAGTGATCCTCATAATATCCGCATCATATACTAGACCGTTTTTTTCGCAAGGTCATTATTAACTGCGGAGACGGTGGGATGAAGTTGGAACTTTTCTATCATATAACAATATGGCGTAATTGGAAACTTTATAGTCCAAACCAGCCTCGGTGCTATATAAGGGAACCTTCTCCTGCCTTTGATTACAAAAGTTATCTATGGGGGATATGTTGGCACGACACAGCTTTTCTTTTGAGCTATAATTGCCCGTATGAAATCGAGAATCTACCTTGGCAGATACGTTGTCTTCTCTACAATAGTTGTATTCTCAGTCGGGATTTTGTTTAGCATTCCTCATAAAGTTTTGGCAGGCGGCTGCCCTGGCGATATGGATTACAGTGTCTGGACTTCTGCCCAGAAGCTTACATTCTTTAGCCCTTTGCCGATATCTCATGGTATAAATCTGCAGTCGTGGACCAATCCGTCTGGGACCAGTCTAAATCTTGGTGCAATTGATTGGGGTGCTGACATGTACTGCAACCCATATCCCGGTCCATCCTCGGCTTCTTCCACTGTAACGTTTTTGCCTACCAATTACTCGGTTACCGTCAATACTTTAGCCAGGCAATCAGCTAGTGGATATGGTAGTTACGCGTGGTCATGGTATCAGCCGAACGATGTAACTGATAACCCTCTTCCGAGCTTCAATTGGCCTAGTCTTGCAGCTAGTTGCAGCGGTTGGCAGTGCAATATCGCAGGTTATGGTGATTTCATTAATTATGCAAGGGTCGGAGCACAAGGAAATTATGACTACAATGATATGAACGGCTTTCCTCCATTCGTAGAGAACAATCTAGGATATAGCGTAACTGCAAATCTGCCGGCTATTTCCTCTATCACTTTCAGTACAGACAACGCGCGGCAGATCAATGCAGAAGACTCCATCATTAACGATATTAAAAGTTCCGGCCATATACATGTCAAAATCGACACTTCGTCGATTGGAAATTCATATACTGCAGCTATACCGGCGACGAATTGTGTTGAGTTATCGTCTCCATGGCAAGGGACCGGTCCTGATACGAGGAAGAAATTTGTATTTATTCGTGGAACAAGCGAACAATATACCGTGAAATCTTTTCTTGCGATAGTACAAAGCATAATAAATAATGGTTTTAAAACCATTGATCCGTTCAAAACTTATTATGATCAGTTCTCTTTTTATTTAGATTTGCACAAATTTGACGATAGTAACTTGGCTTCAGTCGCTAGTTCAAGTCATGGCTTTACCACTTCACAGTTCGACTCTTCAGTAAGCCAGCAATCATCTTGCAATGGAAAAGTTAGCCATGCAGATGAATATATCTTGTTTAGTCATAATCTTAATAACACTAGAGCTTTTGCCAGTACAGTAACTAGGGGTTATGTATATATGGATCCCAGCTCTGCGAATACAGGCCCTTTTGATTTAGTCGCTATACATGAGACGGGACACGCTTTTGCCGGTTTGAAAGATGAATATGTCCAAGCGGTAAATGCAGACTATGAATCGTATCTTTCAGTTTCATGGAGTGGACCAGAGAATTGTTCGTCTCATCCATCATGGGATTATATGGCTTCCGACAATCACATCTATGGGTCAGTAACCACTTACGGATGTACAGTATATACGTCTGGAAATATACAAAAGGAATTAACGTATTGGCGAAGGCCGTCTCTAAATAGCATGATGAACAGACAAACATTAACTCCAAAATTTAACGTGATAAGTTGTGGGTATGTTGTCGCGGCTATCAAAGGTGAAGCTTTGACAGAAGAGAATGCGTCGAAACACTGGCCTGCAGTTGATATGGAAGACCCAAACATGCCAGGATGTTCAGCTATGAATACTGTCAAAGATGGTATCAGCGCGCTTTCTCCAACTGCAAGCGTCAGTGCTGTATCCTCACGTTCAATCGCTCAAGGTGCCAATCTCACAATTTCCGGCTCGAATTTCACAGCTATGGACAATACTGTCGAGTTCACCAACGCCGTTACCAATCAGACATACGATGTTCTAGGATTGACCAGCTCCGGTGGTACACTTCAATTCTCTATTCCTTCATCTATACCGCCGGGAACTTACACTGTTAAGGCAGGCACCTTCAATAGCGACTGGTCCAACAGCATTCCTATAACCATCACATCCGGCCCTTCGAATAGCCCTAGTCCAAATCCGACTGGAACGCCTGACGCCAAGGCATTGAATGTGGCCCCACGCTCCAATACGACTCAAATACCCGCATCTTCGCAAACTACAAATTCATTGATTACACCGTCGCCATCATCTGCACCGACTCCGATAGTTTCTTCAACGCCAATACCGACTCCTACAACAACTATAAAACCGAGTCCGACACCGACGCCAACTTATTCACAGACACCGGCCCCGACTCCCACACCAACCTCGAGTGTGACTCCTACACCGACTTCAAAACCAAGTTCGACTCCGGCGCCGGTTTCGTGGACAGGAGTGAATTTCACAGCCGCCATCATAAACGCTGTGCGTCTCCTAGGATGGTTTTTCAACGGGCAATGATTCGCGAAAATAGACAACATTGAATAACACCGTTTACTCGTATTACAGGGCAGTTTCTTCGCCTCCCGTTCTACCGACTTTGGAGGGTAGGTGGTGCGCAGGACGCTTGGTAGATAAGGGCGCGTTGACTTCCGCCCGTCGCCTCGCGGGTAATTCGTGCCTAGCGCATATCGGTATGGCGAAGCGCTCTACGATTGCGGAGCAATGGTAGAAAAGCGCGAGCCATACGGATATGCGCGTTAAAGGCACGCCATGCCTGTAATTAGGGCAGAAGTGGATGCGCCCGTGCTTTGTCATATCTCCGACTCTGCACAAGCGGCCGCGCACGACCTGCCCGGAAAAGGCGGCTGGAACGGGAGGCGCCACATTCCCAGGCATTTCGTGTCATTTTCATTCTAAGGTGTAGAATTAGCTAATGCACTCGGATTACATCAAAGTCATGGAAATCATCAATTTCAAGCTTCAGAAGTTCTGGTCTGATCATCCGGTCAATGTCGAGGAACTATTGCCTCCGGAAATAGACATAACTGAAGAAGACCTCAAGGAAGTGGGGATCACTAGATATGCCTGCTCAACTTGTTTGGAGCACTTGAAGCTTAAAAATTACCTACAAATCGATTATGTCCGCGACCATGAAAGCATCCTGGACATGGATCACGAACCAATTGATGAACCCACTTCTGTAGTTTTCCATCTTACTATTTCGAAAGAGATTCTGCCGCTAATCGAACGATACAAACTAGGCAAAGTCGAAGACGTACCTAGAGGCGTCTCATTTGATCGCAAGAAAAGTATTTTGAAGATCGGTGACAAATCAGTGAATATCCAGCAGAAGAACGACAAAACGAACAGCCATTACATTCTTGAATACATTTTTGAAAACAATGATGGACTCGAAGCCAAATCATATTATTCAGAAATACTTCAGAGTAAGTTTCATAATGATGATCTAACGCAACGATCGATGTGGCGAGCCTGTGAGACGATCAATGCCAAGGTCTCTAAACAAGCCGGTCTCGGCAATTTTCTTTTGATCAAATCTGGGAAAACTGGATACGTGCAAATCAATCCAGAATATCTCGAAAATACAATCTCATAATACCTCGTTACCGTAACGGTACGCGTACGATCCGGTAAGGGAACTGGAATAGCATGTGCTCATGCAACACCGGTTCAGCGAAAAACTCATATCGCAGTGCATATCCGTATTCAAGGAGAAGAACGGGGTCGATATTTCGCCTGAAACAGCCAATGAGTATCTGAACTCGTTTGCAGACCTGTATCTGGCATTCGCAGGCGTGCGTCCCGTAGAGCCAACGCTTTAGCGCGGCGGACGAGACGCGTGTGACTTGCTAGTTAACTAACATAAGACGATGACTGAAACTAAAGACTCAATGAATATACAGGATTTGATCGGACATACGGTGATTTCTAAACTTGACCTATATCACACTCAATCAGAAATAAGTGTCATTCGTAATCAGAATTCAGTTAAAAATTTGTCTTGTGAAAATATTGAGAGTAAACTTACGCCATGAAATATATTTTATATTGCAGAAAATCAACCGAGTCCGAAGATCGCCAAGTCCTTTCACTGGATTCACAGGAAAAGGAGCTCATGGATATTGCTACCAAGAGCAATTTGAATGTCATCAAGACTTTCAAAGAAAGCAGATCAGCCAAGACTGCCGGCAGGCCCATATTCAATGAAGTGATCCAAATGATTTCTTCCGGAAAGGCTGACGCCATTCTTTGTTGGAAACTCGACAGATTGGCCAGAAACTTTTTAGACGGTGGACTCATCATGGATATGCTCCAAAGAGGCGTAATCAAGGAGATACGGACCTATGAAGCCACGCATCTACCCAATGAAACCGCCTTTATCATGGCTATGCAATTCGGCATGGCTAACCAATACAGCCGTGACTTGAGTACCAATGTGAAGCGTGGTAACCGTGCATGTCTAGAAAAAGGCGGTTGGCCTAACAAAGCACCCTTCGGCTATCTGAATGACAAAGGAAACAAAGCGATTCTCATTGATCAAGACAGAGCTAAATATGTCGTCAAAGCATTTGAACTTTATGCTGTCGGCACATATTCATTCAAGGACATTTCTGCTCAACTTTTCAAGGAAGGTTTACGAACCATCGCTGGCACCAAAGTTTACGCCAGTCACATTCACCGATTCATCGACAATCCATTCTACTGCGGACTGATGAAGCGCGACGGTAAATACTATCCCGGTAATCATGAGCCTATGATTTCAAAAGAACTATTCGAGCGCGTGCAACAAGTCATTCACAACAAAAACCGACCAAGGACCAAAACGCTATTCTTCCCACTCCGGGGATTTCTGACCTGCGAAAACTGCGGGTGCGCTCTAACCGCCTCTCTCAAAAAAGGTCACCAATATTACTACTGCACCAATGGCAAAGGTATCTGCACTGAACACAAAAGTTATATGCGAGAAACTCTACTACACGAGATCGTCGCCGGATTACTCGGATCATTACATTTCAGTGAAGACCATATCAATCTTGTCTATGAAGCCGCCAACGAAAAAGATAACGTAAACAAAGATTATCTAAACTCCGCATTAGAGACCTTACAGAAACGCCTAGAATCGCTTATAGTCAAAGAAAACAGACTACTCGATACATTTCTCGACCAGCAAATCTCAAAGGAAATCTATGATGCTAAAGTCCTTGAGATACAAAACGAGCGTGTATCACTTCAAGGCCAGATCAATGATCTCAAAGCCAAGCAACCAGCATTCACTTTGGAACCGACCAGAGATGTATTTATACGAGCCAGCAGAGCCAGATCTGAATTCCTACAGGCTGATGATGCAAAAAAGAGAAATATTGTCTCAACTTTACTTTGGAACCTTTCCATCAAAAACAAAACCGCGGCTACAGTTAGCTTCAAAAGTCCTTACGACATACTCGCAAAAGAACACAAAAGTGATGATATTTTACAACTGCGGAGACGGTGGGATTCGAACCCACGAGGAGGTTGCCCCCCTAACACCTTAGCACGGTGCCGCTTTCGACCACTCAGCCACGTCTCCAATCTATTTGAAATCCCAAAGAACCGGTAGTCGCCATTCTTGCACAAAAAACTGTTTTTTCAAAATCCATATAAGACCAAAAGACCTTGGTCTGGACTGTGTATAACTTTTCATTGTGTTATTTGAGAATAGCGCTACAATTGTGTGAGAGGTGAATTTATGAGATCAAATTTGAATTGCGCAGTCCTAAAAGGATTTGCAAGTCGGTGCCAGACAGTTCAATCTGGCTCACTTTCGCCGTCAAATGGCGGAAGATCTCAAGTTATCGGGCGTAAACCGATATCTAGCAGGAGGCTGTCTACTGCCGAGTACCAGTCATTCCCGACACTTCTTTGGCGAAGGGATTAGGCATCCATCGATGATTGTGTGGGCGCGAGCGGACATAGTGTCCGCTCTCTTTTGTCCACCGCTATGATATGCTATGGAAGGTGTTTTTATTGATTATCAATTATCATATAACTTTACTATCATGATGAAAGCATGGTATGGACAAACATTTGGTTTAAGCGCCGCGACATTTTTGAGTCTTGGTGTCTTGGCTATAATCATTGCCATTATCGTTATTGTACTGAAAGGCTACTCGCTTTGGCATGCTGCTCGACGCGGTGAGAAGTGGTGGTTCGTCATTTTACTCATAGTCAATACCGCTGGTATACTGGAGCTCCTTTATTTGATCTTTGTGGTCAAGAAGTGGAACCATAGCACAGGTTCTGGTACGTCGACTATGACGACACCGATGGTTTAGTCATTGGATCAGTAGATTTATCTGGAAAAGCGTCCGTAAATGGGCGCTTTTCTTTTGCACACACACGGTTCTTTGAATATCAGTGTGGAAGATTTAGGAAAATGAAAGGCAAAAATGCCAATGTGATTTTGAGGGATAATACCCATTTTGCGTGGCATTTTTTGACTACTTTTCTTGACGTTTTGGAGCAATCGTGGACTCGAGGAATATTGCATTTAAGACTTTCTGCTTGAACGATTTGCAGAGTCCGCGATGAATG
>Ga0209697_10003065_pt1 | contig 23053 bp, 20 predicted proteins | sample AliMusrvi5mmetaG_FD_184115 | JGI IMG/M metagenome (GOLD analysis project Ga0209697, IMG submission 184115) | Freshwater lake bacterial and archeal communities from Alinen Mustajarvi, Finland, to study Microbial Dark Matter (Phase II) - Alinen... | ecosystem: Environmental > Aquatic > Freshwater...
GTCGCTCGAGTTGTTGAACCGGCCCTGCGGGAGGACGACGGCCATGCGGCCGCCGGGTTTGAGGAAGTCGAGGTTGCGCTCGATGAAGAGGAGGTCGCGGCCGACGGCGCTTTCGAGTTTCCCCTGGCCGCCATCCTTCGCGCGTTTGTGGGCGAGGTCGTAGGGGCTGAGCATGTCGGTCTGCTTGATGTCCCCGGCAAACGGGGGATTCGCCATGAGCACATCGAACTCAAACCCGCGGAAGTCATCCTTTTCCGCCATGAGCTTGCGGAGCTTTTTCCAGCCCTCGTGGTAGGTGTCGAGCCAGTCCTGCTGCTTCGTCGTCTCGTCCCAGCGTTTGTAGTCGAGCGTGTTCAGGTGGAGGACGTTCGTCTGTCCGTCCCCGGCGATCAGGTTGAGGCAGCGGGAGACGCGGACGGATTTTTCGTCGAAGTCGATGGCGAAGACTTTGTCCTGCACGTATTTTGTGCAGCGGGCGGGCTTCTTCTCCATCGTGAAGAGGTGGGATGCCTTCTTGCCCGAATCGATGAGGATCTGCCGCCAGACGTGGAAGATGCTGTGCATCGTGAATCCCGCGCTGCCGCAGGCTGTGTCGATAAGCGTCTCGCCCTCTTTGGGATTCAGCATCTTCACGCACATGTCGATGACCCAGCGCGGGGTGAAATACTGGCCCTTTTCGCCCTTGCTCGATTTGTTGACGAGGTATTCGAACGCGTCGTCCACGACATCGAGGTTCGAGTTGAAGAGCTTCCACTTTTCCAACGAGCCGACGCACACCTGCAAATGCTCGGGCGTGAGCCGGATTTTTTCGTCAGCCGCGAAGACGCCTTCCCATTTTTCCTTCGCCTCGTCGAAGAGGTCTTGGACGGCTTTTTTGAGCTGGGCGGCGGTGTTGACGTTGCGGAAGCGGAGGTGCGGCGAGAGGTCCGAATAACAGGCGAGCTCGTCGTAGAGCTTCGTGAAGATGAGCTTAAAAACTTCCTCGAACACATCCACGCCCGCGTTCGCGAGGACCTCGTCCTCCAGATCCTCGATGAGCTGGCGGAGGCTGCGGCCCTTGCTGCCCTCGGCATCGCGCTGCTTCTCGAACTCCAGCAGCGTGTCGATCGTCCACGGCTGGCCGGCGATCATTTCGATTGTCTCATGCGCGCCCGGGAGCGCGGGGATTTCCTCGAAGTAGTTCGGGTTTTTCCTGTGCCAGACGATGACCTGCGTGCCGTCGCTCCAGACGGCGAGCGGTGCGCCGGTCGCGTGGGTGTAGCTCTTGAGCTGTTCCTTGCCGCCCTTGGCGGTCGCCTGCTTCACCTCGATGATCGTGTAAGGAACCGTCGGTCGGTCGGCGTCGAAAATCACGATGTCGGCTCGCTTCGAACTGTCCCGCCCGAAGGTGATCGGGTATTCGACCTGAATCCGGGAGGCCGGGTATTTGTAGCGGTGCAGGAGCGTGTAAAGCCAGAGCTGGCGGACGATTTCCTCGGGTTTAGCCAGGACTTCCTTCTGCCGGACAAGGCATTTCAGGTAGGGCTTGTCGTTCTTGTTGACGACGAGTTTCTCGACCGCCGCGATGGTCTTCTCATCGAAGTGCGCGGTGCGGGAGAACTGGGCGAACAGCCCGGGGAAAAGGTCGGCGATGGGCATAAATTTCCGGGAACCGTGCTCTTTCTGCCGGACCGTATCGAGAAAAATTCCCGCGACGGGCATCGAATCAGGACGCCCCGGTTTCCCTCATTTCCTGAGCACGACCACGTCGTCGGCCTTGGCCACCGCGAAAAGATCCCGGTCCGATGTCCGCGCGGAAAGCCTCGGGTTCAGCTCGAAGATTTTGAGTTTCGTCCCGCCGGTGAAGAACTGGTATTGGGCGACTTCGCCGAGGTAGATCGACTCTCCGATGCGGCCGCGCAGGCAGTTCGTCATCTCGGCCTGGTCGCAGAGCGTCCAGCATTCCGGGCGGACTGAAACCGTCACCTCTTCGCCGGCTTCCGGCAGCCAGTTTGGGTCGCCCACGATGCCCTCGAAGAGCCCGGCTCCGGCGGCCTCCACGACCGCGCGGCCAGGTGTGGTGCCCCGGATTTTTCCGGGGAGGAAGTTCGTCTCGCCGATGAAGTCCGCGACAACTTTTGTGCGGGGTTTCCGGTAAACATCCTCGGGGGTCCCGATCTGCGCGATGCGGCCGCCTTCGAGAATCGCCATCCGGTCCGAGATCGAGAGCGCCTCCTTCTGGTCGTGGGTCACGTAGATCGCGGTGAGCCCGAATTCCTTGCAGACCCGCCGGATTTCCGTGCGCATCTCGAGGCGGAGCTTGGCGTCGAGGTTCGAGAGGGGCTCGTCGAGCAGCAGGCAGCGCGGCCGGATCACGAGGGCCCGCGCAAGCGCGACCCTCTGTTGCTGGCCGCCGGAGAGCTGCGCGATCTTGCGTTCGGCATACGGCGACATCTGGACCGACCCGAGCGCCGCAGCCACGCGCTCCTTGATTTCGGCCGCCGGGACCCGGCGTTCTTCGAGGCCGAACGCGACATTTTTTTCCACCGTCATGTGCGGCCACAGGGCGTAGCTCTGGAACATCATCCCCGTGTTCCGCTTGTGGGGCGGAAGCTTCGTGACATCCTCGTTTCCGAAAAGAATCCGCCCGGAATCCGGGATGTAAAACCCCGCGACGTTCCGCAGCAGGGTCGTCTTCCCGCACCCGCTCGGCCCCAGGAGAAAGAATAATTCGCCCGGCTCGATCCGGAAACTGACGCCGCCCAGCGCGACGGTGTCGCCGAACTTTTTGACGAGGTTCTCGATGGTGATGGAAATCATTTCAGGAACGGAAAAAATCCTCACGCCCGGATCTGGCCGGTTCCGCGGATCTGGTATTTGTAGGACGTGAGTTCCTCCAGGCCCATCGGCCCGCGGGCGTGGAGCTTGTCCGTGCTGATCCCAATCTCTGCGCCGAACCCGAACTCCCCGCCGTCGGTGAACCGCGTCGAGGCATTCCAATAGACGGTCGCGGAATCCACTTCATTGAGAAATTTTTCCGCCATTGAGGGGTTGGCCGTGACGATCGCATCGCTGTGGTGCGAGCCGTATTTATCGAGGTGGGCGACCGCCTCGTCGAGGCTCCCGACCACGCGCACCGAGAGGATCAGTTCGAGGTATTCAGTCCGCCAGGAATTTTCATCCGCCTTGCCGAGCGGCTTGTAATCAAGCTCCGCGAGCAGTCGGAACGCCTCCGGGTCCGCGCGCATCTCGACGGGGAATTTCTGGAATGCGGGGGCTGCTTTGGCAAAAAACGCGCGGGCGACATCGCGGTGGACGAGCAGGGTTTCCATGGCGTTGCAGACTCCTGGCCGCTGGCACTTGGCGTTGATCGCGATGTCGAGCGCCATGTCGAGATCCGCCTCTTTGTCCACATAGACATGGCAGACCCCGTGGTAGTGCTTGATAACCGGCATCCGGGCATGGGCGACGACATTCTCGATCAGCGAGTGCCCGCCCCGCGGGATGATCACGTCCATAAACTCGTCCATCTGCGCCATGATCTTTACGGCCTCGCGGTCGGTTGTCGGAATGAGCTGGACAGAGCCGTCGGGCAGCCCGGCTTTCGCCCCTCCGGCCTGCAGGGCATCGGCGATGGCGAGGTTCGACGCAATCGCCTCCGAGCCCCCGCGAAGGATCACGGCGTTCCCGGTCTTCAGGCACAGGACCGCCGCGTCGCTGGTGACGTTCGGGCGCGACTCGTAGATGATGCCGATGACTCCGATCGGGGTTCGGACTTTCGAGATTTGGATCCCGTTCGGTCGCGTCCACTCGCGGAGGATCTCGCCCACGGGATCGGTCAACCCCGCAATCTGCCGGATCCCGTCGGCCATCCCGGCGATGCGTTCGGCGGTCAGGCGCAGGCGGTCGATGGCGGCTTTGGTGAGCCCGGCCGCTTCGGCGCGTGCGAGATCTTCGGCATTCGCTCGGATCAGGTCGTCGGTTCTGGCCGCGAGCGCGTCCGCCATGGCGCGCAGGATCACGGATTTCTTGGCAGACGAAAGCCCGGCCAGCTCGCGCGAGGCGGCTCGGGCGCGGGCTCCGATTTCATGGATAGATTTTTCGAGCGGGTTCATGTGGTGAATGGAAAATAATGCCCGCGCGGGTTCTTAGGGTTCTTCGTCGTCTCCGGCACCTTTTTTGTATGTCAGGCCGCGGAGTTTGCCCTCGATGAATGCGTCGATTTCGCCATCCATGACGCCCTGGATGTCGCTGGACTGGACGCCGGTGCGGAGGTCCTTGACCATTTGGTAGGGCTGGAAGACGTAGGACCGGATCTGGTTGCCCCAGGCGATGTCTCCCTTTTCGCCGTATTGGCGGTCCACTTCGGCGCGCTTCTTGTCCACCTCGAGCTGGTAAAGTTTCGCCTTGAGCATCTGCATGGCCAGCTCGGAATTCCGGCCCTGGCTGCGCTCGGCCTGGCAGGCGACGACGATCCCGGTCGGGACGTGGCGCAGGCGGACGGCGGTTTCGACCTTGTTGACATTCTGTCCGCCCTTGCCGCCGGAGCGGAACGTGTCGCGCTCGATGTCGGCCGGGTTGATTTCCAGCGGGACGTCCTCGATTTCAGGCACGGCGTCCACGCTGGCGAAGGACGTGTGGCGGCGCTTGTTGGAATCGAATGGCGAAATCCGCACGAGCCGGTGGACCCCGATCTCGGTCTGAAGATAGCCGAAGGCGTTCTCGCCGCTCACGCGCAATGTCGCCGACTTGATCCCGGCCTCGTCCCCGAGCTGGATGTCCACAATTTCGGAAACGAGCCCGCGCCGCTCCATCCAGCGCTGATACATCCGCAGGAGCATGTCCGCCCAGTCGCACGACTCGGTTCCCCCGGCCCCAGCATGGATGATGAGAAAGGTCGGGTTCGCGTCAAATTCTCCGGACAGCAGCGAGGTGATCTCAAACTTGTCGAGATCGCACCCGACAGCTTCCAGCTCCGCGCGCACTTCAGCGACAGCGGCGGCCTGGTTGTCCGGAGATTCCTCGCCGGCCAGCTCGCGGAGGACATCGAGGTCCGCCGCGCGGGATTCGAGTGCCTGGAGCGGGAGGATTTTTCCCCGGAGCGCGGAAACCTCGGCGACATCGCGCTGGGCTTTTTCGCGGTTGTTCCAAAAATCGGGCTCGTTCATCCGCGCTTCGATTTCCGCGAGCTTGCGGGTCAGTTCCGGCAAGTCAAAGAAACCTCCGCAGGGCAGCCAGGCGGGCCGAGATTGCGGAGGTGTCCAGAGATTGGAGGTCGTCGTTCATGCCACGCGGATACCATGCCGCGATGATCCCGCAAACAGAAAAGCGGGTTTATTTTACTTTGGTCCGCGGGGGCGGCGTGGTTTCGACAACGGGAGCGCGCGAGCCGTCGAGCCGGAAAATCGTCTCGCCTTCCTTCATGACTCCGAGTTTGTCCCTCGCGATCGTCTCGACGTAGCCGGGATCGGTCTGCAGCAGATTGACTTCCCGCTCGCGCTTCTTCTGCAGGAGCTGCTCGGCGCGGAACTTGGCCTGCTCCTCCTCCAGCTTCGCCGCGAGGTGGTTGCGGTGCCTCCACTCGGGATACAGAGTCAACCCGACGAACAAGACACCGGCCAGCACGATGAGAACCGTCAGAAACCGGTTCAGGTGGTGCCAGATGGCGGGGTTGCGGCGTTGTTTCGTCAGTTCCACTCAGGAGTTTTCAATCCCCCAGCTCGACATTCCAATACGCGATGTCCAAAAAATGTTTCCAGCTGTCATGCGGTGCGTTCGATAGCGAGATGTGGAGGAACGGGCGCCACTTCGGGCGCTTCGGCTTCCGGATCAACTGCATCCTTGCCTCGTGCGGCAGGCGGTTCCCCTTGCGCGTGTTGCAGGGGATGCACGAGCACACGATGTTCTCCCACGAGGTTTGCCCGCCGCGGTCGCGGGGCAGGATGTGGTCGAGGTTCAGGTTCTCTCTCGCAAAATTTTCCCCGCAGTATTGGCAGGTGTTTTTGTCGCGCTCGAAGACATTGTGGCGGGTGAACTTCACTTCCTTTTTCGGGAGGCGCTCGAAAAACAGGAGGACGATGATCCGCGGAATCCTCACGTTCATCGTGATGGTCTTGACCATTTCCGGATGAGGGTTCTGGCGCGAAAAATCCCGCCAACTGTCAAAGTCGTGCGTGAGAAATTCCTCGCCGGAATCTGCCGAGACGGCCTGGGCGTGGCCTTGGTAAAGCAGGGTGAAAGCGCGCCGCGCGCTGCAAGTATTCACGGCTTGCCAGAGGCGGTTCAGCACCAACACCGGAGTATCGAGGACCGATTGCATGGATATATTGTGTCGCAGGAAATCCGCCGCCACAACATCTGGGGGAATCCCCGCGAACGCGCGGAACCTAGCAACAGTCCGACTCACTTGTCAAACCAAGAAACCGTTTCGCGGCGAGCCGTGCGCGACCAAACAGAAAAGCCACGCCTTGCGCCTATCCAGAAAACTATCCCGAAACCGACGCGAGCAGATGCCGCAAAGTTTTCCCGAGGCTTGCGATGTTCGGCTCCTCGAAAAACTGCCCGTGCCCGCCTGAGATGAAGTGGACAGAAAATCCGCCCGGATAGGATTTCCGAAAAATCGCCTCGGGGTCTGCTTCCGGTTTGTAAGGATTGTAGGTGCTTTCGCGACCGAACAGCAGGGCGACCCGCCCATCGTATTCCCGGAACGAGTTTTCCTCCATCAGGACAAGCAGATCGACAGATCGCCCGGAACGTTTCAAGGACAGCGCGATGGCGCGGGCGATACAGGCGGCCTGGCAGTTTCCGCCGATTACAAAAGTCCCGACGGGTTGAATCGCGATCATCTCGGCAGCGTAGCGGGATGCCAGCGCGGCGATGTTCGCCTCCGTGTATTCCATGATCAGGTGGCCCGAACGCATCCCGTGCACGGGCTGGTCCGGCCCCAGGCTCGAAGCCAATTGCTCCAGCTCCCCGTAACCTTGCAGGCACCAGAACAACCCGCGCCGGCTGCCGGAGTCGTTCCAGGTGAACACAAATGAGTCGGGGGACGCCTGCACGCCTCGCCATGTCGCCACGAGAGGCCGTTGCTTCGCGAGAAGGCTTTCGATGGTTTCAACGTTCGGGGCGTCAACCTTGCTCGTTTCGGTAACCGCGGCAAAGCGCTCTGACAAGCCGGCAGGGGTGGGTGACTCGAACAGACAACGAACATCGAGGGGCAACCCCGTGCATTTTCCGAACTGTGCGACAAACCGGATCGCGGATAAGGAATCGCCGCCCAAATCGAAGAAATGATCGTGAATGCCAACACGCGACAGCCCCAGAAGGTCCTGCCAGATTGTGACGATCTGCAGTTCCAGGTCGTTACGTGGCGCCTCATAGGGCCGGTCGGACCGCAACGCTATCCCTCCGGAAATAGCCTTCCGATCCATCTTGCCGCTGGTGGTCAGCGGCAGGGCCTCCAACATGACGAAGGCGGACGGAACCATGTAGGATGGAAGTTTTTCTCCGAGGAAACTCCGCACGCCGATCGCGTCGGGTATCGCGTCCGGCTTTTCGGAAACGAGATACGCCACCAATCGCTTGTTGCCGGAATGATCCTCCTGCAGCAGAACCGCCGCCTGCCTCACCTCGGGATGCTGCGCCAGGCATGTCTCGATTTCTCCCGGCTCGATGCGGATTCCGCGGATTTTCACTTGCTGGTCCATGCGCCCCAGATACTCGATAGCGCCATCCTCCCGGAAGCGCGCGAGATCGCCGGTCCGGTAAAGCGTGGGGCACCCGAGCTCCGGGAAGGGATTCTCGACGAACACCCGTGCCGTTGATTCGGGATCTTCGAGGTAGCCCGATCCGACACACACGCCTCCGAGGCAGAGTTCCCCGGCGAGACCGGCAGGCACGAGGTGGCGATGGCGGTCCAGGATGACTGCCCGGACATTAGAAATCGGCCGGCCGATCGGAATGGGATTTGTGTATTTGGCGGGGACCTCGTGAAAGATCACTCCGATGGACGTTTCCGTGGGGCCGTAGGTGTTTGTGATCGCGACATGCGGGAACATCGCTCGGAATTCATACACCGGGTCGGCCACGATGGCCTCGCCCCCGATCATAATGCGTTGCAGCTTGCCAAACCCCGTCCGCGCTTCTGGGTGGGCTCGCAAATACCAGACCACCTGATGAAAAACCGAAGGCACAAAATCCGTGATGCTGATGTCGTGCTGTCCGATGAACCCGGAAAATGTTTTCGGGTCGGCCACCTGATCGGTGGGAAATACGACCGCGCGGCCGCCGCACGTGAGCGGCCAAAAGTATTGCCAGATGGACGAGTCGAAAACCGGTGGAGAAACAGCCAGCGCGGAATCCCCCGCCGCCGCGCCAAACAATTCGGTCATGACAGAGAGCCTGTTGATAATCCCCCGGTGAAGGTTGATCGCTCCCTTCGGCATTCCGGTCGAACCCGAGGTGAACAGACAATACACGGGGTCGTCGGGGCCGATATCCAGTCCGGGGTTTGACTCGTTGTCCGGGCCGCTGGCCCCGGCTTCTATGAGGAGGCATTCCCGGTCCTGCCCGACAAGATCCAACGCGGCGGCCTGACGGATGATCACGACCCGGGAGCCGAGCTTTGCGAGAAGATCGCTTAGGCGCTGCTTTGGCCAGCCGGGATCTAGCGGGACAAAAGCGGCTCCCGATTTCATGACGGCGAGTTCGGCGATCAGGATCTCGGCGGATGCTTCCATGAGGATCGGCACAAAGTGGCCGGGGCCTATTCCTCGCGAGCGTAATCGCGACGCCAGCCGGTTGGCGGCGGCATTGACCTCGCGGTAGGTCATCTGCAATCCCGCCGAGACGAGGGCGGTTCGGCCGGGCGTTTGTTCCACCTGCGCCTCGATCATGGCGTGGACGCTTCGTGCGTCCGACAACTTCCGGTCCGTGCTGTTCCAATCCACGAGGATGCGGCGGCGTTCCGAGGGGGGCACGAAGTCGAGATGGCTGACCAGGTTCTCGGGCCGCTCGACCGCGCTGCGGAGAAGCTCTTGAAACCGATCCGCGAATCGCTCGATGGTGGATGGCTCGAAGAGCGCCGCCCGATAGGTCCAAGTGAAGCGGTAGATCCCGCAATCGTCGTGCATGAAAACGGAAATGTCCTGCCCGGCAGCGCCCAGGAAGATGCGCTCATCGGATACCTCCAACCCTGCAGCGTGCCGCAGGCGCGACGCGGGCATTTTGGTGAAGGCAACGGGCGAGAAGGGGTCGCGGCCCAGCTCTTGACCTCGGGCCGCATCCCGGATGGCCTGATCAAAAGGATACCCCTGATGCTCGACGGCGGCGGCGATGCAGGCATCCACTTCGGCCACCAGGGCGTCGAACCGGGTCGAATCCTGGATCGTGACCCGGATCCCGCCGGTGTTTACAAACAACCCGATGAGGCTGGCAAAGCGCGGATCCGACCGTCCGATCAACGTCGTCGCAACCAGCAAATCGCCGGCTCCTGAAATGCGGTGAAGAAAGGCGAAGAATGCGGCGAAGGCGACGCGGAACGGGCTTGTCCCGGAACCGGCGGCGATCGCCCTCAACAACCCCGCGGAATTCGCCGGAAGCGTCGCCGCATGGATGCCCATGGAATTGTCTGGAATCTTGGGCCGCGGGCGATCGGAGGGCAGATCCCATGAGGGAGGGGCATCCCGATAGACGCCATGCCAATAATCGCGGGCTCGCTCCCAATGGCCGGTGCCAATTTGGAGCCGTTGGCATTCGCAAAAATCGGCGTATTGGGTTTCAGGATGCGGGACCGGTTCCCCGGCCAAATCTCGCAGGAACTCGCCGACAAACAACTGCCACGAGTGGCCGTCGATCACGAGGTGATGAAACGCGCACAGCAAGTGGTGTTCGCGGGGATCCATTTGGATAAGCTGGAACCGAAACAGAGGGCCTTGCGTCAGATCAAATGGGATCAGGCCGAACTGCCGCGAAAATTCTTCCGGGGTGGCGGCTGCCCGGAAATCGAGCTTGCGGCAGGGACAGTCAACCGAACCCGGCGGGAGGATCCGCTGCCGCAACGATCCGGCGGAGGGCTCGAATACGGCACGCAGCCCATCGTGACGCCCGACAACCCTCGAGAGCGCGAGCCGCACCCGGGCCGGGTCAAGCGGCCCGCGAAATCGGAGCGACCACAGAAGATTGAAGCCCGAGCGATCCTGCGAGACTTCGCAGGCGCGCCAAAACGATGACTGGCCGAACGAAGCCAGATGATCGCTCGTGCGGTGGATGTATTCGGATGCGTGGGGCAAAAAAAGCGAATCGGCCAGCTTCTCAGCCGCCGGTTTTTTGCGCGAGGAGCTCGTTCACTTTTCCGATCACGGCGAAGGCATCGGCGACGTAGAGGACATCGGCCTTGCCGCGGGACCATCCGCAATTCGGGTCGAGGCTGATCGCGCGGCGTTCGCCGACGAACCTCCATCCGACCGTGTGGGGTTCCTCGCCATGGCAGCACGTCGAGAGGCCCTTGGCGTGACGCGGGGTCGAGCCGGTCTGGCCGACCTGGTTCATGTGCGTCAGGAACGTGAGCGTCGCCTGGCCCTCGCCGCTCAAATCGACCAGCGATTTCGAGCTGCCGAGCGAGGCGCGCGCGAGACGCAGAAAACCGAGAATCAACTTTTCCGCTTCAGGAGTCTTCACCTGGCCGTCCGGCTGTTTCTTGGTCCAGCCAGCGCCGGTCACGAAGAGCAGATCCGCATCCGGGCGGATCGTCTGTTGGTCGGTTGGCGGGGATTCGATACCGGACATCCTCGATCGAGTCGCGGGAGGAGTGCAGGCAACGGTCTCTACCGCCGCGGAGCCGGGCGATCCCTGCCACGCGGGCGCGATGCCGCTCTCGACAGCGAGCACCCAAGGCCGCTGGGCCCGGCTCAGGATTCCTTCCATCCGCTGGCGGTAATACCAGCGCGCGATCGCAGGAACTCCCCCGGACACGGAAAGCCCGGTGACATGGCTGTCCGCCCGTCCGCCGAGACGGTGGGCGACACCGGCCAGAACCCGGTTCCAACGCGAGCCGGCGGGGCCGATGACGATCGTTGCGGCGGCGGCGCGTGCGAGCGCCTCGGCGGCTGCGGCATCGGTCGCATAGCGCGGCTGCGCAAATTCCGCACCGGTCACCGCGAGAAATTTTGCGGCACCGCAGGATGCGATGCCATCCGCAGCGGCCTTGGGATCATCGCCCCAGAGGGCGACGGAGAACGTTGTTCCCAGCGAGTCGGCCAGTTGTTTGGTCGTGGCAAGCGCCTCGAGGGCATTTTTTGAAAGCGGGGATCCCGCCTCGGTCGGAGTAAGAAAGAGTATGGTTTCCATGGCGATTATTTGTTGGTGATCCAATCCACGATTTCGGCGGCGATTTGATCCGGCGGCAGATCCTTGACGACCTTCGTGTCGCGGGCCTGTTTCGGCAGCGAAACCGAATGGTAGGTGATGCCCTCCGCGCCAATTTTTGCGGGCTTCGCTTTTTGGAGGGCGGGCATGATCGTGCGCATGTTCGCCATGCCGACCTGCGGGTTGTTCCGCGGCTCGGGCAGGCTGCCGGTCGCCCAGCCGAGCAGGGCCGGCGGGGCTTCGCAGATCGAGACCTGATGCCGTCCGCCTTCGATGCGCTCGAGGATTTTCAGCGAGCCGTCGGGCTCCACGGCGATCCCGTCAACCCCCTGGAACTGGTCGGTGATCCCGAGGATCTCGCCGACAATCTGCATCGTGGCCCCCGCTCCGCGCGAAGCCGATTCCCACCCGCCGAAGACGAGGAGGCGCGAGCGGTCGATGCCGGGGATCGACTGGATCGCCTCCGCAAGGGCGGTGGCGGTCTCGGCGGCATCGGTGAACCCGCTCGCAGAACCATCGAGCGCGACCAGCTCGAACGGCACCTTCTGGGCCAGCGTCATCATCGTCTGCTGGAGCTTGGCCTTGGGCCCGAGCGCGACCAGCCAGACCTTGCTGCCGGGATTTTTTGCGGCCAGATTGGCGGCCTCGTAAAGCGCGTGACCCGCCCAGGGATCCAGCCAGGCGGGAAGCATCATTTCATTTTTCAAGGCCGGGCCGGTGGGGCCGGCGACCGGCTCCAGGGTCTGAAGTGGATCGGGAACAACGCTCCCGCATACGACGATTTGATATTCAGGCATAGGTTTAGTTTTCCGCCGAGTGCAGACCGCCCGCACCCGCATGAAATTCGATGAGTCCCTTTTCGGAATCCTTGGGGTTTCCCTTCGAGCAATTCCAAAGACACGCGCCGCAATAGACGCACTTCTCGCGGTCGAATGAGGGACGACCGTTCTCGCCCGGAAAGATCGCCTGCCCCGAGCACATCTCGATGCAGATTTTGCTCCCGCAGGATTCGCAGTCGCGCGGGTAAATAAACTCGACGTGGTCCGCGTATCCGTCCGGGGCCTGGACTTTTCCGCCGAGGAGCAGCGCGTCCTGATGGGAGACGAGCAGTTCTCCGTCGAAGGAAATCGCCGGCCAGCCCGCGCGTTCCATCAGCGCCGCATGCGAGGAGATCCCCTTGGCATCGGATTCCTTGCGGATGGCCTGAATCTCTTCCGGCGTGATCCGCCCGCGATAATATTCCTCAAACGTCGGCACGCGCCGGTGCGGGGGCACCGATTTCCCCGGCAGCGAGAGGAAGCCCTTGGTGAGGCCGGTGGCCATCATGCCGATCAACCCGGGGATGATCCCGCGCTGGAATCCGTCGCGCGCGCGCTCGGCGACGCGGCCTTCCTTGTCCACCCAGCTCTTGCGGCGGCGGTTCACGTAGGCGGCCTCGAGGTTTTCGGCGGTGAAGGGTTGCTTGTTTTTGAGGAGTTCCAGGACTCCCTCGGCGAGCATCACACCGGTTGTCCACGCCTCATCGACCCCGGAATTCGTGAGGACATTCGTGCTGCCGCTGCCCTCGCCGATGCGCGCGAAGCCCTTGCCGGCCAGCCGGGGTTCGCCGCGCCGCCCGGATTCCTGCAGCGTCTTCGCTCCCCACGAGCGGAGGCGTCCGCCCTTGACATGACGCCAGATCGCGGGGTGGAGCATCCAGTGCTGGAGATACTTGTAGGCGTTGCGGGCGGGACTGTCGAACCACGATGGCACGAAGATCCCCATCGAGGCCACGCGGTCGGGATGCACGTAGAAAAACCCGAAGATCTCCGGCTCGGGGTAACCGAGCGTGTGGATGACCGTGCCGGGCTCGAGTTCGCAGGACTCCGGCAGATCGACGACAAATTTCATGCCGATCGCCCAATCGCGGGTGTGGTGCCCATCGGGGATGCCGAACGCCTTGTCGAGCTGCCGTCCGATCGGGCCGACCGGGCCGTCCGCTACCACGGTCAATGCCGCGTGCACATCCATGCCGGGCGTGAATCCCTCGGTGGGTTTCCCGTCCTTGGTGACACCTTGGTCAACGAGCCGGACGCCAACCACTCCGTCCTTTTCGACAAGGACATCTCCGACCGGGCTCGCGGGCCAGATCTGCACGGCACCCGAACCCATCACCTGCTGGCCGACCCACTGGTTGAACTGTCCGATCGAAAGCACGAGCCCGCCATGCTTCGCGAGAAAATCCGGCGTCCACGGGAGTTCCATCGCATCATCTCTGACGCCCAGGACCCCGCCCATCGCACGGATCGCGACATCGGCAACCCGCATCAGGGCCGGACGGCAACTGGCTCCGACCGGATCCAGCAGGTAAAGGAATTTTTCATCCGACACCGGTGCCGCCATGGGAATCTGCGCGGGATCGAGATCCGGGAAACTTTCCCGGATCCCTCGCGCGCGGGTGACCACGCCCGAGACCCCGAAGCCGAGGTCGTCCGCGCGCTCGTAGCAGAGCACCTGGAGCGGCAGGCCCGGAGCCGACGGGCTCTCGATCGCCGTCGATCCGTCCTCGTTGAGGATCGCCCGGGAGAGGGTCGTCAAAAACCCTCCCGAAGCCGGGCCGAAGCCGACGCACACGACGTCGGCATCCATGCGGGGGCGCTCGATTGCGGGATCGTCCACGTTTGTCACTGCGGGTAGTCGAGGGCCTCGGGGATCATGACCTGCGAGAGCGCGACCGCGGCGCGGTCTTTGGCGAGGCGTGATCCGGTGAGGCAGCTGTTCAGTTTTCCGTTAAGGCGGAGGAACGGCTGCAGAGCCGACACATCCGGGCACGGTCCGGCTTTGACGGGATGCGCCTGCGAGTCCTCGTGGACGGTCCCGGTTCCGCGAGCAGCGCTGGCAATGCCGGGGATGACCCCTTCGAGTTCGTCGAGCTCGGAAGCGCCGTAACATGCTGCGCAGGCCTGTTCCGTCCATTCGGGGTGGCTGTTGTATCCGAAGACGAGGTCGGCGCAGGTCCGCGAGACTTCGCCCGCCGCCCGTGCGGCCTGCACATGGCAGAGCGAGATGAGGAACGACAGGACTCCCGGCAGTTCCTCGGCGACCGCCGGGTTGGTCGCGGCGGAGGACTCGAGGTTGATGACGTCGAGGATTTGCTGCCGCGATGCGAGCAGCCAGCAGAGGGCGTCGGCCAGCGGGAAGGTGACGCCCTGCCTGTTGCTCTGGTAGAGCTTCTGGCCGTTGGCATCGGTGGCGGTCTGCAAATGGCGCAGGGTCCAGAGCCAGAGCTGCATGGCCGAGGCGAGCAGGCAGGCGCCGGATTCCGGACGCCCGGATGCGGTCGCGCGAAGGTCTTTGATCCAGGTCTCAAAGAGCGCGAGGAAGACCGGGTTCGTCATCGTGAGCGACATCTGCCGGCGCTGGACGGCCTCCGGCCCTTCATAAGTGGCCTCGAGCTGGGCATCCATCCATTTGTGGCCGAGGAACCCGGGGCAATCCTCCGTGACCCCGTAGCCGCCCATCAGGCTTACGGCTTCGCGCATCATGGTGGCACCGTAGCCGGTGTTCCAAAGTTTGCAGGCCGGGCAGAAGACGTTCGCCTGCGCGTCGAGAAGTGCGAACTGGACGAGCGGGTCGTCGCGGAGCGCGGCCAGTTTGGCCTCGTCCGGCGCGGCCTCGCGGGAAAGGTTGAGGAACTCGATCGCCTCGTCTCCGAGTTTGGCAAGCACCTTGAACGCCGCGCGGCCGACAAGTTTCCTCTCCGCAAAAATCCTGTCCTTTGCTTTTTCGAGCGGATCGAGAGCGTCGAACATCCTGGCGGCCTCGAAGCCGAGCGCGGCGCTGGCCTCGCCCGTCGCCCAGACATCGACGAGGCGGTGGAGGACATCCTGTTTTGTCTGGAGGCCGAGATCGTAACGAGGTGAACCGGGCTCGCCGGCTTCGCCCCCGCGGAATCGTGCGCGCTGGTAGCGGATGACCGGCTCGACGGCGGAGAGCAGCTTGGCCGCTGTCATCAGGCCGACGGTGACGCGCGTGCGGCGGAAGACCGCTTCGATGACCTCACCGTGGCTGTAATTCGGGATGATCACGCCGTCCTTGACCGTGTATCCGCCGATGATCCGGCTCGCGGGAACCTGGAGGCTGAACACCGGGTCGCGCGTCGAGGAAAGCTGGTGGACGAGCTTGCGGGTCGGAATCCCGCGGTCCCAGATCCCCTGGTCGCCTTTTTCCAAAATCACGAGGCAGCTTCCCTTGATCCGCTCATCGGCGGAGTCCACGGCGGCGGTCACGACATTCGCAAACCCCATGTTCGTGATGAAACGCCCGCGCTTGTCCACATGCAGGACCGGCTCTTCTCCTTCCTTCCAGGAAACAACACGCAGCTTGCCGCCGAGCAGCCCGGTCTCGACACCCACAAACGGGATCGGCTCGGTCAGCGCGAACGCGGCCCGGATCGGTGCCCGTCCCTCGGCCGGGGCGGTCAGCGACATGTAATGCTCGCGCTGTTCGGGTGTCCCGCGCTCGTGGATCGGGGCGAGCCCGAGGTTGCCGGCCAGGCTGAACGTCGCCGCACCCGCATCCACCCACGACAGCTCGAAGGCCACCAAGGCCATCGCCAAGTTCTTCGGGCCCTCGATGAACCCGCCGTATTCCGGTCCCAGAAAGACCGCGCTGATCCCCGAACCGTCGAACACTTCGAGGAGCGAATTTTTTTCCTCCGTCCACTCGTGGCTGTTGCGCACGCCGTTGGCGACCAGCCGGGCGACCGGCCCCCGGGCGACCGCCCGCACCGATTGCACCAGCATCTGAAGGTCGTAGCGGTCGGAAAACCGCCAGAGGATCGCGCGAAGTTCGTCGGAGGGCAGGGTTTGGAGAGTGGGTGGCTTGGGTTCCATGAAATAAATTGTCACACAACCCGCTATCAGGACTCGCGCCGCGAAACAACAGGAACCTTGCTCCATGAGAAGCTGGGGATCGCGAAAACGCGCGAGCGCAACTGGTGCGCTCTATTTTGTCCCAGAAGTTCATCCGCGGCACCGAGATTTTTCAAAATGGCGACAATACGCGGGATTGACACCTTTCCGGCGAACGGAAGGCGGATTTTTCAGATTCCGAGACGCAGGGTTTTCGGATCACGGGCACCGTGCCAAGCCCGCAGGACTTCGACCGTCTTGTGAGGTTCGTTGACGTCGTAATAGATCAAGTAATGATACCGCAGCACTTTGCGGGCACCGGGACGCTGATTGACAGGCTGCCCGATGAACGGTCTTTGGCCGACTTCCATGGCGCAATCGAGCAACTCATTGCCGATCCGGGATGCGGTTTCCGACCCGGACACCTCCGCCAGATATTCAACGATTTCTTGGAGATCGGAAAGGAAGAGGTCGCTCAGGATGACTTTGAAGTCCATTGCGCGATGAGGTTGCGGGCTTGCTCGATGGTGGTCGCTTTCCCCTCGCGGATGGAGCGTCGTCCGGCGTCAATGGCGGCGAGCATTTCAGGGGGTTCCTCAACGGCCCCCAATTCAATCTCCTCCAAACACCGCCAGACCCTTTCACGCTCGACGCGTCCGAGCCGGGGCAGTTCTTCAAGGATTTCTGTCATGCTCATGGGTGAAACCTATTCGATTTCGTTGCAGGTGGCAAGCCGCAGGTTTTCTTGATAGATGTGGACTGGTTTGTTGGCTTCATTCATAACTCTCTGAGCAAATTGGCTCGAACATCTCCCCGTTGTTTAGGACGCGTCCAATCTCGCACTGACTTGACATAGGTCGGATCAATTACGCGTTTGAATTCTGTGCGCCAAAGAAAACACCGATGAATTTCTGCGATTCCAGATTTGTATCGCTCAATGAGTCGCTCAAGAGCGGCATGTCCAGAGCGAGTTAATTCCCAGCAGTCATTTTCATCGTGATCAAACATCCATTCATTCTCAACCGCATCTTTGCGAGCAAACAAAGCAGAGTATCCCCGATCCATTCATTGCACCCGTCGTAACGCTCCATGTCTTCCTCCTGAAGATCGTAAAAACGATGCTCTCGGATAAAACGCAGAACTTCTTGCTTGCAGCGTATTCCGCCAAGTTGCTGCAGCGCGTAGAGAACCATGACAACTTCCTGTCCTCTGCGACTGTATGTTGCAATGGTGCGAGGGGGCATATTTTTTTGGCAAACGTTAATAGGTGTATCTGCTGTGGTGGATGGGATTGAGCGCGTATTGAGGGCGTCGCCTGATTCCGCCAAAATGGCAGCTACGCTTCTGTTGGACTGAGCCGTATCGAGCGGCAGGGCGACACCCTATCGGGAAAACCTTTTCTTCATCAAATCGGTTCGCGGCGCAGTAGGCTCTCGTTTCATTCGTGTTGGTTTCGCAAAGAATGGGCCTTCTGTGACCAAGCGTCGACGAGCTTGGTGCCGTGCGGGTGCCTGATGAGGGAGGATACGGCCAACTCGGCGAAGCGAACGTCGTCGCCGAATGTGGCGAGCCAGCTCCAGAGTAGCGAAGCCTCCATCTCTCCGTCATTGATGAAATAGAATGCCATTCGAAGATGGTCATCCCAATATCTGAGCTTCATAAAGTCGGAGATCGGAAGGTTCATCATTTCTTCGACCAAACGCTCTCTCCATCCGCGAAGCTGCATAAAAACCTTCAATGGCATAACGGTCAAATCTGGTGGAATCTCGCCATGCCCTTGCTCGATTGGGGTGATGAAGTCGAGGTAGAAGCGAAACTTGCACTTGGCGCAGGAACCTACTTGCCCGCAATAGCTAAAGTCGCCCGCAGTGGCAAATGTAACGAAGCGTTCGCTCATGGTGCATGGAAACGGTATTCCTTCATAGCCTATCAAGGATCTGCTGACGTGCTGTCCGCTGGTGTGTAGCTCTCCGTTGTTCTTCCTGCTGTGGAAAAGAATCGATCTCGTCGCCCAAGTCTTCGAGAATTTGATTCCACTGTGACTGCTCGATCTCATTTGCAACAAAAACAGTGTAACCGTTGATTCCGTTTACGGCATGTGTCGGATTAATCCGGGTTGAAAGCATCGGCCAAGAATGCTTTGCAACTTCAAGACTGATTAGTCTGTCGGGGCCGCCCAGGGGATGAATGGCGAAAGGAAACTCCCATCTTTGGTCCCAAATATCATCAATTGTGCAATCATCCGGCTTAGACTCTGTGACAAAAGGCATGGTGAATGTCTTGTCAGCCGATGAGTAAATCAAACCACGGGAGTAGCGACTCATCAATTGCGCCTTTCCCCATCGCTGACGGCTCGTCTTATCGTCAAGGGCAGACACGGCCCATAGTTTGTTTGCGTAGCCAATTTCAATGTTTCGAAGGTATTCACATGCAAAAATGTATAGATTCATAGTGTGCGGCAACGACCTAACATAATGCATTGGGTAAGCCCCGAGGTTCATTATTTCTTGGGATCTTGCATAGCTTTCTGTTTGGCTAGGGCTAGATGACTTGCTATCATGTCCTCAATTTCAGCCTCAGTTTTCGGGTCACGAGGGCCTGTGTAATCAGGAGCATCGGCCAGAGTGTCCCGTCGCTGGATCTGTGCCACGGGTTTACTGCCAGAAGGATTATCTTGTTGAAGCAGCGGTGAAATGTCCTTCCAAATGTCTGTTATGTCGATTTGGAAAAGTGCATCTGGTCCCATTGCGCTTCCTCCTTTTACTTGGAACGCTTCTTGGAACACTTTTTCGATCTCATTAGATAAGGAAGCAGAGCAGCTTTTACAAGCCCCTCCGCCATACCAATAAGCTTCTTCAGGAAAAGCTGATCGTAGTTCTACAAAAAAGTGTGTGGCAACAAAACAGTGCTCTATGGAGAGATTTGTATCTATCACATAATTCATCTTGCTTTGAAAAAATCTTTTCCGCATGCCTGATATTTCAAGAAGGTTATATGCATCATTGAGCAATGCATCATTTGGGTTTGCTATGCGCTGTATTTTTATTCTGGACGAATTAGCGCGCGCGAGCGGGCATATGATGAAGGCTATGTCTTTAGAGTTATTGATGTTCATGGAACTTGTGATTTATCGTTTAATTTGGTTGCTTAGGCCTGAGCATTCAATTCAAAACCGTGCTTGTGAATGTTGTCGCCTTCAAAGTTTCTGGATCGACGGTGTAGAATCCCCCTCGTCCGGCTCGCATGCGCCACATGTCTGGCGGCGTCATAAAAACGAGGATGTAATCTTTTGTTGAGCCATCCGCGTTTTGAGTTGATCCGCTCATATCCCAGTCGGCGTGAAAATGGAGGCACGCGAGCAGGGCGTCCAGCGGGTGCTGGTAGGAGTCGGCGATGGCTTTTCGTGAGCGCTTCATTTTGTTGATCAAGGCGCTTCGTTCTTCCTCGGAGAATTGGATGACCGGGACTTTCAGGAATTCGACCGGATCAGGCGGTTGTTGAAATCCGGGCATCTCACGAATCACCCGGCGTGTCGGGCGGCGGGTATTGCCGTATTGGATGGTTTTCTTCGGCTTTATGGTTGTTCCCTTCAAGCCCTTGTCGAGTTGGGCAGCGCTTTTGACACCCGCCAGTTGCTCGGAACCTTGCAGCGCCTTCAGGTCGTCCCGGTAGTAGTCGAACCACGAGATTCCGCAGGCATCGTATTCTTCAGCCGTCAATGGTGGGTGCGGCGGGTCCTCGCTCGTTACTTGACGCCAGAGCAGCGCATTGCACAGGTGGACGAAGCAGCGGATCGGGTGCGAGGTATCCCAATCCTCGAACGGATATGGGTCCTCGTAAATCTCCTGCCGCATCAATCCGCCTGTAGCGAGACCCATGGAGGGAAGGGCAGGGCGCTTCAGAGATCTTTTGAAGTCGGTTGGCCGTGGGACCAGATGCTTTCGAAACAGCGCGGGGATCAATTCCAGCAGTTCCTCTGGCAGGTTGGGAACGATTTCCCTGTTGAAATACGACTCCACGCTCATGGGGCAGGCTTGCAGTTGGATTCCCCCGAATTCCGCTTTGCCGGTTAGTTGTTCCTCGACGGAGAAACCGGAGCCGAGCGGCATGGCGACAAATTGCCGGATGAGGCCCTCGCCCACAGCAAAGCCGTCGAGCCACGGCTGTTTGGGGACAACGACATAATTCTGCGGGTCGCGCCGGAACTCGGGTGCCCACGGTTCGCCCGAGACGGCGTTGATCTTCCCCGCCCCCACCTTCAAAGCAAAAGGGTATTTCGATGAGAAACGCACCCAGAGCGCCTCGCTCTGATACATCGGTATCATGACGCCGCCCCGCTTCAACCACTCTGCCGGAACATCGAAGTCGTCAACCGAGCGGACCGGAAACTCTCCCAGACCAGCCGGGAGCGGATACTCGCCGCCGTCATCCGGGATTCTTAACGTGCGTTGGAAGGAAACCCTCAGAGTGGACATGGCGTTGGAAATTCGCGCGTTTGTTTTTGCTGTCGCCCGCAAGGCAGTATCGACATCGGCATCGGTCAGGGCCTCAGCGGTCGCCGTAACCTTGACGGTGGATGTCCTGCGAGACAGATCCCACATGGTCCCGTGTTGGATGAATTGATCCAGCATCTGGACCAGTTCGTAACGTCTATCCGGCAGAACGAAACTCGGCCGAATTTTTTCGATGTGCCGCTGCAAGAGAGATTCGAGTTGCCGGGGAATTTCCAGGAACGCGAACGAAAGCGAGCTGTCTTCGAGTTGGATCATGGGCGGGCTACCATTCTCCATCGCGGACTTCACGGACGGCTTGGGCGATGCGTTTTGCAGGTGCGCGGCGGACGGCGCGGAGCAACTCGGCGATCAACGCCGGACGTTCGCGGATGATTTTGAGCAGGTCGGCCGAGACTTTTCCGGCGAGGGCCAGCAAAACGTCGGGGTCTTCCCCGAGTTCCTTGGCGATCCGCTGAATTGTCTCCTCGCCGGGCGGAGGCTGCTCGCCGCGCTCAATCTTGCTGAGATACGATGGCTCGATCCCAACGCGCCCGGCCACACGGCGCAGCGAAAACTCCTTGGCGGGTTTCGCCTCCCGCCGCTCGCGGACATACGGGCCGAATGCTACGCTCATTTCCAGAAGTAAAAGGGATTCTCGCGAGGTTTGCGATCAAAACAGGGAGAAAGCAACGGATCTTTCAGATACGGGGATCGGTTCCAGTCGTTGCACTTCGAGCGGTTCCAAATTGCCTGAAGCTGGGCGTCAAGAAGGGCATCCCGTTGATTGCGTTCAATCTTCTGCAACGCATCAAGCGTCTCTAGACGAACGTAGGCGTCCCAACTGTCGCCACCAAATGCCACGACGGTTGAGAGGAGGATGAAGAAGAATACCGATGCTTTCATAGTGTGTAGAACATACTACACGTTCTGTGCCTGTCAAAGGGAATTTGCAACTGGTCGAGAAAAACACGGCTTTGGCCGCCGCCGACTCCTTGGACTGCCCCGCCGCGTTTTTCACAAGGCAGGAAACGATTTACACCGTCTTTTCGAACGAGTGGAGCTGGCGGGCCATTTTGGCGACGAGGGCGGTCCAGCCGGTCTGGTGGCTGGCCCCGACGCCGGCGCCGTTGTCGCCGTTGAAGTATTCGTTGAAGAGGAGGAGGTCGCGCCAGTGCGGGTCGTTCTGGAACATCTCCACGCCGCCGTTGAACGGGCGTCGTCCGTCGGAACCTCGCGCGAAGATCCCGACGAGGCGGCGTTCGAGCTCGAGGGTGATGTCCCAGAGGTTCATTTCGACCCCGCTGCCGGACGGGAATTCCACCTTGAACGTGTCGCCGAAATAGAACGCGAATTTTTGCAGGGCCTCGATGAGAAGGTAGTTCATCGGCATCCAGACCGGGCCGCGCCAGTTCGAGTTGCCGCCGAACATGGCGACCGGGCTGTCGGCCGGGCTGTAGCGGAGGGTCTCGGTTTTTTCGCCCTCGGTGAACGTGTAGGGGTGGTCCTTGTAAATGCGGGAGAGGGCGCGGAGGCCGTGGGGCGAAAGGAATTCCTCCTCGTCAAAAAGCCTTTCGCAGATCCGCCGGAGGCGCTCGGGCGGGACGAGCGAGACGAGGAGCCGCCCGTCCACCTCGCGGCCGATGTGGTGGAGCTGTTCGAGCAGGTGCGGGCGGTGGTGGGCGAACCACTCGATGCGCTTGCGGAGGAGAGGAAACTGCTGCGCGGTCTTCGAGTCGAAGCTCTCGACCGCGAACAGCGGCGTGAGACCGGCGACCGAGCGGGTCTTCAGGTAAGCGGTCGAGCCGTCCTTCCGCTTGAGCACGTCGTAGTAAAACCCGTCCTCATCGTCCCAGAGCGCGAACCCTCCCGAACCGACGGCGTTGACCGAGGCGGCGAGGTAGATGAAGTCGTTGAGAAACTTGTCGGCGATGTCCGCGTATTCGGGCTCGGTCTTCGCGAGTTCGATCGCGATGTTGAGCATGTTGAGGCTGAGCATCGCCATCCATGCCGTCCCGTCGCTCTGCTCGATTTTGCTGCCGTCGGGAAGCGGGTAACGCCGGTCGAAGACGCCGATATTATCGAGGCCGAGAAACCCGCCTTCGAAGACATTGTCGCCGGTCTGGTCCACGCGGTTCGCCCACCAGGAATAGACGAGCAGCAATTTGTTGAACGCCTTTTTGAGGTAGGAAGTGTCGCCTTTCCCGGTCATTCCGCGCTCGATCGAATAGATCCGCCAACTCGCCCATCCTCCGATCGGCGGGTTCGCGTCCGAGAGCGCCCACTCGTAGGCGGGCTGCTGCGCGCTCGGGGAGGTGTAGCGTTCGC
>Ga0209697_10003074_pt1 | contig 23025 bp, 17 predicted proteins | sample AliMusrvi5mmetaG_FD_184115 | JGI IMG/M metagenome (GOLD analysis project Ga0209697, IMG submission 184115) | Freshwater lake bacterial and archeal communities from Alinen Mustajarvi, Finland, to study Microbial Dark Matter (Phase II) - Alinen... | ecosystem: Environmental > Aquatic > Freshwater...
GCCGAAGCGTTTGCTGGTGGGTGTCGGAGAGTGAAGACATCCCCCAACTAAAACTTCCATAACCAGTCGCGAAACCAATTAATTAAGAGATGTTAACTTTTCTCGGTCTGTTCATGCGTAAGCCCTGGGGGAAGGGCGGCGACCGAGGTCGTGCCTTTGCCCTTGCCATCGGGGCCATCCCGTTTCAGGATTCCGGTATAATGGCCGCCAAAAAACCAACAACCGACAACCACGGCTCCAACATGGACCTTAAAGAGATCAAAGAAATCGTGGACCTGATGGCGAAGAACGAGATTTCGTTCTTCCAGCTCGAGCGCGAGGGCACCAACATCCAGCTTCGCCGCGGCCATGACATGGACGCCCTCAAGGACCTGCTTTCGTCCTTGCCCGCCGGATTCGGCGGGGGCACGCAGTCCCAGGGCACGCAGAGCGGAGCCGCTCACCAGCCCCAGGCTGCCGCGCCAGTTGCCGCTGCCCCATCCCTGCCGACGGTGAAGGAGGAGCCAGCCGGTCCCTCGATCACCTCGCCGATGGTCGGCACCTTCTACCGGTCCTCCACCCCTGGTGAGAAACCCTTCATCAGCGTGGGCGACCATGTGGAGGCCAGCACGGTGGTCTGCATCATTGAAGCGATGAAGGTGATGAATGAAATCAAGGCTGAGACCAGCGGCATCATCGCCCGCGTCGCCGCCGAAGACGGCAAGCCAGTGCAGTACGGCCAGCCTTTGTTCCAGCTCAAGTAGGCCTGCGTCAAAGGGAAAAGGGTAAGAGAAAAGAGAGCAGGGATCCCCTGAAACACTCGTTTGAAGCAGCCCCTTCCCCCACTTTTCTCTTTTCCCCCCACCCTTTTGTCCTCTGCCTTCATGTTCAAGAAAATCCTCGTAGCCAATCGTGGCGAGATCGCCCTGCGCATCATCCGTGCCTGCAAGGAGCTCGATGTCAAAACCGTCGCCGTGTACTCTGAGGCGGACGTCGATTCGATGCACGTGCATCAGGCCGACGAAGCCATTTGCATCGGCCCCGGCCCCAGTTCGGAGAGTTATCTGAAAATGTCGCGCATCATCGCGGCGGCGGAAATCGCCAATGTGGATGCCATTCATCCCGGCTATGGCTTCCTTTCCGAGCGTGCGGAATTCGCGGAAATTTGCCGCGAGTGCAAAATCAAGTTCATCGGCCCCTCGCCCGAGGTGATCACGATGATGGGCGACAAAAACACCGCCCGCGCCACGGCGCTGAAATTTGGCATCCCGATCACCCCGGGGTCAGACGGCATCATCGAGAACGAGGAGCAGGCCTTCGAGATCGCCCGCAAGATTGGCTACCCCGTCATGATCAAGGCCACGGCCGGTGGCGGTGGCCGCGGCATGCGTCCCGTCCTGAACGAGGCCACCCTTCGTTCCATGTATCAGCAGGCCAGCCAGGAAGCGCTCAAGTGCTTTGGTGATGGCAGCCTGTACATGGAAAAGCTGGTCGAAAGGCCCCATCACATTGAATTCCAGGTCGTCGCCGACAGCCATGGCAACGTCGTGCATCTGGGTGAGCGCGACTGCTCCATGCAGCGCCGCAACCAGAAGATCATCGAGGAGTGCCCGTCACCCAAGATCACGCCGGAAATGCGCAAGATCATGGGTGATGCGACGGTGAAGCTCTGCAAGGAGATCGGCTACGAGAACTGCGGCACCATCGAGTTCCTCGTCGATAACGACTGCAAAAACTTCTACTTCATGGAGATGAACACCCGCATCCAGGTGGAGCATCCCATCACCGAGGAAGTGTACGGCTGCGACCTGATCAAGGAGCAGATCCGCATCGCCGCCGGCCTGCCAATTTCCGAGCACGTGATCAAGAACACCCCGCGTGCCCACGCCATCGAGTGCCGCATCAATGCGGAGGATCCGGCGCGCAACTTTGCCCCCAGCCCAGGCCGCATCACGCTGTGGTATGCCTCCGGCGGGCGCGGGGTGCGTGTCGATACCCACGTCTATTCCGGCTACGAAGTGCCGCCGTACTATGACTCGATGATCGCCAAGCTCATTGTCACTGGCGCCACCCGCGACATCGCCATCAAGCGGATGCGCCGTGCACTGGGCGAGTTCATGATCGAAGGCATCAAGACGACGATCCCGCTGCAGAGCAAGATCATCACCTCGAGCGACTTCCAGAACGGCCACTACGACATCACCTGGGTGGAGAACTTCCTCCGCCAGGAAGGACTCAAAACCTGATTCGGTTCCCAGTTCAGGGTTCCCAGTTCCCGGTTTGCCCCCCAGGCAAACCCACTCGGGACCCCAGAGCTCTCAACACCAGCACCGGCGGCAAACCGTAGATTCGGTGAACAACCGGGAACCGGGAACCCTGCACCGGGAACTTCATCGGCATGCACTTCCTCCTCAAACCGCTGGTCCACCTCCTGGAGCCCCTGACCTTGGTGCTGCTGGGGCTGACGGGGCTCACCCTGCTGCTGCTGCGCCGGCACCAGCGGGGTCTGGCCATTTTCAGCGGACTGATCTGGCTCACTTTCGTGCTTACAGCCTGCACCGCGCTGGGTGACCGGTTGCTGGCGGGCATCGAGCGCGAATGGGCGGCGGTCCCCTCGCAATGGCACACCTTGCCCGTGTGCGATGCCGTGCTGTGCCTGGGCGGTGGAATCATCCCCAATCCCGCGGAAATCAATGGCGTGGACATGGAGGAGGCCTCGGACCGGATTACCACAGCGATCGAACTGATCCGCCGGGGAAGGGCCCCCTTCCTGATGCTGGGCGGCGGTTACGCCGAGCCTGATGACGGGCCGAAGCTCAGCGAATCGGCGGCGATCAAAAACTGGATCGGGCACTGGCAGCTCGTCTCCGTGCCCATTGATGATCTGGGCATCTGCCGCAACACTCATGATGAGGCCGTGATGCTCGCCGAAAAAGCGCGGCAGCATGGGTGGAAGAAAATCATTCTCGTGACCAGTGCCTCCCACATGCACCGGGCGCTCGGCGTGGTTCGCAAGACCACCGGCCTGGAAGTGGTTCCCGTCGCCTGCGCCTTTTGCACCGATGTGGCCGGCAAAGACCACGTGAGGCATTGGATCCACGCCCCTTCGACCACCGCGCTAGACTACTTTGGCACGTGGATCTACGAAACCGTGGGCTGGTGGACGTACAAGGCGCGCGGCTGGGTCTAGCTCTTCCCCAGCTTTTCCAAGGCCGCAGTCACGTTCGACACCGTGAGCGGATTGGGCAGGATGTAGGGTTCTTTCACCCCGGGAATGTAGAGCACATTCACCGGCACGGCCTCGCTCCGGTACTCGCGGCGCAGGGTTTCCTTGATGCGCTCGTCGTAATTGGTGTAATCGGCCTTGAGCAGCACGACCTTGTGTTTGCGGAACAAGTTCTTGAGCGCGTCGGAGCTGTAAACGCGGTGGTTCACCTGGCAGGTCGCGCACCAGCGGGCGGTGAAGTCGATGTACACGGGTTTGCCCTCGTCGCGCAGGTGCTGCACGGTTTCGGGCGACCACTCCTGCCACGTAAGCTCACCGCTGGTGTCGGGTGGCCAGCCCAAAAACAGGCCGCCTGCCAGCGCGAGAACGCTGAAGCCCAGACCCAGGCGTCGTGCGCGGCTGGATTTGTGCGGCAGGCACCAGCGCCCGTAGATCCAGCAAGCCATCGAAACAAGCACCAGGCCAAAGGTGACCTGCAGCACCTGCGGCACGCTGACCATGCCCCCCAAAATCCACAGCATGTAGCCAGCCGTACCAAACAGCAGGAACGACATGCCTTGCTTGAAGCTCTCCATCCATGCCCCCGGGCGCGGCAGCAGCTTCACCAATCCGGGGGCGAGTGACAGGAGCAGATAGGGGGAGGACAATCCCAGGCCGATCACGGTGAAGACCAGGAACGCCAGCACCGGAGGCAGGGAGATCGCCCAGGTCAAGGCAGGCGCGAGGAACGGGGCCGAACAGGGCGTCGCCACCACGGTGGCCAGCAGCCCCATGAAGAAGGAGCCCTGAAGCCCTGTCTTGGACTGCAACTCCTGGCCCACGCCGACGGCAGAGGTGCCCACCTCAAACACCCCCGCCATGTTCAGGCCAAAGGCCATGAAAAAGTAGCACAGGCCCAGAATGAAAACCGGCGATTGAAGCTGCGCGCCCCAGCCCTTGCCCACAATAATAACGAAGGCCGCCAGGGCCCAGAAACACGCCAGCACGCCCAGGGTGTAGGCCAGGCCGTGGAACAAAATCTTTCTACGATCATCGCCCGCCTGCTGCACGAAGCCCAAAATCTTGATCCCCAGCACAGGGAACACGCAGGGCATCACGTTCAATATAAGCCCGCCGATGAATGCGAACAGCAGCAGCGTCGCCGTGCCCATGCCGTTGGTAATCGGCGCGCCGCCAGGAGCCTGGCTGGCACCAGCCGAAGACTGGCCTTCAGTGATGGGCAGGCTCACTTCGAAGGCTTTGACCGAGGTATCATCGGCAAGCCAGCCTTCATCAGCCTTAAGGACGCCGACCAGAGCGGTCTTGGGCGGATTGTCTCCATCCGGGGGCAGGCTGAGCAGCCAGTCGTCACCCACCTTCTTGAGTTCCTGGGGCTTTTCGGGATCCACATCCTTGTCAGGATACGCCAGGGCGGAGCTGAAGAAATAGGCCTGGGTGATCTTCTTGTTAGCTCCTGCCCCGGGATTCAGCCGGATGGCGAAGTCCTTGCCGGACTTTTCCGCAGTGAGGGTCCAGCCTTTGGGCGCAATGGGAATCGCCTGGCGCGCCTTCTCAAAGAGAGATTTGACCGCTCCATCCGGCGTGCCCGGACTCTCCGCTGCGGTGACACCGGCCAAAGCCTTCACCTTCACCGGCGTGCAGGACTCGACGCAGACCAGTGCCTTCACCAGCGCTGCCAGGGCTATCTTGTCGCCGGGTTTAAGGGTGGCAGGCGGGGTGAGGGTCACCAGCGGCACCACCTCGCCCTCATACAAGTAACCCACAAATCCGGCTGCCAGCCCCTTGGTCGGAGCCGGCCAAAGTGGCTCACCCGCCGTGAATCCGGCCGGCAGAGTCCAGATGATCTTCGTGGCCTGCCCCGGTCCGCCTGGATTTTTCCAGTACGAGTGCCCATGCTCCACATGCTTCATCTTCACTGCCACGGTGAAGGGCTTGCCGGGGGCGATGGTGCCGCTCTCCGGGATGATTTCCACCGTCAGCAGCTCACTGCCCGGGAACTGGGCACACAGGGCCGGGGCGAGGAGGACCAGCGCAGCGAGAACAAGAACAAAGCGTTTCATCATGGGAAGGGAGGAGTGTGGCACAGGATACGCTGCCAGACATGGGAGAGAATCAATTCATCATTATTCCCGGCGATCTTGCACCGCAGGCATGCTGACGCTTGGACTTTTGGCAGTTCGTTATATGATCGGCCATGCTCACCCCTGAATCCCGCACGCGCGACTTCCCTTCCCTGAAAGGTATCACCTACCTGAACACGGCTGCCGAGAGCATTCCGCCGCTGTGTGTGGCAGATGCACTGACCGAGTACTGGAATCACAAGACGCTGGGAATGCGCGGACGCGACCATCATTTTGCCCGGGTTGAAGCATGCCGGGAGGTCGCGGCCCGTTTCATCGGGCTGCAGACAAGCGAGGTGGCGTTTTGCTCGTGCAGTTCGGAGGCCTACAATCTGCTGGCCTCAGCGCTCGATTTGCAGGCCGATGACGAGGTCGTGGTGTCGGACATCGACTTTCCCGCCGGGGCAACTCCCTGGCTCACCGCCCGCACGAAACCACAGGTGAGCCTGTGGAAGATGCGCGAGGGAGAGCTCGAGGTGCTCGACCTGCTGCCGCTGCTCACTCAGCGCACCCGGCTGGTGCAGCTTTCATTGATCAGCTTCTACAATGGCTACCGCATCCCCTGGAAGAACGTGGTGGACAAGATCCGGCGCATGGCTCCGCAGGCCATCATCGCCGTGGACGTGACTCAGGCGCTGGGCCGCGTGGAGCTGGATTGCAGCGATGCCGATGTGATCATTTCCAGCACCCACAAGTGGTCGCTGGGCATTCACGGCGGATGCATTGTGGGCATTGCCGCGCGCAACGCCGCCCGGCTCACCACCCATGCCGGCGGCTGGTACCACATCGAGAACGCGTTCGGTGCCGACCGTTTCGAACGCGCGGTGGTCAAGACCGGCGCCCCCAGTTTCTCGGTGGGCATGCCCAGCTTTGTCCCCATTTATGCCCTCAACGCTTCGCTTCGTTACCTGGAGAGTGTGGGGATCAAGGCCATCTCCCAGCACGCCGATCCGCTGGTGGCCAGCGTGGATGCCGGCCTGCGCGCGCTAGGATTGCAGCCCATGGTGAAGCTGAACCAGCCGCACTACCCCAGCGGCATTGTCGCCTTCAAACATCCCGAATCCGCGAAACTGCACGCCCTTCTCGAGGCTGCCAATGTGCATGTCATGCACCAAGCCGGGCGCATCCGCGTCGCCATCCACGGTTACAACACCGAAGAGGATGTCGAGCGCCTGCTCAGTGTGCTCAAAGCGGCTCTTTGACCCGGGGCCCTGCTCTGCCGCCATGCAGATCAAATATGATTCGCATGGCCCTTGCCTCGCTGGCACATTCCACCCTCGCCTTTTTTTCTCCCCACCCATGATGACCGCCGCGCAGATCCGCCAGTCCTTCCTTGATTTCTTCAAATCCAAGCAGCACACGATCGTGCCCAGCGACAACGTCGGCTATACCAGCCGCGACGGCGCGCGCATCTTCACCAACGCGGGCATGAACCAGTTCGTGCCGATCTTTCTGGGCGAACGCTCCGCCGACGTGGACACATGGCCGGGCGTACTGCACAAGGGCCTGCCCACCCGTGCCGCCGACACCCAGAAATGCATCCGCGCCGGCGGCAAGCACAACGACTTGGAGGACGTGGGCCTGGACACCTATCACCACACGCTCTTTGAGATGCTGGGCAACTGGAGCTTCGGCGACTACTTCAAGGAAGAAGCCATTTCCTGGGCTTGGGAACTCATCATCGAGAAGTGGAAATTCCCGGCCACCCGCGTCTTCGCCACGATCTATCAGCCCGGCACGGGCGATCCCGCCGACCGCGACCAAGAGGCATGGGACATCTGGGCAGATAAGTTCCGCAGCATCGGCCTCGATCCGGAGATCCACATCGTCAACGGCAACAAGAAGGACAACTTCTGGATGATGGGCGAGACCGGCCCCTGCGGCCCCTGCACCGAAATCCACATCGACCTCACCCCCGGTGCGCCCAATCTCAATGAAGACCGCCAACGCGCCGGAGCCAAACTCGTCAATGGCAGCGACGCCAGCTGCATCGAGATCTGGAACAACGTCTTCATCCAGTACAATGCCAATCCCGATGGCACCTTCGTCCCGCTGCCCTCGCAACACGTGGACACTGGCATGGGCTTCGAGCGCGTCTGCTCCATCATCCAGGGCACCAAGAATTTCACGGACTTCGAGAACGCCAAGATCAGCAACTACGACACGGATGTGTTCAAGCCCATCTTCGATGAGCTGACCAAAATGTCCGGCAAGCATTACCAGAGCACCCTGCCCAAGGCGAATGCCCAGGGGCACGTGGTGCCCGTGACCGAGCAGGAGAAGATCGACGTCGCCTTCCGCGTCATCGCCGACCATCTGCGCACCCTGAGTTTCGCCATCGGCGATGGCATCCAGCCCGGCAATTCGGATCGCAACTATACCCTGCGCCGCATCTTGCGCCGCGCCGTGAAGTACGGCCGGACTTTGGAATTCAAAGAGCCGTTCTTTTACAAGCTGGTGGACGTGCTGGCCGAAAACATGGGCGATGTGTTCCCCGAACTGCGGATCAAGAAGGAGCAGATCAAGTCGGTGCTGAAGACCGAGGAGGAGAGCTTCAACCGGACGCTGGACAGAGGGATTGCCTTGTTCGAAGACGCGGCGGCTAAAGGCAATATTGATGGTCCGTTCGCCTTCCAGCTCTATGACACTTATGGCTTCCCTCTCGACCTGACCGAGCTGCTGGCGCGGGAACGCGGCCTGACGGTCGATGTGGAACGATTTAACAAACTGATGGAGGAACAGAAACAGCGCGCTCGTTCCGCCATGAAGAAGAACGTCGTCTCCGTCAGTGAGATCGAGACCAAGGCACCGACGAAATTTATCGGCTACGACATGCTCGAAGCCGAAGTGAAGGTGCTCGAAGTCGTCGAGATGAAGGACAAGACCGCCGTGGTGCTCGACGCTTCCACCTGCTATGCCGAAATGGGCGGACAGGTCGGCGACAGCGCACTGATCATCATCGGTGCAAACTCGTTCCCAATCAGCAGCACCAGCAAAGTGGGGAACACCTGGCTGCATTTCCTCGAAGGCGAGGACGCGCCGGCGGTCGATTCCATCGTGCATCTTGCGGTTGATGCTCCCCGTCGTCGCGCCATCGAGCGGCACCACACCGTTACGCACATTCTGCATTGGGCGCTGCACGAGGTGGTGAACAAGGAGGCCACGCAGAAGGGCTCCTCTGTCACGCCCGAGAAGCTCACCTTCGACTTCAACAATGCCGCGCTCACGCCGCAGCAGCTCTCGGATATTGAGCGGCTGGTGAACGAACGTATTGTCGCCAACGAGCCTGTTTCATGGACTGAGGTTCCGTATGTGGAGGCCAAGGCTAACACCGGCATCATGGCCTTGTTCGGCGAGAAGTATGGCGATGTCGTCCGCGTGGTGCAAATCGGCGGCCAGCGGAACAAGCTGGACGGTTGGAGCATGGAGCTGTGCGGTGGCACTCACACCCGCAGCACCGGTGAAATCGGTCTGTTCCGGTTGGTGAGCGAAGGCGCAGTGGCCGCAGGCGTGCGCCGCGTGGAAGCCGTTGCCGGACTCGAAGCCTACGCCGCCGCGCGCTCTGATAGCGAGCTGCTCAAGCTACTCTCCGGCAAGGTGATGGCGCAGGGGCCTGCCGATCTGGAGAAGAAATTGGACGCTCTGCTGACCCAGCAGAAGGAGCTGGAAAAGGCCCTGAAATCCGCCCAGCAGCGCGAAGCATCCGGCCGCGCCAAAGAGCTTCTAACGACGGCGGTCAACCACACCCTCATCGTCAATCTTGGCGATGTAGATGGCGATTACGCCATGGCCGTGAGCGATGCCTTGAAGGGGCAGTTTGACGGGATCGTGGTCCTCGCAGCCACCGGCGGTGGCAGCGTCGCACTCATCGCCACGGTATCGAAAGATCATCAAGCCAAGGTGCAGGCCGGCAAGATCATCCAGACCATCGCACCCATCGTGGGCGGCAAGGGCGGCGGCAAGCCGGACTTCGCCCGCGGCGGCGGCAAGGACGTGGCGAAGGTCGATGCCGCGCTCGCTGAGGCGCGGAAGATGCTGGGGTAGGACTGATTTCCCGATTTTTGGGTTCCACTACGACTAGTTGCCCACGATCCAAGGAGTGACGGCGTCCCGCCGTCATATCAGGGGCCGCGGACTTCGAAGGAGCATCCGGATTCAGTTCTGGATGCAAACGCTTTCGGCAAAGCCGAACGATGGCGGGACGCCCTCGCTCCTTGGATCGCGGCAGCTCGGCACGTTGGTTTTTGACGGACCCACGGTTCAAGGAGTGACGGCGTCCCGCCGTCATGGTAACTTTGACCCATGCCCGAGCCCGTCGACCATCTTCGCTTCTTCAACGCACGCGAAGAAATAGAAAGGCACACGACCGTGCTGCCCCACTGGGAGCAGCCTGGGGCGACCTACTTCGTCACTTTTCGTCTCGGCGACTCCCTGCCCCAGACGAAGCTTGATGTCTGGAATGCCGAGCGTGACCAATGGCTGTCCACGCACCCTAAGCCGTGGAGCGAAGAGGATGCAGCCGAGTATCACCGGCGGTTCTCTGGCGAGATCGAGCGATGGCTGGATCAAGGTCACGGTGCCTGTATCCTCGGTGATCCTTACGTCGCCGGGATCGTGGGCTCCGCATTGCGTCATTTCGAAGGCCTGCGCTGCGCCCAGCATGCCCTGGTGGTAATGCCCAACCATGTCCACGCCTTGTTTACAGTGCTGGGCGAGGGTGCGATGGGGGATCTGCTGCACTCATGGAAAAGCTGGTCGTCCCATGCCATTCACAAGCTCCGAGGCACCTCGGGCATCCTGTGGCAGCGCGACTACTTCGATCGAATGATCCGCGACAGCGGACATTTTTGGAACTGTGTGCGCTACATTCGCCGCAACCCCGTGAAGGCAGGTCTCAAGCCAGGGCAGTCCTTGGTTCTCGAAGCAGATTGGGTTGCCAAGGGTCTTGATGGAAAATCGGAGTGAGGTGTGTCTGCAATGCCATAACGATGGCGGGACGCCCTCGCTCCTTGAATCGCCGGCTCGTCAAATGTCATCGTCTCGAACGGTGCCTTACCCAAGGAGTGACGGCGTCTCGCCGTCATGTCAGGAACCACGCGCTCATTTGCGGAGCCCTGGATGCAAACGCTTTCGGCAGAGCCGAACGATGGCGGGACGCCCTCGCTCCTTGGATCGCGGGCTAATCAGAATCCATCGTTCTAATTCGTCCATGATCCAACGCACGTCGCCACGGCAATCCAGAACATTGTCCAAGACCACCGTGGCGGTTGTTGACTGGCAGCCCCGCCTAGAAGCGGTAGCTGACGTCGCAGGTCAGGCGGTTTTGGGTCAGCCCATAGGGCTTGAGCACGGCGACTTCATACGAGATGCCGAGGTCGATGTTCTGCGCCAACCGGGAGCGGAAGCCGCCCGCCACGGTCATTTGTGACGTGCCCTTGGCGAGGGATGAGCCGAAGTCGATCACGTCATAGCCTTCGGAATTGATCGGAAGGTTCTTGCCTGACTGCACGACGGTGAAGCCGTTGGCCGCGACAAACGGAATGAACCACTGGCACACCTTGTAGTCAGCCATCAAGCTGTAGTGGAAGATGGTGCTTTGTGCATTGTCGTCAGGGATGCGGAAGCCCACGTTGGTCTGCACATGGAAGTCACCGAAACCCTTCTCCGCAGAGATGAAGGGATTCCACGAACCGTTGCCATAGCCTTGGAACACGTGCTTGCTCCCAGTTGGGATGATGAAAGTGAAGCCCGGCGTGAGAATGAACTGATCGGCCACGTCATCGATCAGTGCGTACTTGAGCCCTGCTGCCGTATCCATCCAGCCGCTTAGGTTGGTGCCGCTTTTCAAATGAATGTCGAAGTAACCGTCTTCCGTCGCGATGAGCGCGAGGCGGTCGGTGATGGCGTAGCGGATTTGCATGGCGTAAAGCTCGGCATCGCCCGCGCCAGTGATGAATCCAGAATCGATGTGGTGGTAGGCAAAGATCGGCCGGACTTCACTGCGAATGACGGGGTCTTCATCAAACATCGGATTCGCCACAGGCGAAATGGTGTCCTGCTTCCAGTCCACGGCAGGAGTGAGCGCGGGGTTTTTATCGGCCACAGGGCTGCCGGCTTGAATGAGGGGAGACACGATTGCGGTCAAGGCGAGTGAAGCCGTGAGCAACCACCGATGGGAGGATAAGTGCTGGTCCATCCGCTAATCTAGGCAGGCACCAGCGCTGCCGCTTTGCACCGGTTGTGATGATCAAACTTTATCCTGCGGCACCAACCAAATCCGCCATCACGCTGATCAGCATGGTGGATGGCCGGCCGGGCTCATCGTCGCATGACTCAATGTTTTCTTCCGCAGGCGATGGACAGGGCTCGTCACGCAGAGAGATGACGGCTACTGTCTCCCCATGATCCGCGTCACCGATCTCCACGTCAGCGCCAATACGGTGCTTCCCGCACCCAGTGAACTGCGCAAAGAAATTCCCTGCGGCGACGATCACGCCGCCCTGGTAAGGACTTCGCGCGAAGCCATTGCCCGCGTTCTCTCCGGCGAAGACCGCCGGTTCCTCGTCGTCGTGGGGCCTTGCTCGATCCACGACCTCAAATCAGGTCGCGAGTATGCGGAGCGGCTTGCGGCCTTGAATCGGGAGCTCAGCGGGCAGCTGCTGATGGTCATGCGGGTGTATTTCGAGAAGCCGCGCACCACGGTGGGTTGGAAGGGGTTGATCATGGACCCGCACCTCGACGGCACGCACGACATCCCCACGGGTCTGCGTCTGGCCCGGAGTTTTCTGCGCGAGGTACTTGATCTGGGCCTGCCCACGGCCACCGAGATGCTGGACCCGATCACGCCCCAGTACATTGCCGATCTCACCTCCTGGAGCGCCATCGGGGCGCGCACCACGGAGTCGCAGACGCACCGCCAGATGGCCAGCGGCCTGTCGATGCCGGTGGGCTTCAAAAACACTACGGCCGGAACCGTGCTGCCCGCCATCAACGGCATCAAAGCCGCGATGCAGCCGCAAACCTTCCTCGGCATCAATGATGAGGGGCGGGCCAGCGTGGTCTCCACCACCGGCAACCCCGCCAGCCATCTGATCCTGCGAGGCGGTGACAAAGGACCCAACCACGATGCCGACTCTGTCGCCGCTGCGCTCGCGGCGCTGACCCGCAACGGCCTGCCCGCAGTCCTCATGGTCGATGCCAGCCACGCCAATTGCGGCAAGGACTGCCGCAACATGCCCGAGACTTTTCGCGAAATCGTGCGGCAACGCGCCAGCGGGACCGGCGGCATCATCGGTGCCATGCTCGAAAGCCATCTCGTGGCGGGGGCGCAGGCGATGGCAGAGACACCGGAAGCATTGGTCTATGGCCAGTCCATCACCGACCAGTGCATCGACTGGGCGACCACTGAGACCTTGCTGCGCGAGGCGGCGGTGCTGCTGAGGGCAGAGTGACGGGCCTCAATCTGGCCCCCGGCAGCCCCAGCCAGTCAGTCAAAAATCCTGCATGCGCACGACGCCGAGGATAAGGATGAATACCAGGAGAGGAATCACGATCATCTCGAGGTAGCCGATGGAGTTCATTTCGAAGGGGCTGCGCCCATGTTGTGATTCCAGGATCTCGCGGCGCTTCCATTCGTCCGCCCGACTCTGGGCCATGGCGATGGCTTGCGGTTGCCGTTGCGCGACGACTGCGGGGCGTTCAGGACCGGACTCCGGGGAAACCTGGGCAAAGGCGAGACTGCTGAACAGGCATACCACCACGACCAGATGGCGCAGGGTCGGCTGACGAACATTCATGGAGAGGGGAGGGTTTTGCACACAGGCCACACGCCCCGCAGGGAATGCGGGCGCGATGGACTAACACCTTCTATTACCGTGCTTGACCGGGAATATTACGCAAAATCTCCGTAAAGGTAGACCAAGCAACGCAGCAACCTACTTAGAAGCGTGCGGTTCGGCCTTGGCCAGCTTGGTCACCTTGAATTCCTTGCTCACTTTGTCGAGCGCCAGATTGACGTCGGCGGAGGTCAGCGTTTCACGTGTGGTGGCGATCGTGATTTTACGAATCTCAGGATGGTTGCTCGGCACAATCTCCACGTTCTTCACGCCCTCAAGTTTTGACAGGGCGGCGACGACCTCTTCCTTGCACGAGGCGCACACCAGGCCGGTGATTTCACCCACATAGCTGCTGGCGGTGTCAGCCCGGGAGGCGGAGCAGGCGAAAACGGCGAGGGTGGCGATCAGGGCGCTAAGGAGCTTCATAATGTCCACTAAAGACCCACGAAGCGTGCTGTCAACGAGGTCCGGCCAGCCGCCTTCTTGTCTTTTCCCTCCCGCAGTTTGCATTGGCGCGCAGGATGAGGCATGGCGGAGCATGGCCTCGGGCGAACTTATTCTTGGTATTGATCTTGGGACGACGAACTCGCTGGTGGGCGTGGTTGACAGCGGCTTCCCGATCCTGCTTGCCGATGACCAGGGCAGCCGTTGCACCCCCTCGGCAGTTTCTTACGGCCCGGATGGAACCGTCACGGTGGGTGCAGCCGCCTTGCGCCAGCGGGTGCTTGATCCGTCCAGGACGGTGACCTCGGTGAAGCGCCTTATTGGGCGGCGTGCCGGCGAAGGTGAATGGCAGCCGCCCTATGACCTGCGCGCTCTGGGGGTAACGCCGGTCGAGGTGTCGGCGGAAATACTGAAGCATCTGCGCGCTGTGGCCGAGAAGGCGATGGACGCGCCGATTGGCAAGGCCGTGATCACCGTGCCGGCGTTTTTCAACGACGCGCAACGCAACGCCACCAAGCGCGCCGGCGAGCTTGCCGGTCTCAGCGTGGAGCGCATCCTGGCGGAGCCCACCGCAGCGGCCCTGGCCTATGGGCTGGACAAGCTGGAAGAGCACAAGAAGATCGCCGTTTTTGATCTCGGTGGCGGCACCTTCGATGTTTCGATCCTGGAAATGCGCGAGGGCGTGTTCCAAGTGCTGGCCACGGCCGGTGATACGCAGCTCGGCGGTGATGACATCGACCGCCTGCTCGCCCGGCACGTGTGGGAGAGCTCGCCCTTCGGCAAGACCACGTGGTATGAGCAGCTGCCCTCTGAAGTGAGGGTGCGGCTCGTCACGGCGGTGGAGGAAGCAAAGAAGAAGCTCTCCCAGGAGAGCATGGTCCGCATCGATCTGCCCTTCCTGTGGCAGGGGCAAAGCCTCGGGCTGGACTTGCCGCGCGGCGTGCTGGAGCAAATTGCGGTCCCTTGGGCGGAGCGCACCCGGCAGCATTGCTGGCGGGCGCTCACCGATGCAAAAGTGAATCCTGCGGACCTGGATGAAGTTCTCCTGGTGGGCGGCAGCACCCGGATGCCCCTGGTGCGGCGCATCGCGCAGGACATCTTTGGCCGCGAGCTCAACGTGTCCCAAAATCCCGACGAGGCGATCGCCCGCGGCGCTGTGATCCAGGCCGGCATGCTTTCAGGCGCGCTCCGGCAGGTGGTGCTGCTGGACGTGACGCCACTGTCCCTGGGCATTGAGACCTTTGGCGGGCTCATGAACATTATCATTCCGCGCAACACCACCATCCCCGGCAAGGCCGGCGAGATGTTCACCAATGCCGTGGCCAACCAGGACTCCATGCTGGTGCGGGTGCTGCAGGGGGAGCGCGAGCTTGCCAGGGACAACTGGGAGCTTGGCCGCGTGGAAGTGCCTTTCCCGCCGGGCCCCAAAGGCAGCGCACGGGTGGGGGTGCAGTTCGCCATCGACGCCAACGGCATACTTCAGATGCTGGCACGCGACACCACGACAAACCGGGACGTGGTGCTGGAAATTCAGAACACCGCGGTCGATGTCGATGACGCGATGGTTGAAGCGATGATCGCCGAAAGCGTGGAACATGCGTTCGAGGACATGAACGAGCGCATCTGGACCGAGGCGAAGCTCAAGGCCGAGGAACTGCTGCCCGCCGTGGACGAGGCCCTCGAACAACTGGGAGTCGAAATCGATCCCGCCGAAGCCCGGCGCATCCAGGCCTGCGCAGGCCAGGTAGCCGCGCTGCTGCAATCGAAATTGCATGATGCCCGGGCCTTGAAGCAGGCGAATGCCGCCCTTGATGATGCCACCCAGGACCTTGCCGTGCGGCTGATGGAAAAGGCCATGGAGGAAGCGCTGGAGCGGAAAGGGTTGCTCTAGTCCGGAGATTCCCCTTGAAAATGACCGGTTATCGACTAAACACACGGTCCCCTGCGCCCAGGCGTGCCAACGCATGCCGATACGCAGGCTTCCTTCAACGAATCCTGTCCACCCCCAACTTAATGACCTCCACCACCGCCGCCATTCCCTCTGTGGGCGCTGCTGGAAGACACCTTGCCGATGAAAGCTGAACTGGTTGAACAAGCCGCCCTGATCATCACTGATCCTCCGATCCTCATCAACCTGGTGTCCAAGCGCGTGCGACAGCTCGCCCAAGGCCGCCCCGCCCTGGTGCAACGCCTTCCCGGCATGCGTGAAGCCGATGTGGCGCTCACTGAGATCATTCAAGGCAAGATCCGGGTGCAGACCTTTGAGGATCTCGAAGACTCCCTGTCCTAGCCGCCCTGTCCGTTTTTGAACAGCCCAAGTCAGGGTCCCTGACTCTGGACTGGTGGTTTTTGTGCCCGTGCGTTGATTGAGATATGGCCAAAGCTCCTGACGCCAACGAAATTGCCACCAACCGGAAAGCTCCCCGGGACTTCCACATTTTGGAACGCTACGAGGCGGGGGTGGAATTGCGCGGTACCGAGGTCAAGTCCATCCGCCAGGGCAAGCTCAACATCTCCGACGCCTTTGCGCGGGTCGAGCGCGGCCAGGTATGGCTCTATAACTGCGACATCCAGGGCTATGACAAGGCCAGTTGGGAGCAGCATGAGCCGCGCCGCTGCCGTCGCCTGCTGCTGCATAAGCGCGAAATCAACAAACTCATCGGCTTCACCCACCTCAAAGGCCTCGCCCTGCCGGTGCTGAAGGCCTACTGGGTGAACCGCCGTGTCAAAATTGAAATCGGCGTGGGCAAAGGCAAAGACAAAGGCGACCAGCGCCAGGACCTGAAGGACCGAGTCGAGAACCGTGAGGCCCAACGCGAGGTCGCGCGGTTCAACGAGAAGCACGGCAAGTGAGGAGCACGGCCTCTTCGTAACCATCGTGCAGAGCTGCCCGCGATCCAAGGAGCGAGGGCGTCCCGCCATCGTCGGCGCAGCCGATACATTTGCAGACAGACCTCGTCCGTGCCTTGCATGGTCTTGGGTTCCTGCATGACGGCAGGACGCCGTCACACCTTCGATCCCGGGCAGTTCCTCACCCGTGACACGAACCTCTTTGCCGCAGGGATTCACTACGCTACATTAGGCCCATGTTTGCTCCCGCTGACTATCTCGACCTCTCTCACACCGCCCACGCTGAGCTGTTTGCCCATGACGAACCAGTCTGGGCCGCGCTGACCAAGATCGCACCCTATCTTGCAGCCCACCTGCAGCCGGGCATTCATTGCGATGTGCCATCCTCGGCCTTCATTGGCCCGCAGGTTTACATCGGGCACGGCACGGTGGTTGAGCCCGGTGCCGTGATCAAGGGTCCTGCCTGGATCGGCAGCAACTGCCAGATCCGCGCCGGCTGCTACATCCGCGAAAATGTGATCGTGGGTGATGGGGCGGTGCTGGGCAACTCCTGCGAGTTCAAGAACTGCGTGGTCTTTGACCACTGCGAGGTGCCTCACTTCAATTATGTCGGCGACTCCATTCTCGGCTACAAAGCCCATCTCGGCGCGGGCGTGATCCTCTCCAATGTCCGCCTTGACCGGCGCGAGGTGACGGTGGCGGACGGCGCGGGACACATTCCGACCGGACTGCGGAAATTCGGAGCCATCATTGGTGACGGAGCGGAGGTGGGCTGCAACAGCGTGATCAATCCGGGAGCGCTTTTGGGCAGGCGGTCCATCGTCTATCCGCTCTCGACTTTCTCCGGGGTGCTGGCGGCGGGCATGATCCTCAAGACTCGCCAGAGTCAATCGGTAGGGGAGAGAGCGCCCGCAGCTCAGCGGGACTGATCCCACCTCTTCCGCCCCGCCTGCTGTGCGGCTACCCTGGCCAATCGGGGAAACACAACCTTGTGCGGGAGCACCCGAATGAGAGCCCGGCATTACTAGGAAAATTCTAGAAAACTGACAGGATTGCTTCCAGGTTATTGAAATTTAGGTTGACGCTGGGGGTGATTTTTGGTTCAACGAATCGATTCCAGTTTTGACGGTTCGCCTGATTCTCCTGCCAAACGTACCTGTTTTGCCTTCACCCCGCCTTCCTGGCCGAAATATTGCTCAAAAAAACAATAGAATACGGCTTTTTGCTTCGTAATACTATGTTCCCTCAGCCTCGCCCGGCGACTGGGGGTCAAATAAAATCCCCATCAGCTACGTAACTATGTCCAATATGGAACTCGACGGAGGCATCAAAATCTATCTGCGTGAGATCGGCAAAACCGATCTGCTCACGCCAGAGCAGGAGGTTGAGCTTGCCGAACGAATCAAGAAGGGTGACCCGGAAGCCCGGTCACACATGATTCGCGCCAATCTGCGCCTGGTAGTGAAGATCGCCCAGGATTATGCCAACTACGGCCTGCCACTTCTCGACCTCATTTCTGAAGGTAACATCGGCCTGATGAAGGCCGTGGAGCGCTTTGACCCGAACAAGGGCGGCAAGCTTTCCACGTACGCCGCCTGGTGGATCAAGCAATCGATCAAGCGCGCCCTGGCGAACCAGTCCAAGACCATCCGCCTGCCCGTCCACATGGTGGACAAGATCAGCAAGATGCGGCGCGTGGCCATGGCCATGAGCGAGGAGCTTGGCCGGGAACCCACGGACGACGAGCTGTCCGAAGAAATCGGCATCGACCGGGCCAAACTGTCCCAGCTCAAGGTCGCCTCAATGCGTCCGGCCTCGCTTGATGCCCCGATCAGCGAAGACGACAGCACCGAATTCGGCGAAATCGTCGGCGATGAGAACGCCCAGACGCCCTTCGACCTGCTCAGCCACAAGAACATGCACGGCCAGCTCGACGGCCTGCTCACCGTGCTTGATGAGCGCGAACGCAAGATCATCGATGCCCGTTTCGGCCTGAACGGCCAGAAAGCCCGCACCCTCGAAGAAGTCGGCCAGGAGTTCGGCGTGACCCGCGAGCGCATCCGGCAGCTTCAAAACATCGCCCTGCGCAAGCTTCGGCGGGCGTTGCAGAAGAAGGAAGACCCGATTCCGAAAGCGCTGCGCAATGCCAATCTCAACAAGAAGAAGATCAAGCCCAACTCCCCTGCCGCCATGTTGAAGGACATGCTGCTGGGCGACGGCGGTGACCTGCTTGGGGATGATGACGAAGAGGATGGTCTGGATATTGACGACGCACCGGCCCTCCTGCAGCCACAGCCTGCTGCTCAGGAAACCTTTTCGGTCACGACTTCCGTCGAAGTGATTGAGTCGGTGACGGTCACTGAGGTCGTGCCTCCAGCGGCAGCCAAGGCACCAAAAGTTCTTGAAGTCGCGAAGGCAGCCAAAACAGTAGCGCCCAAAGGCAAGACCGTGAAAGCGGAGCCTCCAGCCAAGGTTAAAGCTCCGGTCGCCAAGTCTAAACCTGTCGCCAAGGCCAAGGCAACACCCGCCAAGTCCAAGGTGCCGCCAGCCAAGGTAGCGTCGAAGTCGAAGCGGTAGTGTCCTGTCAGACCAGTTGCTTGGAAAATATCCCTCGCCGTTAGCGCCCTGCGCAAGGTAGGGCACTGTGTCGCCTCCTTCGCCAGGGCTATGGAGCGCAAGCCCCACAGTGCCGTCTTCGCAGGCCGCGAAACTCTGTTTATTTATCAACCCATCAACGCCTGATTGCCCAAGGCGGCGGGCTGTGGAGGCACTACCAGCACGGCTGCTCGTCTCACCCTGGAGCATGATCCGTCCCGGACTATGCCATGGGACATGTCCCATGGACGTGCGATGGCTGCTTGAGGCACTATTGTACTGTGGGTGACCCGCCCGCAGCCCTCTGGCGAAGCGGGCGGGGCGCCCTCAGAGCATTGAATCAATGCGCCGGTAATTAAGAAGTTCGTATTGCCAGCCCCATGTCAAGGCAGGGGATCATCGGGGAGGAGGCGTTGCGATCGGCCAGCAACAATCCTCCTCTGGCCCAGCTTCCCGGATAAATGTATCCGACAAGCCTAGCTCCCATGTCCGGCGCTGCTGCACCAAGTAGGCGAAGGTCGAGTAGTTCAGCCCTGTGGTACGGGCAAAACGGGGCACCCTTGAGCGTGCTGCGCTCAAACTCATCAAGCAACGTCTCGCGCTGCTCCCTGCTCATGCTCACACGCCCAAGGGCGTCGCGCTTCAAAATCGTCGGTCGTTCGGCTCCGTCCATAAGGCCGTATTCTATGACTACGGCTCTTATGGACACGGAAATCCGTGTGGGGCTGGGTTTGACGGATACGCTCCGGGGCACACCAGCTACGGTATAAAACGCATTTCAAGACAAGGTGGCATCGGGGCTGCAAATCACGCCAAGTATCACAACCTCCTCCGCTATGCTCCGCGAAGGGAAAGGAAAAAACGCAGTCCCTGCATAACCGACCAAGAAATGCCCTCAGGCCAGCTGTCCAACGGCAAAAATCACCAACTTCTCCATCTCGGCAACGACGATATTACTGCTGGCGTCACATCACTGGGTGAAGATCGGATTGCTGATCCACATCTTGAAGAGAGACACGTTGACCCCAACAGCACGGCCTCCGAGAATGGCGTCCGTTGCACTCGAAGACAACGGCGTGAACGTGGAATCAAGAATCGTAGTGCCGTCGGAGTAGTACAAGACAGGCGGGGCAAAGCTCCCATCGATTGGATATGCGGAAATGAAGTCGGAGACCGGATGCATGACCGAGGCAAGATTGAGTCCCGGGCTTTTGAGCAAGGTTCCACTGGTCAGAGGATTCAATGGACCCACCAAGTTCACCATGCCCGGATAGAGGGGAATGGCTGTCACAGCGGTTTTCACATTGCCCGTGAGGTTGAGGGCTGTCCCAGCGGTGGAATTGATGATGAATCCCTCTCCAGGATACACGATAGTCTGCCCAGCCGGTGTGATTCCGTCTCCTCCTACCCAAGCGCCTCCTGTATACGAGGGAGTCGTTTGGGTGCCGTCGTAATTATACAGGGTGATTGTAGCACCTGAAAGACTGCTCGTCGCGCCCGTCACCAGTTGGTTGAGAGTCATGTGCTGGCGGATAGTCACTGCCACGGTCTGTCCCACCAATAGCGGCGGGCACGGCCAGGATGAAGAAATAGTTAAAACGCTGGCCGAGTTGTCGCTGATGTCGAACACATAGCCCGCATATGTCCCCGATGTAATCTCAGCATAAAAGGCTGGCGAACCTCCAGTCTCCCCAAACATGTGAGGGGTCCAATTGGGTGCCCCAATGGGGGCGATCACCGTGGCAGTTGAAACAGTTGACTGGCCGGTAAATACCGCCGGGTTGACGAGGGGCGGAGCAATTGTCGATTTTCCCATGGGGACTTGCACCGTCACGGCCGACAATGTGGGGGTCACTGATGTGTTCAGGAGTGGCCCATCGCTTTGCTCCTCGACCATCACGCAGATCATGCGGCAAGGATTGCCCGCTGTTGGCAAACTATCACCCACCTGGACCGTGGAGATGCCCCCGGAGTCAGTCTCCACAATCTGGGATACACCACCTCCAAACCAGCCCCAGCTACCTGTCCCGTTCTTTTGCGCGATTTCCGTCCAATTAATTGCGTCACTCGAACCCAGGACGGTGTAAATTACATCACTTGGTGCCACGCCGGGGAGATTCAATTGGACGGCCAATCGATCATTTAGCATCACAATCGATGGAAGGACTGCGGAAGGATTGCAGGCCACCAAGGGGCTAATGCCAAAGGCATACTTCACGAGATTTGAAACGCCATCGCCGGCGTAAGACACTGTGTCGGCTCCGACACCCGAGTTGGCACTACTACCAAACTCGGTGGCCCGCCAACTAGCGATTCCCGGAAAGTAAGTCATATGTACCACGGTGGCCGGTCCTGGATTTGGTTGCCCCGACACCTGAATGGTGATATCCCATTGAGTTTGGGATACACCCGCACCCAAGGGAGGACTGCAATAAACTCCCCGCAATTGCCCAAAAACGATTGTTTCTGAACTGCTCGACTGACCGTTGCCAACCGTGACGGTACCCACTCCACCCGTAGGTCTGGCGAGAACAAGCACAGAGTTGCTGCTATAGACCGCAGCCGTGTAGCTTCTGATTCCGTCAGAAAAATGGGGCGATAAAGCCGTGGCTCCGTTGTTTAATTGCAAGCTCGCAATTGGAGATTCGCATGTCACATTCAATGTATAAACATTAATGTGACCGCTTATGTCCCAAACCTGCACGGGGATGCTATTTAAGCCAAGAGAGAGCACTATGGGGCTGCTGAGTTGCCCGGATCCAGTGACGCCGGACGGCGGAGCCACGCCTACGGGAACATTGACCTGAATCTGCGATACAGATGCCGGCGTCGCGGCTGTCGGTGTGATATTAATCGTGGAACTGGTCACAACCGTAGAGTAGGCACTGGTAGCGGGGGAAAAAACAGGCAGGAGTGCACCCTCACCGACAACCGAATCAGATATAACAAGATTTGAAAGCGTTGCCGCCGAACTCCAGAGAATGGTGAAGGTGACATCGGCCCCTGTGCTAACACCCACGGTTGGCGAGGTTGTATAGGTTCGTATACGGTAGTGATATGTACCTGGACTCAAGGCGACCAAAGTGGCGCTTTCGTTTCCATTTGCCGGAGGGTTTGAGCTAAGGGGATTTGTAATCGTCGAGGGTGTCGCGGCTATCGTGTTTCCATAGGCTGCCGTAAGGCCATAATCGAAAACGGCAGTGTAGACTACCGGGCTTGGCGTAGGAATCACATTAGACGTTGATCCGGCGATGCCCGAAAGAATCGCGCTTGTATTTGTGACATACGTGGCAGCCAGGGTCTCGATGTAGATGGTGTTCTTTGACGTGGTGAAATAGTAGGTGACGCCTATGGCCGGACTGAGTGGTGGGGATGGAGCATAATCTAATGTCGAGTTGATTGCTTTGACCCGATAGGAATACTTTGTACCCGGAACAAGACCCACAAGTATCACTGAAACCGGAGTTGCCGTCGCTCCAGTTACAGGTGAGAGCGCAACGTCCGTCCATGGCGCGGTCGTATTTGTTGTGTATACCTGGTATTCGAAATAAGCAAGGGCACCATGCTCGGGAAAGCTGTCGCTCTTAGCATTCACAGTTCCTGCGACAGTAGCAGTGCTTGAACCCACCGCAGTTACTGCCCCTGTAATCACCGCAGGTATAGCGGGCGCGCGCAAGACGGTTACTTGGTAGGTTTCAGGTGCTCCGCCGCTCGGAGTCACGGTTATCTGAACAACGTTGTTGCCTATATATAGGGATGGCGTAAAAACAGTACCAGAGGTACCAGTCAATGATTGCGTTATCGATGACGTTGGGGGGCCAGCCAAAGTTACGGTTGAGGCAAATGTTAGGTTCTTCAGGGGTTTTAAAGGGTGAAGTGGAGTTGTACTGAGTTGGATGGACGGAATCGACAGCCTTCGAGGGCACTATCATTTGCTGCTGGGCCTTGACAAGGACTGGGAGGTCTCAGGGGTGCA
>Ga0209697_10003075_pt1 | contig 23023 bp, 18 predicted proteins | sample AliMusrvi5mmetaG_FD_184115 | JGI IMG/M metagenome (GOLD analysis project Ga0209697, IMG submission 184115) | Freshwater lake bacterial and archeal communities from Alinen Mustajarvi, Finland, to study Microbial Dark Matter (Phase II) - Alinen... | ecosystem: Environmental > Aquatic > Freshwater...
AAAAAGTTTTCTTAAATGAATTAAGTATTTATTTATTAGTAGCTTATGCGTAAAGCGATTTGCCTTTGATAGAAGCATTTCGACCACTTCAAATTTGATATGCGGTTAGCATTGAACTGAATAACCGGGCAAACATTGAACGGTTACGCACAAAATTTTATTACTTCGTTCCTAATTGAACAAAAATCTTTATATTATTAGGATAATTACAGTATTTGCCTTAATCATTTAATATTATCAGTGTTAATCCAGAAAAGTTGTTGATATTTTTTGCAGTGCGTTATAATATTATGTATATAACGCCCTTTGCGCAGAGAACTTTACAACCTGAGGTTAAGCCTTCCTGAATGTTTCTCCCGGAATGTTCTGAACTGTAATTTTTTTACATGGCGCTATATAAATAAAACTATAACGATGCATTGGCTTAACATGAAAATATTACCTATTCCTGTTCCTGATATAGTTGTGATAGCCTTAGTCCTGTCGGATTCCATAGCAGTAGTTTAAAAAGTGTAATAATGAAAGGTCTTTCACTGATACTGCTTTGTCTGTTCACTCTTGCAATAGTAAGTCTCTTTTCCATCGGCATAGGAAGATATCCAGTATCGCCGGGAGCCTTATTTTCATGGCTAAGCACAGGTCATTGCAGTGATGACAATCTTCCGGTTATCCTCTTCAACATTCGATTACCCCGACTTGCAGGCGCTATAGCAGCCGGCGGGGCACTCGCAATGTCAGGTGCCGCCTATCAGGGGATGTTCCGGAACCCCATGGTGAGTCCTGATATTCTGGGTGTCAGTTCAGGCGCGGGGTTTGGAGCGGCACTGGCTATTCTGCTCTCATTACCTGTGGCAGGCATACAGCTCTTCTCATTTGCCGGAGGAATCACTGCTGTGTTGATTGCCGTCAGCATCAGTAAAACAATCGGTCGCAGCCACGATTCAGTTCTCGTTCTGGTTCTTTCAGGAATCATCATATCCTCACTTTTCGGCGCACTCCTGTCAATGCTTAAGTATATCGCGGATCCGGATGACAAACTTCCAGCCATTACCTACTGGCTCATGGGAAGTCTTGCAAATATTCGCATGAACGATCTCTGGGTTATTCTTCCTGTCCTGATTGCCGGAAGTATTCCCCTGATGCTTGTCAGCTGGCGCCTGAATGTGCTCTCCTTCGGCGAAGATGAGGCCCGATCGCTCGGAGTTCACACCGGATGGATGCGAGTCCTGGTTATTCTGTCGGCAACCCTTGTTACAGCATGTATTATATCCGTCAGCGGCATCATCGGATGGGTTGGCCTTATTGTTCCCCATCTTGCCAGATTTATTGCAGGGCCGAATCACCGGCTGCTTTTGCCAACATCGTTCCTTTTTGGCGGCATTTTCATGCTGGTAGTCGATGACATTGCCCGTTCACTCGTTTCCGTTGAAATTCCCATTGGCATCATAACCGCCATCCTCGGCGCACCATTTTTCATCTATTTTCTGAAACGTTCAGCTAAAAAGTCATGGTAATGGAGAGAACAATATCGCTTGACCTCCGGCATGCGGATTTGGGGTATGAAGGCAGAGTGGTTTTGTACGATATAAACCTCTCCATTCAGTCCGGTGAAATTGTCTGTCTCCTTGGCCCTAACGGGGTAGGAAAGACCACACTTTTTAAAACCATCCTTGGCTTTATTAAACCCATAGCCGGCTCAATCGTCATTGATGGTAATAATATTGCCCGATTTGCACTCAAGGATTTTGCACGACTTGTCGCCTACGTGCCGCAAGTGCACCACTCTCCATTCCCTTACAAAGTGCGAGATGTAGTTTTGTTCGGTCGAACAGTGCATCTCGGGTTATTTGCTTCACCGGGCCAAAAAGATCGGGAAATCGCAAACAGCTTTCTTGAGCTGCTGGAAATCCAGCATCTCGCTGACCGATCATTTACAGAACTTAGCGGCGGTGAACGGCAGATGGTCATTATCGCTCGTGCACTCACCCAGGAAGCCAAATTTATCATCCTCGATGAACCCACTTCAAATCTGGATTATGGAAACCAGGTACGGGTTATACGGAAAATCAAAGAGCTGAGAAACCACTCGGTAGGTATTCTCATGGCTACGCACTCACCAGACCATGCGTTTATGATCGGCTCAAAGGTCGTCGTGATGGACAAGGGATCGCTCTACCGGTATGGCACTCCCGAAACAACGCTTACCGAGGAGACTCTTAAAAAAATATATGGTGTGGATGTCCATGTTTTTGATACCCCTCAAAATGGCACCTCTTCTCGAAAGATATGTGCCCCGGTTATGGATTTATAAAACAACATCTCTCTCAACTCAACAATACTTACTATGTCCCGATCAGCAGCCAAACAGTCATCTGCAGCACTTATAGCGCTCTTACTAACTCAGAGTCCCTCAGTTGTTCATGCAGAACCCTTTGTTCTTGATGCTATCAATGTTACAGCAGAAAGCTCAAAGAGGGAAGACTTAAAGCCTGACAGTATCACCAATCCCTATCGTGTCGAATCAACAGCCCGTTTCGGAACTGAGGTATTCACCCAAAAAGATATTGAAGCATACGCGCCTAAAGATATTTTTGACCTTTTGAATAAAGCTGCCGGCTTGAACTTGACCTATCAAGGCAGACGAAGCCCGTTTTTTCTGGACCAGCGTGGTGGCGGTCAGCTGACCTATATCCTTGACGGTGCGGTTTTACCCCCTTCATCCAACCGTATTTTGCAAAAACTACCTATAGCGGACATCGAAGAGATTCAGGTTGTTCGGGGGTCAACCTCTCTGAATTTAGGGCCAACCATTGCTATCGGTGCCGGAAACACTGGTTCGGGACTGAATACCGGCTTTGTGGTAATCCGCACAAAACGCCCCACCAAAACCGAGGGAGTTCTCTCTGCCTATGGAGAAAAATCGCCTTCCCTGCCTCTTGCGAGTGGCGAAAGCCTCTATACCGGCACTCATTTCGGTTCATTGACCTCATCCAGCAGCGGGTATATCGCCGGAGGCCTGTCAAATTATAACAGACCGAGTAATGATACCTGGTTTGACGGTCAGGATGGACAATCGGGGATGATCAATGGCGGGTTCAAGGTCGGAAAATTTAATCTTAATTATACGGGATATACCGATACAGGCTCTCTTGAGATGCAGCGAGGCGTTACCTATACAGGAGATCTGGATAACTCCAAATGGTATTATGATCCCCTGAAAACAACCATTCTCTCATCCGATATGAGCATGGCATGGAGCAAAGAGCAGGTTACCATTTTTTCTCTATTCAAAACCAGGTATGAACAAACCGAACATAATGAAAGCTTTGCAAATACCACCTCGTCTATAAGGGACTACTCCGAAGAGTCCAGCGGTTTAAGTTTGCGGCACAATGCGCAATTTGGTGATGCACTTGTACAGATTGGCGGCCAAATTACAAGCAGTAATGGTTTCGGCCCGAATCTAAGCAACCCGTACAACAACTTTGATACCACCATTAAAGGATGGTCAAGCTCAATCGAACAGAAACTTTTTAATGGAGATGTTACCCTTGATGCAGGATACCGCCGGGACGTCAAACACATAAATGTTTCAAGTACAAGTGTGTCCAGTAATCTTGCCAACCACGATGTTGATATGTCTCCATCAACAGTCTATGCGTTAGGCGCCCGCTGGCAAATAAACGATCTATGGGCTTTTAACGGAAGATATTTTCAGGGTGATGAAGGCGATTCGGGAGATTTCACTCTAAAAACCCAAAACGGGTCGGCACTCCATGCTGAAAAACAAAAGAGGATTGAGCTGGCGCTTGAGGCAACACCTTCAACATATTTCAAGCCAATGTTAACCTGGTTTGACTACGACATTCAAAACCAGAAAACAGCATCAACAGCAACTTATGTTTCAGGTGGTAATACTTACTACTATTACACCGAAGCAGATGCACTCCGAAAAGGGATTGAAATCGCTGTCAAAGGAAATGTTGCTGCAAGCACTTCATACAGCTTCTCGTGGACGCATATGTTAACCAACAATACAACAACGAGCGGGCTGATTGCAGATGCTATAGGGATCTCTACACCGGAGAATTACTTTACCGCACTACTAAGCCATTCATGGGATAAGTACCGTGCCAACCTGTCGATGAAACAGGTCAGTTCATGGCAGACAACAGCCAGCCCTGTTGGTATCCTGAACGCCGATCTGGGAGGTTATACCACAATTGATGCCAACATCATGAGAGATTTTCTCTTCAGTGGTTATAAGCTCACCACAACGGTATACGGTCGTAATCTTGGCAATGAGCACTATGCAACTCGTTATGTCACTGGTTACTACCCTGACCGTGGCCGTACAATCGGTCTGGAAGTAAGCCTGGCCTTTTAAAGAAATTATTCAACAGGAGGATTTAGCGATGTACACCATGAATGCGGAAGAATACAATGAAAAGGTGATGAAAGGCCACTTCAGGAAAATTTATCCGGTAATCGCTCAGCAGATTGTTGAGCGAACCGGCATTACCAACGGCCATGGTATTGACCTCGGCGGCGGTCCTGGAATGCTCGGGATTTCGCTTGCCCAGCTCACAGGCTTGAACGTTACCATCTTCGATCTGATGCCGGAATGCGTTGCATTAGCGTTGGAAAACAGCATCGAACATGGCGTTCGGGAGAGAGTGACCGCGCGGCAGGGAAAAGCTGAACTCATGCCTTTTGCCGATAACTCCATAGACCTCGTTGCAAGCCGGGGTTCCATCTTCTTTTGGGAAGACCAGCAACAGGGATTATCAGAAGTCTACCGTGTTCTTAGACCGGGAGGCTGGGCCTATATCGGGGGAGGTTTTGGAACTATTGAGCTTTTGCTTGAAGTGCAGGCTCAAAGAGAAAATGATCCGAAATGGGATAGAGAACGTAAAGAGCGATTTGCAAAAAATCCCCCCGGTCATTTTGAAGTCATTCTCAAAAACCTTGGCATCGATGGAGTTGTGGAACGAGGAGATGCAGGGATGTGGATCATTTTCAATAAACCAAACCCAGTGGTATGAATAGAGAGTATAGAAAACAGACACGGTCAATCCTGCAGATCGTTGTACCGCTTTTTCTTATGGTGCTTGCTGCCTGCAATTCCTCTGAACATAAACCCCTTCAGGCCACTCATGAGGTGACTGATATGGCCGGTCGTAAAATGCTTGTGCCCGACACCGTCAGGCGTCTCTATGTCAACAAGCCCGGTAGCATTCTGCTGTATGCAATTGCTCCTGACATGCTGGTGAGCCGGTCGTTGTGGTTGAATGAAAGAACAAAGAAGTTTATGAAGAGCTCATACCTTCAGCTGCCCTACATGGATGGTTCAGCTGAGGAGATTGTCAAGCTCAAACCAGACATCATTATTTCCAGTTTCAACATTAATCCAAAAACAAGAGATGAGGCCGATAAACTCAGTAAAAAGACCGGCATCCCTGTCTTTATGGTTGAAATGGATATGGCCAAGTATGAACCTACCTTCAAAATCCTTGGCAAGCTTCTGAATCATCAAGCCCAGACTGACCGGATGATCGGATTTCTCCACACCTATATCGACAGCATTTCGGTAAAGGCAAAGGGGATAACGGAGAAACAAAGAGTTCATGTCTATTATGCTGAGGGCGGACGAGGCCTCAATACTGATCCTTCAGGTTCATTTCACAGCCAGATTCTTGATGTTGTTGGCGCCCTCAATGTAGCGCAAACAGGTGTCGTTGCGGGGCAGGGAATGAGTGCTGTTTCAATGGAGCAGATCCTTCTGTGGGACCCCGATATCATTCTCGTCTGGACAGGAATGAACACCTCGTTGACAACTCTGCAATACATCAAGAGCGACAACCTTTGGGCTAAAACCCGGGCAGTTAAAAACAATAAGGTTTATCAAATACCATTTCAGCCTTTCGGCTGGTTTGACCGTCCCCCCGGCACAAATAGAATTATGGGGGCGATATGGACTGCCAATCTGCTTTATCCCGAGGTCTACAAATTCAACATGAATAAAATCACACGTGAGTATTTCGACATTTTTTATCACCACAACCTGACTGATAATGAGCTTGCCGAAGTACTGTATCCAAATCCGGAACAACTTAAAAGCCAAAAATCCAGCAACCATTAAATCCATATTGCCATGCAAAAACTTTTGGACATGACGGAAAACAGCGGCGGAGTGCTTGCCGTTTGCGGAGCACCGGCGCTGCATAAAAAAAAGACCGGTAACGGTGTACCCCTGCTCAAAAAGGGCGCTCTCAATCTCTACATGAATATGCCTTGCCCTCTCAAGGTGGTAACCAAAATGGTTATCAGTGAATTTGCAGACCTTTATAATGCATCACATGAGATTCCTATTTATTCGCCTATGCTGCATGATGGTGATTCAAAAGGAATTGAAGGCGAACTGAAAGCCGCCCAGACTGAAGATGACCTGCCTGAAGTGCTTGTTGCATCAGGGTTGCATACCGTGCTCTCCAAAAATTTCAGGGAGCGGTTTATCGACACTGGTGTTTATACAGGAATAACCAGCAGTGCCGCTCTGGAGAAAATGCCCGAAACTTTTCAGAGGCTTGTTACTGAGCACAATATCGGCATTTACGGTATAGGCTACTGGAGCATTGTTCTGGATTTATCGATCAATCCCGAGGTTCCCAATCCCCGTCGCTGGACTGATCTGGTTGACCCACGCTACAAAGATCTCATGACGGTGCACGGCTATAATGGCAAGGCAAGTATTGCAACGCTTTTAATGCTTTTGAAGGAAAAGCTCGGCAGCAATGCAGCAACTGATTTTGCCATCAATATCCGGAACGTATGGCACTTTGCTGAAATTCTCAAGCGTCTTGATTCTGCCGAACCACGCCGTACCCCTTTTAATCTTCTGCCGAATGCCGCAACGGTTCAAATGCCCTCACGCAAACAAGGGGCTATTCTTGAATTTGAAGATGGGCCTGTATTAGCACCAATGCTCATGTTTGTCAAAACCTCAAGAATGGAAGAGTGCCAACCGATCGTCGATTTCTTCCGCAGCGAAACAATGCGTCAGGCATTGAAACGGGGTGACTTTTATTTTGCTGAAGATGTCGATTGGAATGAACCGTTCAGCTTTCCATCATGGGATTACCTCCTCAACAATGACTATGAGGCGCTGACAGCAATGCTTGATGTCGAACTGAAAAAAGGGCTTCGCCCTGATGTATTCGAGACCTGATCAATTATAGACAATAACATTACATGAAACTCATTACAATATCCGGCCCTCCATCGTCGGGAAAAACAGCTGTCCTTTCAAATGTCATCAAATCCCTGAAGGCATCAGGACTCCGAACAGGAGCGGTTAAATATGACTGTCTTGCCACCGATGATGATGCGGTATTCCGTTCGCTTGGCATACCTGTGCAAACCGGGCTTTCCGGTAACCTCTGCCCCGACCATTACTTTGTAAGTAATATCGAAGAGTGCCTGAAATGGGGTTTTTCACTCAATCTTGATGTTCTTGTTTCCGAAAGCGCAGGGTTATGTAACCGCTGTTCCCCACACATCAAAGGGGTTCTTGCGGTTTGCGTCATCGATAACCTCATGGGAGTCGCTACACCAAAAAAAATCGGCCCAATGCTCAAGTTTGCTGACATCGTGGTTATTACCAAGGGCGATATCGTCTCTCAGGCCGAACGCGAAGTCTTTGCCTTTCAGGTTCGCCGGGCAAATGCGAAAGCAAAAATCATGCATGTCAACGGCATTACCGGCCAAGGGGCAAGTGAATTGACCTCTCTGTTTCTCAATGCGCCTGACACACCAAAACTTGATGGAGAAATTCTGCGGTTTTCCATGCCGGCAGCACTCTGCTCCTACTGCCTCGGCGAAACCAGAATCGGTATGGAACATCAGCTTGGCAACATAAAACGAATAAAACTTAAGCAGGAACAGCTATGATGACTATCCTTGAAACGCAAATTGAGCTTTTAAAAACTGAAGTTCCGCAAGTCACCGACTTTTTCAGTGATTACGGAATCATTTTAGATGATAGCGGTTACACGCTCGGCGAGTACCTTGAGCAGCTACCGGAAGATTTCTATGAAGATATAGGGATTGATCAGGTGACACTGCTTGAAAATCTTGATGGATTTCTGAATCAGCTCAACATTATGCAGAACACTGAGGCCCCGAAAGTTTCGGAGATCACCATTATCGGCGGACATGATAAAACCGGGAATGCTGAACATGTTGAATTGACACTTATTCGTGGTTCTGTAACAAGCATTGTCGGGCCTACCGGTTCAGGCAAAAGCCGTCTGCTTGCCGATATAGAATGGATGGCCCAGAATGATACCCCAACGGGCAGGGTTATCCGGGTCAACGGCAAAAAGCCTGATCCGGAACTCCGGTTTTCTCTTGAATATAAGCTTGTTGCCCAGCTTTCGCAGAATATGAACTTTGTGATGGATACAACAGTAGCCGAGTTCATTGCCATGCACGCTGAAAGCCGGATGATCGAAAATGCCGATGCTATTGTTGTCGACATCATTGCACAGGCTAATCTTTTGGCTGGAGAATCCTTTACAGGGCAAACTCCGGTAACGGCGCTTTCAGGTGGACAATCACGAGCGCTTATGATAGCCGATACCGCATTCCTGAGCACATCCCCGGTTGTTTTGATTGACGAAATCGAAAATGCAGGTATTGACCGCAAAAAAGCACTCTCCCTCCTGGTAAAAAAAGAAAAGATTGTCTTGATGGCAACGCACGACCCCATACTTGCCCTGATGGCTGAACAACGTCTCATCATCAAGAAAGGAGGAATTCATAAGATCATCACTACAACAGCAAAGGAGAAAGAAAATCTTGCCAGGCTGGAAGAACTTGACAACAAACTTATGTCGTTGCGTACCCGTCTCAGAAGCGGGGAGCTCATTGAGGAATCATAATGCCAAAAAATGGCCCCTTTGACTGGATAAGCAGAGCTGCATGTTCTTCTCATGGCGAATATCTTGATACAGAGCAGCTGCTCAAGCTTGGGTACGGCAATCTGGTACTTCGTCATAAGAACCATATATTTTTAGGTCAGGGAGTCATTATCGCAGTGGTTCTTCTTGCACTTTTCTGGGTTGTCAGTGCTAACTGGGATATCATTGCTTCCGGTAAAGGACTTTCCGGCAAGGGAACCGCAGGCGACAGCTATGAAATCATTACAAGCGTTATTAACCTTGCACCCCCTCCATCTTCTGCCCCTGAACCCGCTTCGCCAACCTCTGCTATAAAGGCTGAGCAGGCTAAAGTCGGTAAAATCATAAAGGTTACCAAGGAAGAGGTGCCTCCTGAGCAAACCGCAGCAACGCAGACCGAGCTTAAGCAGGCTCTACAGAACCATACTGCCGGCTCAGCCAGTGGAAGCGAATCTACAGGAATCGAAGGTTTGGGGGAAGAAGGATCCATGTTTGAATCGTGTGATAAAATGCCGGGGTTTCTTGATCAAATAAAACCAGCCTATCCCGAAGCAGCCAGGGTTTCCGGGATTACCGGAAAAGTTTTCGTTAAGGCTCTTATATCGGAAGAGGGTCGCGCAATGAAGGCAATAGTAATGAAACGAATTCCTGCAGAGTGTCTCGTATTTGATAGCGTTGCATTGAAATCAGTAGTTGATTCAAAATATTATCCCGGCATCAAGAACGGACGACCAGTAAAAGTATGGTGTGTTGTTCCAATCAGTTTTCAGCTCAATTAAGGCTTGCCAAAATGTTCTATAAGCGCAAAAAGTAAATCAGAACCCCATACTTGATGGAACCATAAGTAGGCCTATATTTGAAGTGAGACAGATACGGCATTAAGCCAAAGATGCAGACGAAACATTTTCATAATTCATGCTTGATGTAAAGAACTTGAAATGCAAAAAAGAAGAGATCGGGCTTGAAGCCTCCATCTGGTTTCAGAAAGCACACAACAAGTTTCTGGGCGGTGACCGGATAGCTCTGCTCGAAAGAATCAATGAACTTGGTTCTATCAATAGTGCCGCCAAAGCTGTCGGCATCAGTTATAAAACAGCATGGCACCTTGTCAATATGGTTAATAACCTCTCCGAAAAACCACTTGTAGACCGAAACGCTGGAGGAAAAAACGGAGGAGGCACCGTTCTGACAAAAGAGGGCAAGAACGTTATCGAACAGTTTCGAGTTGTTCAGGAAGAGCATAGAAGGTTTCTTGAGAATCTTGAGGAACGTCTCGGCGACTCGGATCTTTATCAATTTTTACGGAGGATATCAATGAAAGTCAGTGCACGTAACGTTTTTTCAGGTACCATTGAAAAAATCACAAAGGGTGCCGTAAACGCAGAAGTCATTCTTCTGATCAGCGGAGGCACGCGTATTACCTCAAACATCACCAACGGTGCAGTAGACAACCTCAACCTCAAAGAAGGTCTTAATGCTTATGCCATCATCAAATCCAGTTCTATCATCATAGGCACCGATTTAGACGGCTCTAAAATAAGCACAAGGAATATCATGACAGGCAAAATCAGCAAAATTATCGAAGGTCCCGTGAGCAGCGAGATCGATGTTGCAGTAAACGGAGGCAATGTTATCTCAGCCACTATCACCCATGGAAGCTCAGAAAAACTTGCCCTTAAAGAAGGCGAAGAGGTCTCTGCAATTTTCAAGGCATCAAGTGTCATTATTGGTATCAACTGAACCTCTAAGAGGCTTAAGCATTTCATTAAGAGAATTATCTCAGGCGGCGACTAAGCCGCCTGGCCTCTGACAATCCACCATCCTGCATCATCCAGAATCTCTCCCCTAATCACCCACCCCGCAGCAGAGTTACGGGGTATGATTTCATTTTTCATCGATTCTTTCATGAAAGAAAGCTTCGGGGAATACATCCCATAGGGATTTAAAGTTTTATTTGGTTATTTTACACCATAAGGGGTCATCTACATTGCAGTATATTCTTACGTTCATGTGTGGCTGTGCTTTTGCAGTTTACCTGAGCACTTACTATCCTTGCCGTTAAACAGCCGGTATAATTGTTTAAAGTCCTTTTATGGACAATAAGCCGCTCAGGAATAACCCTCCAACACCTTCAGAGTTTCGCTCTTTGGCTGAAGAGCGCCTGAAGCAAAAGCAAACTGAAGAGGAGTTGTATCGGTTGAACCGGGCACTTCTGGTGACCAACCAGTGCAATCAGGTACTGATTCATACCACTGATGAAATGGCATTGCTGCAAAAGGTATGCAGTATCATGGTAGAGATTGGCGGCTACCGGATGGCATGGGTTGGTTATGCCGAAACTGACGAAGCGAAAAGCATACGCCCGGTTGCTCAAGCCGGTTTCGAGCAAGGTTACCTTAAACTATCCAAGTTCTCATGGGCAGACACTGCTCTTGGACAAGGACCTACGGGAACTACTATCCGTACTGGCCATCCAATCACGATACGGGATATTCAAAGAGATCCAAAGTTCATGCCATGGCACCATGAAGCATCGAAGCGAGGATATGCTTCCATCCAAAGTTTACCACTGAAAGTGGATAATGCGGTGTTTGGAGCTATAACCATATACTCTGCAATACAGGATGCTTTTAATGCAGAGGAGACAAAGCTGCTCAATGTACTTGCTGACAATCTCTCCTATGGCATTACCACGCTGCGAACTCGCAAGGCTCATGAGCTGGCTGAAGAAGGGCTTATTAAACAGCAGAAACGCTTTACCCAGGCATTGGAAGCGGCAAATGCCGGCACATGGGAAGTGGATTTAAAAACCGGTGAGAGTGTCTGGTCGGATGAGATATGGAAGATGTTCGGGCTGGAACGGGGTACGGCAACGCCAACCATGGACCTCTGGGTAAGTATAATATACCCTGAAGAGAGGACAATGATTATCAAGGCTATAGCCGAGGCTGCAAAAAAAGAAAGTCCGATAAATCTTGAGTATCATATAATTCACCCTGACGGTAAGGTTCGCTGGATGATGGTACGCGGGATGCTGATACAAGATCGAAAAGCCGACTCGATGCGCTATATCGGGACCTGTATTGACATCACAGAGCGCAAGCTTCTGGAGGAGGATAGAGCCAATCTGCAGCTACAGCTTCAGCAGAAACAGAAAATGCAGCTGGTCGGCCAACTTGCAGGTGGCATTGCCCATGACTTCAACAACATGCTGACCGTAATTCTCGGGCATACCGAAATGGCAATTGCCCGTAAAGACAGCTCCTATGAGGATCTTCAGGCTATTAAGAAAGCAGCAACCCACTCTGCAGAGCTGACCCGGCAACTCCTCACGTTCGCACGCCAACAGACTTTCGAGACGAAAGTTCTTGATCTGAATGCCACAATAGCAGAGATGCTCTCCATACTGAGAAGATTGATTGGTGACAACATCACTCTCACCTGGATACCCAAAGCAAAGAGTGCACTCGTTAGGCTCAATCCCTCACTGATCAACCAGATTCTTGCCAACCTTTGCATCAATGCCCGCGATGCCATTGATGGCAACGGAAACATCATCATCGAGACAGCTCAACTCCATGTTGACCAAACCGAAAGTGCTGCCGGCCACCCCTGTACGATACCCGGCGATTATGTCATCCTTACCATCACCGATAACGGACGCGGTATCGAAAAAAAGCATCTTCCTCGGATTTTTGAACCCTTTTTCACCACAAAGGAGTTGGGAAAGGGAACGGGTATGGGACTTGCAACGGTCTACGGCATTGTCAGCCAATGCAATGGCTTTATCGACGTCAAGAGTGAAAAGGGGAAAGGAACCACAATAATCATTTGCCTGCCTTTGGAGCTGCATGGTACTGCAGCAGAACCTACCGAAAAAGCTGAGCCATCAATGCCTCATGGAAAAGGAAGCATCCTTCTGGTTGAAGATCAACCCGATATTCTGCAACTTTGCAAACAGATGCTTGATCACAGCGGATATCACGTACTTCCAGCCTTGCGCCCCTTGCAAGCTATCCAGCTTGCAGAGCAGTATAAAGAAAAAATTGAACTGCTCGTCACCGATGTCATTATGCCTGAGATGAATGGACATGTACTCTTCCGAAAACTGCAAAGAGTTTGTCCGCAGCTTAAAGTACTCTATATGTCAGGATACACGGCAGATTTCCTGGACAATCACATTGCCAGTGATAAGGGTGTGAACTTTATCGAAAAGCCATTTTCTATGAACGCATTCACAAACGCAATACAGAAAGCACTCAAACCTAACCTATAGAATTACCATTCACTACTATCGATATTTCCTGCAGTACCGGTATCGCAATTTTCCATGATCACAGCGAAAACGATCTGACGATGGTTATCGGTTGAGCAATTCCTTTATGAGTTCAAGCAGGTTGTTTTTATTAATGGGTTTAGTGATAAATCCATCGCATCCTGCTTTTTCGGCTCTTTGCTTCTCTTCTTTTGATGTAAACGCTGTCTGGACGATAACTGGTAAATCAGGGCGAATCTTTTTAATCAGAGCAGTCGCTTCGTAGCCATTCATCAAAGGCATTCTTATGTCCATGAGGACAAGATTAATTTTAGGGTGCTGACGAACCATTGCAACTGCTTCCTCTCCATTACCGGCTAAAAGCGTCGTGATGTTTTCGCTATTCAGTGTCTTTGTAAGCAATAAGCTGCTCACGGCATCATCTTCGGCAATAAGAATGGTTACAGCTGGAAATTCTATTACCTGCGTCTTAATGACTGGAGCAGGAGTCAGTATTTTCTTTGAGCCTGTGGGGTTATAAGGCAGCGTAAAATAGAATTCACTTCCCCGGTGTACTTCCGATTCAACCCGGATGGTACCGCCCAGCATTTCAACATATGCTTTGGAAATGCTCAATCCGAGACCTGATCCCTCCTGGGTTCGGGTCAACGGGTTATCAACCTGGTGAAACCGATCGAAAATCCTCGTTTTCATTTCGAGTGGAATACCGATACCGGTATCGATAACATAAAACTCAAGGGTGCTATTTATAAGGTTGTAACCGAAATCAATTTCTCCCTTGCTGGTGAATTTCAGTGCGTTCTGTATAAGGTTTGTTATAATCTGTGCCAGCTTTCCACTATCGGTTTCAATGATGCTTTCACTGTCAGGAAGAGGTGTGACACAGTTTAACAACAACCCTTTTTTGTTCATTTCAGGCTTGAAAAAGGCATGGAGATCACGCAACAGTTCATTGACAGGTGTTTCGGCTATGTGCAGTATGGTCTCACCGGCTTCAATACGCGAAACATTAATCAGGTTGTTAATGAGATCGAGCATGCGATGACCGCTCTGTTGAATAATGTCGATAAACTCGGCCTGTTCCTCTCCAGAGCGATGAGGCGCTTTCAGCAGTTCTGCAAAGCCAAGAATACCATTCATCGGAGTACGTATTTCATGGCTGATGTTGGCCAGAAATGCCGATTTTAAACGATCGCTCTCTTCCGCCTGCTGTTTAGCCTCTATCAGTTCACCCAATATCTTTTTCTGTTGAGTAATATCTACCTTTACAGCAACAAAATCGGTTATTACTCCCTCTTTATTCAGAATGGCAGAGATCACTGCCTGATCCCAATAGAGTTCACCGTTTTTCTTTTTGTTCTGCAATTCTCCGCACCACACATTGCCAGAAAGAATTGTGTCCCAGAGCTCTTCATAGACCTCTTTCGGCATCATACCTGATTGAAGGATGCGAGGGTTTTTTCCTATTGCTTCTTCAGCAGAATATCCTGTCACAAGAGTAAACATCGGGTTTACATATTCGATGCTGCCCAGAGGATCAGTAATAACAACTATAGCTGGACTCTGCTCGACGGTAACACTCAGTTTTTTGAGCTGCTTCTCAGCCAGCTTGCGATCGGTGATGTTGGTGCTGGTACCGATAATTCTGTAAATACTGCCACTCTCATCGCGAACAGGGTTCAAAACGGTTTCCCACCAAGTCTGTTCGCCAAGAAACGGAAGAGATTCTTCATACTGTATCGAGCGGTTTTCTCGAATACAGTTGTCATAGTTACCTGTGACAGCTTTAGCAATTTCAGGCTCAACCAGTTCTTCAGGGGTTTTACCGACTATCTCTTCATTACTGATGCCCGTCAGTTTTGCATGCAGTGGATTATTGCCCTTGTACCGGTAAGATCCGTCCGGTAGAACGTCAACCACAAAAATGGAGTGATTGACCTCATCATAGATACTTTGGAGAAACTGCTGGCTTTCAAGCAGCTGCTGTTCATATTGTATCCGGCTGATTTCATGTTGCCTGCTCTCCGTAATATCACGGATCAACCCGATCATTCCATGGACTTCCTGATCCTGATAATAGTGCACATGGACTTCCCCGTAGACTCGTGAGCCGTTTTTTTTTCTGAACCGGAAATCAAAAACCTTATCAGTTTCCCGTTGCGACACAATGTCATTGAAGATGGTCAACGCTTCAGGAATTTCTTCTTCAGGCAGATATTCAGTAAAGGGATGTCCAATCAGTTCTTCCGGCAGATAACCGAACATCTTTTCAGACACGGGTGACGCATAAGTGACGATTCTCTTGGAGTCGACAATAATAACCACCTCGGCCATCTGCCCGGTAATCGTACAAAAGTTCCTCTCGCTTTTACGCAGAGCCTCTTCAGACTCCTTGCGCATGGTAATGTCATCAAACATCGATACCACATACCCCTTCTGCGGTCGATATAAAGAGATATCATACCATTTGCGCAATGCTTCGACATAAAACTCGAACTGATCAGGAATTCCAGTCTCGACCACCCTTACATGCTTCTCAAGAAACCCGGGATTTGATCCGGCGATTCCGTGTAAAACTTCAGTCAATCTCCGACCAATAACATTGGTCAGTCCGGTCAGTTTTTCATAACTCTCGTTGACCTCTTCATGAATAAAATCAACATTACGGTCTTCCTCAATAATCATTCGACAGTAAGCGTATCCGTGCCGCATAGAGTTGATGAGGTTCCGATAATGTTTTTCACATGCAATGTCTGACTCCTTCGCCTGCTCAAGTTCCTCTCTGGAGGCAATGTTTTCGCTTAAGTTCTTTTTGAGCGGCATAGAAATTTATTGTGTCGATAATTGAAATTCCATTTATCCAGAATGCATGTCATTACATAATAGCCTTTTCAATAAAAAATGCCGAGAGATTACCATCCGGCATAGAGTGCCATGAGGGTTAATGGCGGAATTTATACTATACAGTAGTGTAATTTTTACAACAATCCCTTTAACTGTATCTATTTCTCAAGTTAAGTGATCACCGAATATTATCGTCAAGTCATTTCCTGTGACTTCGGAAAAGCTGCATCATCCCGATACCCCTATTCAAAATCAAGAGTATCAATCACCTTCATGATCCGGTCAGTCTCACATAAAGCCACAATAATTCTCTGGTAGTGCCGCACATCTTCAAAGCTGAGCGCCTTACCGTTTCTATCTTTCAGCCACTTTTGAGCTGGCTGGTATCCACCGATGAAGAACTCCCATGCCGCCAGGGGAACTCCATCGAAATACTGCGTTTCGTTGATGTAGACCTTTCCATCATGATATTTCAGTTTTCCAACAATGTTATCTCCACTGACAGGGCAACTGGTTAACCGCTGGTCTACTGCCGGGCTTTCCAGAAGGTGAAGCTGCCGCAGTTCACTGCCAAGAGCAACGAGTTGCCAAAATGTTGCCTGATCTTTGGGGTATGGTACTCGTGGGAAATCGATCTTCAGAAACTCTTTGTATTTCTCACGATAGTTTGGACTGTGCAACACAGCGTAGATGTAGTCGAGCAGGTCTATCGGGGCAAAGGTACCTAGCGTATCTTCTTTTTCAGGTATAAAAGATAGCCCAAGCCCAGTTGAAATCTGATAGACAATTTCTCTATTCAAGTTTGGTGTTCTCTCTTGTTGGCCATCAGTTGTAATCTGATTTCTTGATTCAGGATAGAGGTAAAGGGGGAAAATATTGGCATTGTCAAGAGAAGATGAAATGCACTTATCAACAATATGATCAACAATAAATGGCGCGATAAAATTATCTGAACGTGATCTCCGAATTAGAGATATAGCAAAATTATCTTTCAAAAGATGCCTCATAAATGTTGATCTTGAACGAGCAATTTTTTCATGATTATAGTATATATAACGAGTGTCAAAGGGCCTGTAACTTATTTTATTAATGAAATTAATACCAAATTTTTCGATTAATAATTCTTTTGAAAAACTTGTATACTGAACATCATCACCACTTGTTATACCCATGCTATTTATCCCGAAAAAGTCATTCACCAAAAACCCTTTTTCGTAGTCATTTTGACCATCAAAATCTTTTTTTACAAAAAAGTATTGTGGTGAAGAAAGGCCAAGAATCTTAAATCCAACCGATGCAAGGGTATTCTTCCATAGAAAATCGTATTTAAAAGCCCTTTCCCCGTAAAGGTCATAATGCAGCACTTCCGCTAGATCACCTTTCCCCTTCTTACCGGTTTTTACAAACAGATTGATACTGACTCCTTGCTGAATATCAAACACATTTTTATCTGCCGATCCATCAGGGCAAGCCTCTTTCTTCTTTGAGTTACCATGGAGATCAATAATGTAAATCTTGTCAAAGGTGGAGAGTAGATGCCACCTCATCCCTCGGAAAGTGGGGTTATCAAGAAAGCTGTGGTTGTTGATAAAGGCCAAAACACCTTCGCCATTTTTCTCGACAAAGTGCTGCCCGTAGCGAATGAACTTCACATAGTCGTCATTCAGCCATTTCGGGTTCTTTTCATTCAGTTTGCCGCCGCCGGGTTCCTGTTTATAATCTTCCAGAAGCTTTTCAATCCACTCCCCTTTATTTGACGAGTGGCCGCTATAGGGCGGATTACCCATGACCACCATCACCGGTGTATCCCGTTTGATATAATTGGCTTCATTCGCCTCTTGTGAAAGCCAACTGGCAAAAAGAGTTCCAGTTTCGCGATGGTGTTCTTCGAGTGAATTGGTCAGGAATACCCGGAATCGTTGTTCAACTGTTGGTTTATAGCCGGTTTCAGCCAGAAGCAGGTCGAGCTTCAGGTGCGCCATGGCGTAGGATGCCATCAGGATTTCAAAGCCGTTCAGCCTTGGAATAAGCTGCGTCTCCACATAGTTGCTCCAAACTCCTTCCTGCCCTTCAAACTGTTTGTGGATATGCTTGATTACTTCAGCCAAAAAGGTACCAGTACCGGTAGCCGGATCAAGCATCTGCACTTTGTGTACCTCAATCTGCTGGGAGGTATAGCCATCTTTTGAGCGCTTGTCAGTTGTGGCTCTCTTGATATCCACGCTGGTTTTGCTGGTATCAGCCAAGCCATCTTTCAGGTCGAACTCAGTTTTCAGAATATCATCAACAGCGCGAACAATAAAATTGACCACCGGTTCCGGAGTGTACCATACTCCTCGGCTTTTACGCAATGCCGGATCGTATTCAGCAAGGAAGGTCTCATAAAAATGGATAATCGGGTCGTGCTGCTGTGTGGCTTTACCAAAATCCTTGAGCAGAGCAGCAACATCCGTAGCCTTGAAAAGGTCGGCCAAAGCATCAACAATCCACACAATCCGGCTATCAAGATCGTAGCCGGCAATGTACTGAAACAGCTTTCTAAGAAACGGGTTTGTCCTAGGAATTAACTCAGCAGCCTCTCTCCGGTTAAAATCTTCAAGCGTCGGGTCATGCAGACGGGCGGCAAACATTCCATAAGCAACGGTTTGCGCATAAATATCTGCAAACTGTTTCGGAGTAATGTCATGAATGAGCACCTCCTTAAATCCCTCCAGCTGCTCTCTCAAACTGTTGTTTGCCTCATGAAGCATACTATTCGCCTCACCCGACGTGACCGATAGGGCTTTTTCAATTACGTCAGCCAGCAATCGGGCTTTTCCCGCCATCATCTTTGACAGTTTCGAGGCCGATTTAATGGTCTGACCTTCAAACCGGCTGAACTCCTGAATCAGTAAGGTGAATACAGCAAAGTTTTCAGGCCGAGCAACAAGTCTGCCATTATCGATATCAGCTAAGACAAGGGAAGTCGTAAAAACGCCATCGAGATAGAGACGAAAATCAAGATAATCGGTGATGATCAGGTTTGACAGAGAGTTCTGGTAACGCGCAAACTGCTCATGATAAAGCTTGCTATCGAGAGACTTGCCAATGTCCTTTGCCTCGATGTAGCCGACTGGAATACCTTTTCTCGTCAGGATATAGTCAGGAGCCCCGCAATCAATTCTCTGCGGCTCATTGGTCACATCAACATGAGGTACCAGCGTTTTCAACAGACTTTGCAGGTCACCCCGGTAACTGTGTTCCGTTGAAATCCCTGCCTTGAACCGCTTGTTGATAGCCTCGATATACTCCTGAATGGTCATAAAGAGAAGATTGTTGATCGACTGAAGAAGCTATAAGAACCTGTCAACAGCAAAGATAACGACTACTGTTCACATTTTTCTATCCAGAGAGTACCTGGCATTGTTTTTAATCATCCGCCAAGCGCTATGCTGCACTGCAGTTCAAGAGCTTTTCCGGAATGTCACCGGCTCTTTGTATCTGTTATCCTGAATATTTTGTAGTAGTGGCAAGGGTCACATAGCGCTATACTTGCCGGTCACTGATGTTCGCAGCAAGTACGGCACTCTATTCCCAAGAGCTTTTTTCGCATGTTTTATGCGGCAGAGCGGTGCCAGGCGGCAGAGCTTTGGCATGAAAAATTGGCATCGGCAGCGAAAACGCGCAGAAGAATGGCGCGGGAGAATAGAAAGCGACTTTTAGCAACACCGGTGAAGAAAATACAGCAAAGAAAAACGTGAAAAGAGAAGAGTCACCTCCACCCCTCTAAGAGCTTGAATCTACAATAGCTATGACTCCGCTGTCACTCCATTTCAAGGCCTCAGCTGGACGCTATTGAGGCATAGGGGAAAAGCAGAGCTGCTATTGGTATATGTATTTATAAGCGAAATTTAATCTTTTATTAAGATTCCTTTAGGTTTTGGTTGTTTACTATGATCTCTGTGTATATCCCTTTATAGAGTACAATTTCATTTCAAAAAAATTAAAGGAGAGAAATATGGTAAATAGTACCCGCAGGTTCCTTAAAACCGCTCTCATCATAACAAGCTTCGGGTTCATAACGACGAATGCATATTGTAACGGCACAATCACCGGAACCATTGAAACTGACTTGACGAAATACAAAGGGGATACCGTTGTCTATCTAAAAGTCGTCAAGGGGGATGTTATACCGAAGCATACCTCAATTGATCAGAAAAGTCTAACTTTTGTTCCTAAAGTTACAACAATACCTGTTGGTTCTATTGTTGATTTTACGAACAACGACAAAGTCTATCACAATATCAATTCAACAAGCGAAAGCAACAAATTCAACCTTGACTCTTATGATCCGGGCGTACCAAGGCCGATTACCTTTAATAAGCCAGGTGTAATTCACTTACTCTGCAAGGTTCACCCTGAGATGTCCGGATGGGTTATCGTTACTGAAAATCCCTATGCTGCTGTGAGTGAACATGACGGCAAGTTCATTATACCGGAAGTTCCTGCCGGCACATACGAGATCGTAACATGGAACGAAAAACTCAAGCTGAAGGACAAGGCAACGGTCACTGTCGAAGAAGGAAAAACAGTTCCGGTTATTATCAAGCTGTCTGACACCACCTCTTGAAGAATCAGGAAAGCCTCTCTTACTGACATTTGCGTGTTAAAAGATCGTTCAATCCGATTTGGAATCACTCTGTGCGGTCAGAAAGAAGGGGCTTTCATGGTCTATTAAGAGACTCTTGTTTCTATGCTCTTTATCACTCGAGCATATATGAGAACCATTACTGTATGAGTTGCCATTTGAAGCTGTTACTTTATGATTATGGTCACGAATTAAAACGAAATAGGCCAGTAATCCAACTGCAGCCACTCCCCCAATGATTAATCCGGTATTGGTCGAGCTTTGAGATCCTGCAGTATGTGATTGTTCAGTATCTCTTACATCAGCATACGATTTCAGGGGCGTAACTGTTAATCCCATTATGATTGCAAGAACTATTGCAATGCTTTTTGTTAATAATTTGATGTTACCCATCGCCTCTCCTTTAATGATGAATTTTAATTCGAAGTCATTCAAAATCTTGCTGTAATTCCGAAAAGAACGGTTTTATCGGTTTCGGCATGGTTCAGACCAGCTTTTACACCAATATCAAGGTCGAAGTCTTCCATTAAGCTGTAAATCAATCCCCCGAGGAGAAACGCGCGATTGGGATCCGGTGCCTTCTCATTATTGCTGTCAAGGCTGAAGTCGGCTACAGAACGGAGTTTATTCGTCATATGAACCTCAGCGGCAACTGAAGCATGCCAGATATTTTGTTTGAAAGTTGCATTATCCAGTTCAAGCCCGTATGAATTGTGGAAATAACCAACATTACAGTGCAGTGCCCTATGTTTCCATTCCTTGGTAGCGATCAGCATCACTCCTTCAGATACTCTGCCATTACCTAACCCTTTTTGTTCATCGCCTGTCGGGAATGTTACTTCCGGCTTGAGGGCAAGGCTTACTTCGTGTGGTTTACATTCAAAAAATTTCCATTTAATTTCGACCGATGTATCGCCAATCCCTTTATCATTGGAAATAATACTTCCGCCCTCAAGGAGAGAGCTCCATTGCCAAGGTAAACCAACAACGAGATCAATGTTGTCAGCAATACCATAGGTCAGTGCAGTAGTAACATTACCTCCGGATTCCTTTGTGTAGAAGCCATCTTCATGTTCATGATCCGTTGTATATTGACCATTCAATTCCAACTGAAATTTCCCTTTCCCCTGAGTCCCGGTATCATCAGTGATCAGTGGGTGAGCAGCAAAAGCAGGGAGTGACCATAAGAGAGCGAGTGTTATGGCTGAAGATTTTTTTATCATTGATCCTTTATTTGTATTAATAGCGTAAATATGATTACTGTTTTACAGGGGACTTATAAAACCGCAAAAGGGTGCCAAGAGTGGTATTGTCGCTTGTCCCGTTGGTCGTGGATATCTTCCAAATTGTTAAAAATTTGATAGATAAATATACAATATGGGGGGTTTTTGTTTTTCTATACGCTCAAACTCAAATAGGCATCAGCTCAGCGCTATGCTGCTCTGCAGTTGAAGAGCTTTGCCGGAGTGTCACCTTACCTTTGTATTTGTTTTTTTTGTGGCTCTGAAGTGCCTAAATCATATCCAGTTCGCGCCTTTCTTGCTCCAAGTACTCATTTACTGAAATAAAGAGCAAAATATACTCGCTTCGGCACGCCGCTTGAACGAACAGAAAACAAATTATCTCGCATCTGTTTTTCTTTTGCAGGCCAGCAGTCTGCATTAACAGCATGTTGTATTGTGGTGTAATTTTAAGCAATATTTAAGGTCATCTTAATGACCGCTTAAGGTACTCTTGAGTATTGTAACGCTTATGGCTCAAGATTGCGCTTTTGCGATTCAAGTGCCGTTTTCTTTTTCATCAATAATCACAAAAACGAGGTGTCTAATGAAAAAATCTTTTTGCTTTCTTTTTATTGCGATACTTGCTTTGATGCTTGCCAATAATGCAGCACTTGCTGAAACCAATGCCAAAAGCCTTTACTCAAGTGGTGAGGCTAAGTTCAAAGCAAAGGATTACAGTGGAGCCATTGCGGACTTCACAAAGGCCCTGGAACTTAATCCAAAATTTGCTGAAGCTTTTCTTAACCGAGGTTTTGCAAAGCGTTCCGCAGGCGATATTGAAGGAGCAAAGGTTGACTTTAAATCATCAATAGAGGTTGATCCAACCCCTAAAGATGCAGCAGCTTACTATAATAGGGCTCTTGCAAAATCTGCTCTTGGTGACAATGATGGTGCCTTGTCAGACTATAAAAGGTCTGCAGACCGTGGAGATGCCAAGGCTAAGTCATGGTTAAAAGATAATGGGTATAAGCAATAAGGGACGATCATAGTGGCACCTCAATCATCTCTTGAGAACACTTCAATACAATTGAGT